>JGI24724J26744_10003531_pt1 | contig 10125 bp, 7 predicted proteins | sample Cruoilmetagenom7_FD_26744 | JGI IMG/M metagenome (IMG submission 26744)
CGGTACGCATCCCTGCCATACCATTACCAATAACGACTAGTTTTTCTTTCATGTGTTAACTCCATAGATGGGGCAAATTTAGTGATTTAGCTAAATAATGCACCAACCATGCCAATTACAGTAACCTATTGATATATATATTAAATAATAAATTTTATTGTATAAAAACAAGATAAATAGAACACCTGATCGCACCATATTAGTGCGACGCACCTGTTTGCAGCATTAAATTAACTACTTATATTGTTAAACACACACGAGAAACAACTAATACCCAGCTTGCGAATGCATATAAGTATTTATGCACCAAAAACTACCAATCCAGTTATGCAAATCATGAAACCTCTAATCTTTGCACCCATACTGTGCAAAGCGTAGGTTTTTTAGAAGCAATTAATTCGCTAACTATTTGTATTTTAACTATTTATTAAACATGGCAGATATATTGCTGAAAGACTAGAAATTTAAAATTTGGGATAAAATACAAATGAACGCTTCAAATGGCATCAAGATATTTTCGTTTAGCGGCAATACGCGCATATTGCACCTTTCATGGATAGCATTCTTTATAACCTTTGTAATCTGGTTTAACCACGCCCCCTTATTAGCTGCCATGCGCGAAACAATGGGGTTGAGTGACCAGCAAATTAAAACACTATTAATACTGAATGTAGCTCTGACTATTCCAGCTCGAATTATTATCGGAATGTTGGTTGATAGCTTCGGACCTAAACGCATTTACTCATTTTTGTTAATGGTCTCCGCCCTGCTCTGTTTTGGTTTCGCAGCGGCACAAAATTTTGAACAACTTGCTTTCATGCGTTTTTTATTAGGCTTTTCAGGTGCCGGTTTTGTTATTGGTATTCGTATGATTTCTGAATGGTACCCAGCTCGTCAGGCAGGTATCGCACAAGGCATTTATGGTGGATGGGGTAACTTTGGCTCTGCTGGTGCCGCAATAAGCTTACCGACTATTGCTCTTTTATTTGGTGGCGATGATGGCTGGCGCTACGCTGTAGCAAGCACCGGTGTACTGGCTTTTGTATACGCTTTCGTTTACTACTTCAGTACACATGATACACCCAAAGGCTCAACCTATTTTAAACCAAAGAAAAGCGGTGCCCTGGAAATTTCCAGTAAAACTGATTTTATTTTATATCTGATTATGAATCTACCTATGTATGCAGCCTTAGCTGTTCTTACCTGGAAATTAAGCCCAGCAAATATTGGCATGTTGGAAGCCGGGGTTACGAATACAATTTATGCTGCTTTAGCCACTATCTACATATTCCAGTCATTCCGTATGTTTCAGGTTAATGCACATATATTTAAATCAGACGTACCTGAAATCGAACGTTACCAGTTCAGCCAGGTTGCCGTATTAAACCTGGCCTACATGGTAACGTTCGGTTCTGAGCTTGCCATCATTTCAATGTTGCCTTTATTCTTTATGGATACGTTTCAGTTATCTCCCGCAGGTGCAGGTTTAGTTGCATCGATATTCGCTGGATTAAACTTGATCATGCGTCCAGCTGGTGGCTGGATTTCTGATAGATATGGACGTAAACGTAGCCTGGTTATTATTATGTTTGGCCTGATAATTGGTTACGCCATGATGAGCCAAATTGATGCAAGCTGGTCTCTTGTAGGCGCGATGGCTGTAACTATCTTTTGCTCTCTGTTTGTTAATGCAGGCAATGGAGCCGTGTTCGCTGTTGTACCACTAATAAAACGACGCCTGACGGGACAAATCGCAGGCATGACTGGTGCCTATGGAAATGTTGGTGGCGTTACCTTCTTGACCGTACTGTCATTTGTATCATCTGAGATATTCTTTTTAGTGATTGCAGGTGCCGCTGTATTTGTATTTATAGCAACGGTATTAGTACTTAAAGAACCGTCTAACAAGATGACCGAAGTACTACCTGACGGAACAGTTCAGGTTATTGAGACTTAGTATGAAAAGCTATTAAGCAATCAGCTTTCTAAAAAGCTGAACAGTACCTCGTCATCCCGCTATGCACAGCCGGTATGACGAGATTTTACTTAATAGAATTCAGAACATGCATTACTATTTATGCTCTGTCACCTGTTATGATTCAACAGAAGTTGTTTAGGTAAATTACCGATCTGCCTAATTGTATTTACACAGGGGAAACCCCCTAAAAAATAACACTAACCCCTGAGCAGAGAAAACCGGATAAGAACTATATGAGCAGCCAATTAAAAATCAACGTAGCACAAAGCTCAGATGCAGGTATAAAAGAACAAAACGAAGACTCCTATGGCATTATTACTCCAGAAGGGCAATTGCTTGAGAATAAGGGCATTACCGCAATTATTGCTGATGGCATGGGAAGCTGCGCGTTTCCCAAAGAAGCATCNGAGTATGTTGTCAAAGGNTTTTTTAGCGATTACTACAGCACACCTGAAAGCTGGACCGTTAAAACTTCTGCAGCAAAAGTGCTCACCGCTTTAAATAGTTGGCTCTATGGTAAAAGCACTGACGAGCATGCCAAAGCGTATGTATCCACTTTCTCAACATTAATTATTAAATCAACCACCGCGCATATTTTACATATTGGTGATAGCCGAATATATAGATTGCGTGACGGCTGTATCGAACAACTGACAACAGATCATCGAATCTGGATAAGCCAGGAAAAAAATTATTTAAGTCGGGCAGTTGGTGTCGATTTACATTTAGATATTGATTATAAAACTGTCGACCTTGAAACAGATGATGTATTTGTAATGACCACTGATGGTATACACGATTATCTGTCAGACCATAAAATTCGAGATATTATCAGCCAGTCTGCAAACTTAAATGTACTGGCAGATCAGTTAATTAGCACTGCCCTTTCCAGCGGTAGTCACGATAATGTTACTTGCCAGATTATTCATATTGAACAGCTCCCGAGTCAGCAAGCCAATGAAGTTATTAATGACCTAATACGACTGCCATTTCCACCTGAACTATCAGCGGGGATGATTATTGATGGTTACAAAATCATCAAAGAGTTTCATGCAAGCTCCACATCGCAACTTTACCTGGTAGAAGATACTGAAACCGAGCAAGTTATGCTGATGAAAACACCATCCGTTAACTTTGATGACGACCCTTCTTATATTGATCGTTTTCATATGGAAGAATGGGCAGGTAAACGCGTTTATAATCCTAATGTCATGATTACCTACGAACAAAAACGAAAACGTAGTTGTCAGTACTTTTTAATCGAATATATAGAAGGCATAACACTAGCCGAATGGATTATACAAAATCCTATGCCCGATATTAAACAGGTTACAGAAATCATCGATCAAATCATTCATGGTTTACGAGGTTTACATCGCCTTGAAATGCTTCATCGTGACCTGAAGCCTGAGAATATTATGATAAAGGAAGATGGCACCGTAAAAATAATAGATTTAGGTGCTGTTAAAGTAGCAGGTATTCAGGAGATTTCTTCTCCAGTTGAACGCCTGGAGCTTCTTGGCACTAAGAACTATACCGCGCCTGAATACCTTATGGGGGTTGCCGGCTCCAACAAGTCAGATCTGTTTTCACTAGGTGTTTTAACTTATGAAATGCTAACAGGAAAACTTCCCTATGGAGATCAGTCAGATAAAAATNTAGATTGGCGATCTATCAGTAAAATAAAATATACTCCTACTCTAATACACAATCCAATGATACCTTTATGGCTTGATGGGGCTATTGAAAAAGCAGTACGCATGGACCACAGACTACGATATGACAGCTTTTCAGAGTTTTATCATGATTTGATCCACCCTAATGAACTTTTTATGAAAAACAGCCTGCCATTAGCCGAGAAAGACCCAATAGTCTTCTGGCGCTCTATTGCAACAGGCTTGTTCATTATCAGTCTAATTTTGCTATATTTATTAATAAAATAAAATAAATTACATCAATCCAGCACATATACATATATGTACTATAATTAACGACAAGTCCACAAGAACAAGACCCTTCTAGTGCCACAAAAAAATCATAACATTTCAAATGTAATCGATTTCAAAGAAGAGCTTAGGGATAGAGAATCTGAAATTGAATTACTACAGGATACCTTTCGGGTAATAGCCAGTGAGCTTAACCTCGAGAAGGTATTTGATACCGTTGCAAAACGCGCTATTCAACTTGTGCAGGCAGAAACCCTGCTCATTCCTTTACTAGACAACAATAATGAAACTTATACATATCGCGCCGGTGCAGGTGAAAATATCGACGAAATTATAGGTGAGTCACTGCCTCTTGATTTTGGTGTATGTGGCTGGGTATGGAAAAACAAAAAAGCCTGGTGGCGTGGCGTACTCACTGAACTTGATGACCAGGAACGTAACCAGTGGGAGAAAGAAGCAGGTACACTAATACTGGTTCCATTACAGGGTAGAAAACATTTTCTCGGTGGTATCGCCGCCATAAATAAACAAGATGGCAAAGAATTTACTCAACGCGATTTAAACATGCTTACCATGTTTGCTGGCATTGTAAGTATTGCCATTGAAAATGCACTTGCTGTAAAAGAACTTGAAAAAACCCAGGAAACGTTATTAGCACACCAGCACAGAATTGAAAGATTAAACAAACAGTACTCAGAATCTAATAAAAAAATAGAACAACTTTCACTGTATGACTCATTAACTGGCCTGCCAAATCGCACACTTATAAGAGATCGCATTAACAGACATCTATCATTACCCCTATCAGATCAAGAGGTAATTAGTGTTCTGGTAATTGACATCAATAACCTGAAATCCATTAATGATGCATTAGGTCACGACAAAGGCGACCAGATATTAGTTACATTCTGCAATCGAATAAAGAAACATATACAGGTAAATGAAACACTAGGTCGCTTAGGAAGCGATGAGTTTATTTTTATTTTAGTGAAATCACGTGTTGATGAAACTATTGAGCGAACGAATAACTTATTAAAAGAGCTTGAAGCACCTTACACTATAAACGATAAAGAATTTAATGTAGATGCATCCATTGGTATTAGCTTTTCTCCTCAACATGGTAATGATCGTAAAACATTGTTAAGGCACGCTGATATTGCCTTAAATATTGCAAAACAAAGACATACTAAATTTCACATATTCAATGAAAAAGAAGATGAGACAGATGCAAGCCAGCTAAATCTGGCTGTCGATTTAAACACTGCACTTAATGATCAGCAATTTGAACTTTACTATCAACCTAAAATAGATATTAAAACAAACACTATTGTCTCTGCTGAAGCATTGGGCAGATGGAAACACCCAGATAGAGGACTAATATCGCCAATAATATTTATTGATGCACTGGAACATTACAATTTAATTGATAAATACACTTATATGGCAATTGAATCAGCCATCGAAAATATTAATCAATGGAGTAACGAGGGATATAATCTTAAAATTGCCATTAATATTTCTACTCAAACACTAATGAACCCGGACTTCATTAATCAAGTCAAATCAAGAATCACAAGTTTTTCTATAAGTCGAAGACTAATATTTGAAATAACAGAAAGCCTGTTTTTATCTGATAATGACTATATTTTTGACACCCTCACACGCTTACGATCATTAGGCATAGAATTATCAATTGACGATTTTGGAACCGGGTACTCTTCATTAAGCCGTTTAAAAAAACTGCCTGTAAATGAATTAAAAATAGACCAGTCATTTATTAGAGACATGATTGAAAATTTTGATGATCAAATAATTGTAAAATCAATTATAGATTTAGCACACAACCTGGGCTTATCAGTAGTTGCCGAAGGCGTAGAAACTAGTGAAACACTCAACCATCTTAACAAATTAGGTTGTGATGTAGCGCAAGGGTATATAATTTCTAAACCATTACCCGTTACTGAGTTTGAAAAATTTATCAAAGACTTTTCATGTTAAAAGCAGGTCTTTAGCAATTCTCTTATTAATAATTTTATATGGCTAAAGGCAATTTTTAACTATAAGCCCGACTAACATTAATAACATTCTGCAACTGGTTAATTTTATCCAGAACCCTGCCCAACTGATTCAAGTCACATATTTCAGCGGTTATTGTCATATCAGCAGTTTGATCATCTTTATTCGACAACGTTCTTACACCAATAACATCAACCTTTTCATCCTTTAACACTTTACTCACATCACTCAACAGACCTTGTCTGTCGAATGCCTCAATATGTATAGACACGGTATAGGCTTTATCAGTGTCATCCCCCCAATCGGCCTCTATTAATCTATCACGCTTATCATTTTCAAGATTAATAATATTAACGCAATCTTTTCGGTGCACAGCAACACCTTTACCACGAGTAATAAAACCGATTATTTGGTCTCCGGGCACTGGCTTACAACAATTTGATAATGTTGTAAGTAAATTTGCCACCCCTCGAACACGCACCTCATCACTAGCAAATACTTTTTTAGAGATTTTCTTTTTCTTTGCCGCTAAGGGAATAATTTCCTGGGTATCTAAAAAAACATCATGCAATGCATTAGCTAACTGACCAGGAGTAATATCACCACGACCAATCGATGCAAAAAAATCATCGACTGAAATTTGATCATAATGATCTAAAACTTTTTGTATCGATGCTTTAACCAGGCCCAGACGATTTAATTCACGCTCATAGCAAACCTTTCCATCAATTTTATTAAGTTCATAATCTTGATGCTTAAACCAGCTCTTAACTTTTGCACGCGCCCGCTTAGTTTTTAAATAACCCAGATTCGGGTTCATCCAGTCACGGCTTGGAGCAGGAGTATTGCTCGTTAAAACGTCAACCTGTTCACCACTTTTTAACTCATAGGTTAACTGAACGATACGTCCATTAACTTTTGCACCACGGCAGCGGTGTCCAATTTCTGTATGTACAATATATGCAAAGTCTAATGGCGTTGCGCCAACAGGCAAATCCAGAACTTTACCTTTGGGAGTTAAAATAAAAACTCTGTCTGGAAATAACTCAGTATGAAAACTATCAATCAGCTCTTCATCTTTAGTCTCTTTTGGGTCAAGCAGCTTTCTTAACGAAGTAATACCTTTTTGGAGGCTATCATCACCCGCACCGCCCTCTTTATAACGCCAATGGGCAGCCACACCATATTCTGCAAATTCATGCATTTCCCGAGTACGAATTTGAATTTCAAGAGCTTTTCCATCAGGCCCATATACCGCAGTGTGTAACGACTTATATCCATTTTCTTTAGGGTTTGCGATATAATCATCAAACTCCTGAGCAATGTGATGCCAACGGCCATGTACTAAACCCAGCACTGCATAGCAATCACTTATTTCTTCAACTGTTATTCTTACAGCCCGAACATCAAATAGTTCTGCAAACTCTTTATGTTTTGCAGTCATTTTTTTCCAGATACTATAGATATGTTTTGGGCGACCGTATATATCAGCATTTACACCATTTTCTTCAAGCATTTTGCTAATATCAGAAACCACATTTTCGATGTATGTTTCACGCTCGTCCCTGCGCTCCTCTAAAAGCTTAGCAATACATTTATAAGCTAATGGCTCAAGAAAACGAAATGAAAGATCTTCCATTTCCCATTTGAGCTGCCCAATTCCTAAACGATTAGCAAGCGGTGTATAAATATCCAGCGTTTCTTTAGCTATAAGTTGACGTTGTGGTGTATCGCTACCCGCCATCATCCTAAGACGCTGAACACGATAGGCTAGTTTAATTAACATCACGCGAACATCATCAACCATCGATAAAAGCATGCGCCTTAATCGCTCTATTTGTTCTGGTGAGTTATCATCCATATTTTCAATATGAAATTCATGTAGCCAACGAACTTTTTTGACTAGATGATAAACTTCATCATCATAATCCTTGGCTATACTTTCTATGAATTCATCGTTATTTAATCGAAAGTCACCGAGTAAAGTCACTAACAATGTCGTTTTATCTACGCTTAATTCAGCAAGAATTAAGGCAACTTCAAGCCCATTTGGTAAAAGCGCCTCAGATAAAGGCAAGTCCCATATAAGTTTACAGGCACGAGTTAAATTCTGATCACTACCGCAATAGGTTGTCAGTTTGTGTAAATACTCATCAAACGTATATTGATCTGTTATATCTATTGCGGCCTTAGTCGATTGCATGAGTCACTAGTATTGGTTGAATATATGAGTAGCTTACTTAGGTAATCTACATTGATTAAAATGAAATATTGATGCATCCATGAACTGAGTATTACTTTCCTGCTTACCGCAAAAACTTAAAAGGCATGGAACAACTTAGAAAATGCTCAATTAATAGTTATACATATATTGATGATTAACTATTTTCTCTAAATAACAACATTTGCTGTTATTGACACTCCTCACAACGCCCATAAATAATTAGGCTATGTTCAGATATCAAAAAATTATTCGCTTTAGCAATTTGATTCTGATGCTGTTCAATAACGTCATCCATAAACTCAACTACCTTGCCACAGCTCGTACAAACCAGGTGATCATGATGTTCACCCTGATTGAGTTCAAATACAGCCTGACCACCTTCAAAATGATGACGCGTTACCAGGCCGGCACCTTCAAATTGTGTTAAAACACGATAGACTGTTGCCAGACCTATTTCTTCATCCTGTTGAAGTAATGCCTTATAAATATCTTCTGCACTTTGATGACGCAAATTCCCTGATTCAAGCAATTCGAGTATTTTCATACGCGGTAGAGTAACTTTTAGACCGGCTTTCTTTAAATCAGAGGTTTCCAAATCAAACTCCTGCTGTTTATTGGGGGGGATTTAGTTTAAAATTCGAGGCTGTCATTATACGCGAATCTAGATACGTATCATTAATATATGCAAAAGAAACTCATTATTATTAGCATTTTAAGCGCTGCCCTGTTTTTAACAGGCTGCACCCCTCACCGTATTGATATCCAGCAGGGTAACAAGGTCGCACCTGAAGATTTTGCAAAGCTCAAGAATGGTATGAGCCGCAGTCAGGTCATCTTTATACTGGGTTCACCCTTACTAAAAGATCCATTTCATAGCGATCGCTGGGATTACATCTATTATTTAAAACCGGGAAATAAAGAGATAAAGCAGTCACGTATAACACTCTATTTCGATGGTGAAACACTGCTACGAATTGATGATAGCGCCTATACGCCGGATGCTCACGGAGATAAGGTAAAAATTGAAGACTTGGACTCAACAGACCTGCCACCAGCACTAGGTAATCCGACTCAGCAACCATAAATATATGAAACTAAGAGTCTGTTAGGCAAGAAAACAGCGAAATATATAATTTTATATACTGCATTTTCGTCAATTTCCTGCTGTTGACGAATACCTAATAGTTAGAATTACTTCTCCCCTCCACCCTTTTTCATTTTCTTACCATCTGCTTCACGCTTACGACGAACTTCTTTAGGGTCTGCTATTAAAGGGCGATATATTTCAACTCGATCACCAGCATTTAACTCAGCTGTTTTCTTACCGAGTTTTCCGAAAACCCCCATTTTATTAACATTGGTGTCTATTTCTGGATATAGCTTCAAAATACCCGATTGCTCAATCGCCTGCTCAAGCGTAGTACCTTGATCAACTAGTAGCTCCAATATCTGCTGACTATCTTCTTGCGCATAAGCAACTTCAACTTTTATTTGAGCCAACTCTTCTACTGTTTCAGATTCGCTCACCATACACCTCTACTGCTCTTTTACAGAAAGCATCTACCATGGAGTTTGCAATTTGGTTAAATACAGGACCCACAGCCAATGCAATTAACTTACTTTCAAACTCAAACTCCAGATCAAGTGAAATTTTACTGGCACTTGCATTTTTTAAAGCATCGAATCGCCAAAACCCCTGCAAATGTTTAAAGGTCCCCTTAACAAGTCGCATTTCAATCATTTTATTTGTCTGCAAACGATTAAACGTAGTAAATGATTTATTAAGTGCGCCACGCGCTATTTCAATGCTCGCATGTACCTCATCACCATCTCTAGAGATAACCTCTGTTGATCTACACCAGGGCAAAAACTCTGGATAGACCTCAATATTTTCTACCAGTGTATACATTTCCTCAACAGAGTATGGCACCAGGGCATTACGGGATATTAAAGTCACTCTT
>JGI24724J26744_10003532_pt1 | contig 10122 bp, 7 predicted proteins | sample Cruoilmetagenom7_FD_26744 | JGI IMG/M metagenome (IMG submission 26744)
AAAGTAGTATTTAGAGGGTTTGTATTTTTTACTCTGATCACCCTTATCGCATGCAGCAGCCCGGAAATCAATCTTCAGCCCGAAGAACCGGTTATTCCAGAACCAGATAAAACAGAAGTACCTTTGGAAGAATCCTATTTCGAGCGTGATGGCATCAAACTTTTCTATGATCCCCAACTGGTAATTGACGTTGAACCGCCCACTGAGAGTATCCCGGCTTCAAGCGGTAGCGAGATGTATGATATGCCCCACCCTGCCTACGTGCATTTTGATCTATATATGGAGCAGGCTCAAGTATATGTTGCCCCAGTTCAAGATTATGAAACTGCGGCAGATTTTGCACCGGGTATTATTGCTGATCTGAACAGGCTGAATGATAGCTTTAACAATTTCAGTGATTGTGTACCAGAATTACCATTGAATGAATTTTTCCGCGTTTGCGACCATCAGCAGTTTGTTTCCCACTTGAGGAAGCTTGATTTCCAAAACGGGTCTGGGGTCAGATTTGTGTCTGTGTATGGCATCCAGGATATGGCCCCCGTGGATAATGAGAACCTGGTTTATGTTTTCCAGGGCTTTACAGACGATAGCAAGTACTATATCAAAGCTGTTGTCAGATTATTACATTCACAACTGCCAGAGATTGGCGAAATTCCAGCAGATATCTACTCATCAGCAGATGCCGGCGTTGTGGAGGGATATTTTAAGGGTTTTGAGCAATTGTTGGATCAGAATGAAGCTGATTTTTCACCCATGCTTGATTGGATCGACGCATTTTTAGGATCGCTGCGTGTTGAGTGATTTCTATGCGGTGTTCATCAATTTAATAAAAGTGCGTGAGTAGATTACACAGCCAATAATGCTGATCACAGCCGGATATTTGTTTTTGGAAATGATCATACTGCAGGGGTTTCAAACGCCTGTCTTGATATTTCATTTAGCATTATTTGGTAGTTTATCGAAGATATAGCTTTTTTGCAAATTGCCAGATCTTAGCTCTCTACACCTGCCATTAAGAGGCCAAGTCTTTCTGAAGTTGCTTCTCCGCGGTCTATCACGTCCATGATTTCTCCCTCAAAAATTACCGCAATCCGATCTGACAATGTCAGAATTTCGTCAAGGTCTTCAGAAATCAAAAGAGTCGCAGTCCCTTCTTCTCTTTGCTCTAGCAACCGCAAATGAACGTACTCAGTCGCGCCAATATCCAAACCGCGTGTAGGTTGAGCTGCGATCAGTGTGCGTGGTTTTCGAGATAGTTCTCTAGCCAGAACCAATTTTTGGATATTTCCACCTGATAAATTATTTACCATGGTTTCTTGAGAGGGAGTTTTTATATTAAAACTTCCGATCATGTTGTCAGAATGAGTTGAGATTTCCTTAAGATTAAGAAATCCTTTACCAGCATATGGCGTCTGATTATGCTCGCGCAAGATAAGGTTCTCCGCCACAGTGAATTCTTTAATCACTCCATCTCGCATGCGCTCTTCGGGAATATATGACATGCTTTTATCCATCAATTCTTTTGGAGATTGGCCGGTAACATCTTCTCCTTCCAATAGAATCTGTCCCTCAGTAGTTGATCGCAGGCCGGTGATCACCTCAGCTAATTCTTTTTGCCCGTTTCCGGACACGCCAGCAACACCCAATATCTCCCCCGCACGGACTTCCAGGTTTACATCTTTCAAGGCCGCAGTACCCCGATCGCTTTGAGCGTAAATATCTTTGAGTATAAGCCGCGTTTCAATCGAGTTAATCGTTACTCGCTCTTTCTTCAACCCCACTTCACGGCCGACCATCATCTCTGCTAGTTTCCTTTTTGTTGCTCCCTGTGCTGGAATCGTTCCCATCATGTGGCCATCCCGGAGTACAGAAACGCGATGGCTGATGTCGAGTACTTCATGAAGTTTATGAGAAATGAAGACCAAGGCGTGACCATCATCGACCATTTGGCGCATGGTAACAAAGAATCCGTCCACCTCTTGAGGGGTGAGTACGGCTGTAGGTTCATCCAGGATTAATAATGCTGCCCCCCGGTACAGGGCTTTGATGATTTCAACACGCTGCTGCTGGCCTACAGCGAGCTGCCACACATACGCATCAGGATCAACCTGCAGGCTATATATCTCAGCTAATTCCAGAATGCGGGCAGAGACTTTATCTAAATCGGTTAGCGGCTCTCTGGAAGAGGTCAATCCAAGGGCAACGTTTTCCGTAACGGTCAATGATTCAACCAGCATAAAATGCTGATGGATCATCCCAATTCCCATGTTAATCGAATCAGCCGGCGATTCAATTCTTATTTGCTCCCCATCAAGTTTTATCTGCCCTTCTTCGGGCTGATACAAACCATATAATATTTTCATCAAGGTGCTCTTACCGGCCCCGTTTTCTCCAAGGAGCGCATGTACCTCACCCGCGTGTACGTCAAAATTAACCTTGTTGTTTGCGATCACGCCTGGGAAACGCTTGGTAATATCGATCATTTCAAGCTGTGAGATTTTCCTGTGTCCGGTAGGTAATAATTGGTTTGATGTCATAGCTGATTACATCCTTGGATCTAATTGATGCAGTTAATAATAAAGAAGATAATTGCTAAGGGGGGCAGTATGATCTGCCCCCCTGGTAATTGATTTTTACGGGAAAATGGTGATTGAGCCATCAACGATGCCATCGACGGCTGCTACGGCCGCAGCTTTGACATCATCTGGCAGTGCATAGTCAGCATTGAATTCAATTTCGAGACCATCATTTACGAGTGTAATTTCATAATATTGGCCGCCATACGTGCCGCCCTCGATCAGATCGATCATTTGTTTGAGAACGACTTCCCAGTGATAAACCTGGTTGGCTACAACAATGCTGGAAGCCAATGAAGTTTGGCTGGATTGAGTACCAAACCACAGCGCGCTATTTTCTTCAGCGACACCAATTGCACCAACAACCATTTGCGCGGTACCAGTCAGCACATCCGCACCAGCGCCAATATGGGTCTGGGCGGCCTCAGAAGCCAAAGCAACATCGGAGAATGAACCGATCCAGTTGGTGTTTACTTGGGCGTCCGCATTGGTTGCGGCAACACCTGCTGCAAAGCCATCCACATACAATTTAGCATCTCCTGTTTCGATCGGCCCGACAACACCGAGGACTCCGCTTTCGGACAGCATGGCAGCCATGACACCGTTCACATAACCGCCTTCTTCTGATTTCGCTTCATAGGCAAACACATTGGGCATACCAAAGGTGTCTACCGTAGTGCCCCAGGCAAAACTGGTCTCCAAAAAATCCGGAGCGATTTCCTGCAATGAACTGCCGTACTGCGAGCCGTGAGCAATGACCAGGTCATATCCCTGGCTGGCATAGTCACGGAGTGCGGCAGCCGCATCATCAACTACAAACATGCCTTCCGAGTATACGATCTCGAAATTTTCAGCCCCTCGTTCTTCTTGAATAGCAATGAGGGCATCATACATGCTTTGGCTGAAAGCCAGGTCGGTGATGGCGCTGGGCATAACAACAGCCACACGGAAGGGTTCAGTTGGTTCAACAACTTCCTCTTCTTCAACCTCTTCAACAACTACGGCTTCTTCAACAACTTCAGCAACTTCGGCTTCTTCAACTCCACAGGCGGTGAAGAGCAGGGCTACGAGTAACAACATAATTAGGGTTATTTTTAACTTTTTCATCTTTTCCTTTCCAATCAGTAGGTTTAAAGTAAGTTTGATTTGGCGTGATAAGGTTTATTTCTAATCAGGCTTTCACCTCCTCTCGAAAATATTAATGACCTCGTTCAAATGGTTTTGTTAAAGCTGAGGGTGGTCGAACACGCTGCACAGTAACAATCAGAGCAAAAATCGTTAGCACATAAGGCATCATCACTGCAAAATCAGAAGGGATGGGAATGTTCAAAACTTGCACCCAAAGCTGCAGCGAGTTCACCATTGAAAACAATAAAGCGCCGCCCATCACTGCCCAAGGACGCCAGCCGCCAAAATAAACCAACGCAATGGCGATGAATCCCAGCCCGCTGGTCATGTTTTGTTGAAATACGTTCAGCAGGGCAATCGACAATGAAGCGCCGGCAATCCCAGACATGATGCCCCCAAAAGCAACGGCAAAGTAACGCACTTTACTCACACTCACACCGAGCGAATCAGCTGCCTGGGGGGACTCGCCGACGGCCTTGATTTTAAGCCCCAGCGTAGTTTTATTTAGCACAAACCATGCTGCGACAACCAGGAAATATGCGCCATATACCAGGATATTTTGATTGAAGAAAATTTCTCCGATAATGGGAATATCGCTTAACCACGGTATGTATATAGGTTTAAAACCGCTTACCGTTTCAACTGTTCCAAGTAATTTTTGGAAAAGCAGATCGCTCATCCCCAAGCCAAATAAATAAAAACCGATCCCACTGATCCCCTGCACAGCCTGCAAATTGATGCTTACAAAGGCCATCGCAAGCCCCATCAGTAACCCTGTGATAATTGCTGCCAGCATACCGAACCATAAATTACCAGTGGTGAATGAGATATAGAAAGCCGCAAAAGCTCCTAACAACATCTGCCCTTCTACGCCCAGATTCAATACGCCGCTTCGTTGGCTAAAAGTTTCTCCCATCGAGGCATATAAATATGGCGTAGCTAAGCGTATTCCTGAGGATAAAATCCCAACCAGCACCGCTTTAGTAAAGAGTTGTTCGATCATGACTCATCCTCCGCTTCCGCCGTCTTTTTTTGGGGTGTGTCTGGGGGTGGTTTATCTTTCTCTTGCTCTACCGTTGCTTCTGTCAGGCGTTTTTGCTCCCTGCGGCGGCGCCAGATATCGCTGCTGACTACAAAAATAACTACCAGGCCGTTAAGCGCTGTGATCAGGGCAGAGGGAACCTGCACAGCCCGCTGTAATTTATTTGCTCCCACCAGTAATGCGCCAAACAAGAATGATGCGGGGATTGTACCCAGGGGGTGCAATTGCCCAAAGAGCGCCGCAACAATTCCATTAAACCCGGCGCTGCCGGTAAAACCGGTAGCCGAGCCATCGGTGATCATGCGATGATTTACACCAAACACCTGAATAGCACCAGCTAAACCGGCAAAAGCTCCGCTGAGGAATAAGGCTAATACGATTTGTTTCTTGACATCAATGCCCGCATAGCGAGAAGCACGCGGGTTCTGGCCCACAGCTCGGATGCGGTAGCCAAGCGTTGTCCGCCAGAGCAAGATGTACACCAAAAAAGCTAGAACAACAGCGATAAAAGCGCCAAGATGCAAACGTGTGGGCACTAACCGCGGCAGATCAAATGCTTTGGCTAGTCGGGCAGTCTGTGGGATTTTTGATGCTTTGGATGCCTGCACTGGATCGATCATTGGGCCGCTGAGTAGGAAGTTCATCAACTGTACTGCAATGGCGTTCATCATGATAGTGCTCAGGAGTTCACTCGCATTGAAATAAGCTTTTAATGCTCCTGGTATCCCACCCCAAATCGCCCCGCCTAAAAATCCTGCCAGCATAGCCAGGGGGATCATGAATATCCCCGGCCAATCGGGAAAAGCCAATCCAAGCGCTGTCGCCATCAAAGCGCCAATGATCATCTGACCCTCACCGCCGAGGTTGATCACATTTCCCCGGAAAGAAATACAGATTCCCAGGCCGACCAACAACAATGGGGTTGCTTTNACAACTGTNTCTGCAAGCGCGTTGGCACTGCCGAACGCGCCATCAACGAGAGCGCNAAAAGCTTCAAGTGGATTTGCCCCCAGGATTACCAGCATTAGAGCGCCAAACGCCAATGCCGCCAGGGCAGCAAAGATGGGCAATAATGCATCCGCTAATTTTGATAACGACTCGGACCGAAGCCATTTTTCCATTGATTGAATTTCCTAAATATAATTATCTTGTTATCATCAAATATTCCCCATTATTTCTTTGTTTCAATGTTATTATAATCTTTTCCTGGTCGATAGGAAGTTAATTAATTCTAGCGACAACTGTGTTATATGTCATGTTTGTGATCGCTGGGAGGTGGTATTGTTCTGCTCAATGATAGCCAACTAGCCTCACGGAAATGATCATTCTGGGCAGTTTTCCAATCTCCCTCTCCTGTACTTGTAGTCTCTTTCCCGTATAAACCAAAGAGAACTTGCACACTGGATCATAACTCTCTATACATGTATAGAGAGGGATGCGCAGCCCATCCAGGATCAGCTATTTACCAACCCAATGGAAAGGCGGCGGCGCACGGTACACCGATCGGCGCATTATATATTTCGGGTAGCCTAATGTGAGTACCATTTGTATCTCTCGGTCATCCGGGACGTTAAGGATATCTTTTCCCAACTCCTTATCCATGATCACACCAGCGATAAAATAACCGATTTGGCACGTTGCGAGCCCCATTTGTACTGCGGCGAGCTGCATGNTGTAGCCGGATATGACAGCATCATCACGCCCAAAATGTGAACGCGGAGTTATGGCAAAAAGGATGACAGGGGCGCCGAAAAAGACAGGTTCCTCCCCTTTTCCCAATCGCCTTCCCAGATGTTCAAAGGTCTTCGCTTGCATAAGCGCACTTTTTTTCTCCTGCGTGTCGGTCTCAGGTGAGATGGATGCTCTCAGTTTTTCAGCGCCTTTTTCAAGCACGCTAACTGTTCTTTCGCTCAATAAAGAAACCGTATCCGCATCATCAACCGCCAGCCAGGAGATTGCCTGCTGGTTCTTACCAGATGGCGCCCAGCGGGCAGTGTTTACAAGAGAGGCGACTTTNTCTCGTTCAACGCGCTTTTTCTGATACACGCGGATTGACCGTCTTTCACGAAAATAGCCGATCAATTTTTCAAGATCATCTTCTGCTCTCTCGATCATCGGGCAGTCCTCTAAAGGGAAGCAGCTGTGGGAAATAGCATCAACAGGGCATACCGCGACACACTGCCCGCATTCCCAGCAGCGGCTTGGCGATAAAACCTTTGCTTTCTTATTCTCTAATGCATAAACATGCGTTACACTGCACAAAGCGANGCAAGCGCCACACCCGGTGCATTTTTCTTGATCTATTCTGATTTCAGCCATTTCACACNTTATATAAGAATCTATTGAATATTACCCTGAAAAACCACATACCAGCGTGAGATCCANTTGGCAGTGCTGGTATTGCTCATCCTGCTCCTGCCCGTGGTGACTACATCGCAGCACCGGTGTTGCAACAATAGTGCATCTGCTAGACATGCGACTGATAATATATAATGTCTGTACCTTGATAATCAGGAGAGGGGCTTTATTTTATTAAAAACGCCCACACTTATTTATTAAAATTCACACGGAGAAACCATATGGCTGACTCAAAAACACTTAATAAGGAGAAAGAGACACTGGGAAAGGCCCAATATCATATTCATTGCAAACCAGGTGATGTTGGTAAATATGTGCTGCTGCCTGGAGACCCAGATCGTGTCTTGCGAATTGCTAAACACCTTGATGATCCTAAGGAAATNGCATTTCATCGTGAGCATCGTACTTGTACGGGCTCNTATAAGGGAATTGTAATTAGTGCTACTTCAACAGGTATGGGGTGTCCCTCTACTGCAATTGCGGTAGAAGAATTGGCGAATGTTGGAGCAACACATTTCATTCGTGTTGGCAGTACAGGTGCACTGCAGAGAGGATTGAATATTGGTGATCTAGTGATTAGCACTGGTTCAATGCGTTTAGATGGAAGCGGACGATATTATGCGCACGATGGTTTTCCGGCTGTTCCTGATCATTTCCTGACTCATGCACTCATAGAAACAGCTGATGGANTAAAAGAAAAACTTGGTTATGATCTGCATGCTGGAATAGGGGTCACCAGTGATGCTTTCTATGGAGAAACACCTGAGCTGATCCGCTTTATGATTGAACATCGAGCCCTGAATGTAGAAATGGAAAGCTCTGTGCTGTATATCATTTCACATATGAGAGGATTAAAAGCAGCCATGATTTGTGCGGTTTCAAGCAATTTAGCTACGAACGATTTCGTTTATGAGGGAGTGAATACGGGACTGGTTAAAGGCTGGGAAAACGAAATTAAAGTAGTTCTTGAGGCAATCTATAACTATGAGACAAAAGGATATGAAGCATTAAGTGATTCCCTGACAGGAAAAATAACTTATGAGAAGAAACGATATCATCCAACTTGGTGAAAAGTGAATTTAATTAAGGATAAATCTAAAGAAATTAATTTGTGTTTTAATATTGCCTTATACAAAATCAATAACAATGTTTTCTGATCTTATTATAAAGACTAAGAGGAGGCCATCAAATGAAACGCGATTTCTATGTTTTCTTAAATTTGATACTTTTATTAACTGCCTGTTCCACTCCCTTACCAGCCGAACAAACAGAACTAGCAGATCTGCTTGAGTCAACTGTGGAACTTGAAGATTCTACCGATAAGCAGCAGATTTGTGGCGGCGAACCCGCGCAGCCGGAGATTGGTTTCCAGCTTACCGAAGCGGGTGTCGAAGCGGAACTTATCTGGCGGACTGGATTTGTTCCTTGGTGGGTACGATCCAGCCCCGATGGTCGCGTCCTGGCTGTTTCTGATGGTGGCGATGCTATTTACGAACTCAAACCTGACGGATCCCTGGCTATTGCGTTTCAATGTCCCGGTGTGCAGATCGAGACCTTTACCGCTGCTTCAGATGGTGCGCTGTGGTTCGCCTCGCGTGATGGCGGCCGATTGTATCGGGTGGATACCTCCGGTGAGGTGCGTATTCTCGCGCAGGACGGCAATCGCAACCTTGAAGCCGGCCCGAATGGCGAAGTGTACGCGATGGAACAGGGACTGGTGAGAATAGCTCCTGATGGTAGCCAGGAACCCATCACCGATCAAGTGGGGGGGCGAAAATTTGCGGTTGGTCCCAATGGCGAGATCGCTGCTATGAAAGGTGACAGCGTTGTACTCATCACCAATTCAGGTGATCTCAAAGAACTCGCCACTGGTTATGGCCCGGAGCAGTGGCTTGCCTTTGCTTCAGACGGACAACTCTATGTCACTCATTGGTCTGGTGTAGATGTCATCGACACTTATTCCGGGTCGGTTAACCCCATCCCCTGGCTTGTAGGCAGCAGCCCTGGTGAGTCTGGTGCTTTTGCGCCAGACGGCCGCCTGCTTCTTTACCACCCCAACTCTGATGTGTATGCCGCTGATTTGGCAAATGAGACCGTTGATGTTTATCATCAGGTAACCAGCAACAGCTGGGCGATGGCTGTCACTTCTGAGGGAAATATTTACATGGCGTATGGAAATGGGCAACCCAATGGGGAAACAGCCATTTACAGTGTGGTGGATGCTCAGACTTTAGAACTAGTACTCACCGTACCATACGGTGAGGAGCGTGCCATGGCTTTTGACCAGCAGGGTTTCGGCTATCTCGCCCTTGCGGATCAAGCAACCGGCGGTGCAGTCATCCGTTTTGACCTGGCTGCTAAAACATTTGAAGTATATCACCAAGCACAGTGCCATCCTTCTGCGCTGGCTGTTCATCCCCTGACTGGTCAGATCTGGTGGGAGGATTGCGGGCGATTTTATGCTCTCGACGAGAATGCTAACCTGGTGCAGATCAATGGTGTCCCAGATGCGATGAACGCAGGACTCGCGATCACACAGGACGGTGCGTTTTATACTATCGGATTTTTTAAGGCACCGGACCAGAACACGCCGATGAAGCGCTATCTCTACCGCTACGATCATGGGACAACCCAGTGGGAGCAGATCGCGGATCTTTCCCAATCTGATCCTGCGATAACCATGGCAACATTAACTACCTGCCCGAATGGGATTATCTACACCATCGAGAGTCTTGATGCGGACCATCTCCCCATCAACAGCTCTTCCTTCAATGCCGTACGCCGGTTAGAAGCAGATGGATCATTAACCCTCCTCGGCTTCGGTTTCTCCTTCGACGGCGAAGCCGCTTACTGTGATCCCACCACTGGCCGCATCCTTTTCACCAGCGGCGCCGGCATCTTTGCCCTCACGCCACCCTAATAAGGATCAGTAGATATTCAGTGAGAGGTGACATTAAGAATAGTACTAATTATGAACAGTNCTGTGTACACAAACCACAGCGGGCGGCTGATCAGGGC
>JGI24724J26744_10003538_pt1 | contig 10112 bp, 9 predicted proteins | sample Cruoilmetagenom7_FD_26744 | JGI IMG/M metagenome (IMG submission 26744)
AAGGCCCGCAATTGTGCCGATGTAACTTGCCGGTCATAGGGGCGCCGTTTGATGCCGCCCTCCTTTGTGCCGCGCAACGAGGCCCGTGCCCCGCGATGCAATTGCTCTAGCGCGGCCTCGACCCGTTGCACAAAGAGCGCGCCGCAAGGCGTCGTCGTAAACCGGCGTGTGTTGCGGATCAGCAGGCTGGTTTGCACGTCTGTCTCAAGGCGGCTGATGGCCTGTGTGGCGGCGGGTTGCGACAGGGAACATCGCTCGGCGGCGAGAGACACCGACCCGGTTTTGACAGTTTCCAAGAAGACGCGCATGTGGCGGATATTGGGAATGTCAGCCAGCATGAGTTGCGCCCGAATAGGAAAAACTTATTTTATAACCTTAGAACGAAATAGGCAAACCGGCTTGTTTGCCGCATGGTGGTTTCCAACGTAGCCCGCACTTGAGCCGACAAAGGAAGACCCGATATGACGACGCAGCCACAGCAAATGGACGCAGACTGGCGTGTCGTTCATCCAAACCCCAAGAAACCCGATTTCGTCTTGCCCGCTGGTGCCGTTGACGCGCATTGCCATGTTTTCGGACCAAGCGCCGAATTCCCCTATGCGCCCGAACGCAAATATACGCCTGGCGATCAGGGCAAGGACAAGCTGTTTGCGCTCCGCGATCATCTGGGTTTTGCACGAAATGTCATCGTGCAGGCGACCTGCCACGGCAAAGACAACCGTGCCGTGATGGATGCCTGCCGTACTGCGGGTGATCTGGCGCGGGGGATCGCCAGTGTCGGCAAGGATATCAGCCGTGACCAACTGGCCGAGATGCACGAGGCGGGAATCCGGGGCGTGCGCTTTAATTTTGTCAAACGGCTGGTCGAGGCGACCCCGCCCGAGGTTTTTCAAAGCATCGCCGCGAAAATCCAGGAATTCGGCTGGTCCACCGTGGTCTATTTCGAAGCCGCCGATCTTGAGGGGCTGGTGCCGTTTCTGAATACGCTGCCGGGGATCATTGTTGTCGACCATATGGGGCGGCCTGATGTGACCAAAGGCGTCGATCATCCTGATTTCCAGCGGTTCATCGACCTGATGGCGGATAATGAAAACATCTGGACCAAGGTGACGTGCCCCGAACGCCTGACGGCTGACGGCCCGCCCTATGACGACGTCATCCCTTTTGCGCAGGCAATTGTCGCGCAATTCACTGACCGCGTGCTCTGGGGCACCGACTGGCCGCACCCGAACATGAAGTCGCATATGCCCGATGATGGCGCATTGGTCGATTTCATTCCGAAAATCGCACCCACGCCAGAGCAGCAGCAAAAGTTGCTCGTGACGAACCCGATGCGTCTGTATTGGGCCAATTGACTGGAGGATATCATGCACGACCGTCCCGGTTTTGACCACCACACCCACATTCCCGGCACCACAGTCTTTGACGGCAAGCAGGCGATGAAAGGCTATGCGCTGAACAAGATGTGCTACTCGTTCAATCGCAAGGATTGCCGCGATGCCTTTGTTGCCGACGAAGAGGGCTATATGGAGAAATTCGGCCTGAACGACGCGCAGAAAGCCGCGATACGCGCCCGCGATGTGTTGGGGCTGATCGAGGCGGGTGGGAACATTTATTACCTCGCCAAATTCACCGGGATTTTCAAACTCGGCGTGCAGGATGTGGGCGGGATGCAGACGGGCATGACCACCCAAGAGTTCAAAGATTTCCTGCAAACCCAAGCCTGAGGAGGGTGCGACATGGCCAAGATTATCGGTGGTATTACAACCTCGCATATTCCTGCCGTTGGCAATGCAATTCAAAACGAACTGCAAAACGACCCGTACTGGAAGCCGTTTTTTGACGGGTATCCGGTGATCCATCAGTGGATCAAGGAGCAAAAGCCGGACTATGTGATCAACATTTATAACGATCACGGGCTTGGGTTCTTTCTGGACCAGATGCCGACCTTTGCGATTGGTGCTGCGCATGAATACAAAAGCGAGGACGAAGGCTGGGGGCTGCCCGAGCTTGATCCGTTTCCCGGTGCGCCCGAGCTAAGCTGGCACATCATCGAGTCGATGGTCGCGGATGAGTTCGATATTACCTCGTGTCAGGAGCTGGCGGTCGATCACGGGTTTGTCGTGCCGATGCAATTGTTCTGGCCCGGTGCGCCGCACAATCCAGATATGCCGCGGGCCGTGCCGATTTCCGCCAATACGGTGCAACATCCGATCCCGACGCTGAAACGCGCGTTGGACTTTGGCCGCTCGCTGGGCAAGGCGTTGCTGTCCTTTCCCGAAGACGCCAAGATTGTCGTGTTGGGCACGGGTGGCCTTAGCCATCAGTTGGACGGGCAGCGGGCCGGATTTATCAACAAGGAATTCGACCAGTATTGTCTTGAGAATATTGTCCACAACCCGGACCTGCTGACCAAGATTTCCCGTATGGAGCTGGTGGAAAAGGCCGGTGCGCAAGGCACGGAATTTCTGATGTGGATGATGATGCGCGGTGCGTTGGGCGACAACGTCACCGAGGTAACGCGCAATTATCATATTCCGATTTCGAACACTGCGGCCGGTACCCTGCTGCTGGAGTGTGCATAGGTGACGCGTCAGATGTTGGCCCCGCTTGTACTGCGGCGAAAAGCGCGGGGCGAAAGCCCCGTCGCGCGGGTGAAAACACGGCTGAAGTAGGCCGGATCTTCGAACCCGAGCGCATAGGCGATTTGGGACACCGTCAGACTGGTATAGACCAAATTGCGGCGAGCCTCTCGAATGACACGGTCTTCAATCAATCCGGATGCGGATCGGCCCGTTGCCCGGCGGGTGACGCGGCTGAGGTGTGTTGCGCTGATCGCCAGTTTCCTGGCATAGTCAGAAACCGACCAGTGGTCGATAAAGTGCAAGTCTATCAGGGATTGAAACTTGACCAGAATGTCGGGTTGAGCGGGTGTTTCCTGCGGTGTCCCTCGGATAAGTACCTGCGCGACCTGACCTAGCAACAAAGCGGCCAGCGACCTGAGGATATGCGCGCGTGCGAAATCGCGGCCGGTGAAAACCGCATTCATGGCAGACATGGTCTGCGAAACCCTGACGTCCGCCGTCGCTGTCGCGCCTTGCGACAAGACCTGCCGCAAGCCTTCCTCGGGTTTCAGCACCTCATCGAGCATTTCTGCTGCAAAAGTAACGACCCAGCCGAGTGTTCCGGGACGAAAGGACAACCCATGTACAATACCGATCGGCACGTTCAACATGGTTCCGGGCGGCAATTCCAGAAGCTGCCCGTCCAGATTGGCAACCCCGTGCCCGTTTTGCAGCAGCAGAACCTGATGGAGTCTGGCGTGGCGATGCGGCGCAAACTCCCACGCGTGCAACTTTGATCTCGCTTCGATTGTTTCGCAATGTATGACGTCTGGCAGGTCACCGGATTCACCGAATAGATTGTAGTTCGCGATTGCAGGGGCTGTGGCATGGGTCATGTTCGAATCGTACAAGTATTGCGCTGTGCGATCCATGTAAAAGACGCCTGCCATGTGTAATATTTGCGTCGGCAGTGCGCGAAGGCGCGCATCGATTCTTCGGAGGACGATATGAAGACCCAAGTCTGTATTATTGGCGGCGGCCCCTCGGGTCTGTTGTTATCCCAGCTTTTGCACCTCAAAGGTATCGAGACGATCGTGCTGGAAAAAAGCAGCCGCGAATATGTGCTTGGCCGGATCCGGGCCGGCGTTCTGGAGCGTGGCTTTGCAGATTTGATGCGCGAGGCCAAGTGTGGCGAAAGAATGGACGCCGAGGGTGAGATCCACCACGGATTCTACATTTCGGACAACGGTACGATGCGCCTTGTTGATGTCGAGAAATACTCGGGCGGGTCGTCGGTGGTGGTCTATGGCCAGACGGAATTGACGCGCGATCTGTACGAAGCGCGCGACAGGATGAATGGCAAAGTTATTCACAACGTCGAGGATGTGGCGCTACACAACCTGAACGAGGCGACGCCGCCCTATGTCACCTATCGTGATGGCGACGAGATCATCCGCATAGAGTGCGATTATGTCATCGGGGCTGACGGGTTCCACGGGCCCAGCCGCAAAGCGATCCCGAAAGATGTGCTCAAGGAATACGAGAAAATATATCCGTTCGGCTGGCTGGGCGTCCTCAGCCGCACAAAACCGGTGAACCCCGAACTCATCTATGCCCGGCATGAGCGCGGATTTGCGTTGTGCTCGCTGCGCAGTCAGGTGCTGAGCCGCTACTACATTCAAGTGCCGCTGTCTGACAAAGTCGAGGATTGGTCTGACGATGCATTCTGGGACGAGTTGAGAAAACGCTTGCCCGAAGAGGTCGCCGAGCGGCTGGAAACCGGGCCGTCGATTGAAAAATCTATCGCGCCGCTACGGTCGTTCGTGGCCGAGCCGATGCGCTATGGCAACCTGTTTCTGGCAGGCGACGCGGCGCATATCGTGCCGCCGACCGGTGCGCGTGGTTTGAACACGGCCGCTTCGGATATCTATTATCTGTATCATGCGATGATGGATCATTACCTCAAAGGCGATGATACGGGGCTGAATGAATACTCGGCCAAGGCGCTTGCGCGGGTGTGGAAAGCGCAGCGGTTTAGTTGGTGGATGACCTCGTTGCTGCACACTTTCCCGGACACGATCCCATACGATCAAAAGCTGCAATCGACGGATATCGAGTATCTGTTCAGCTCTGACGCGGCCCTAAGTTCGGCTGCCGAGAATTATGTCGGGTTGCCGTTTTGACGACAAAACGGGCGGGCCGGATTGGTCCGCCCGTGTTCCTATGCGACAGGTTTAAAACGATCGCACACCGGCCCAAATGAGGCGCAGAGCCAACAGAACCAGCAGCACGTTAAGGATTTTTTGGAAACGTGCGTCGGTCAGCCGGTCCAGAACCATGCGCCCAACCAAGGTTCCCACGAGGCCTGCGGCAATCATTGCCAGACAAAACCCGATCCAGTCTGAGAAGGCGAAACCCAGAAACCCGAAGGCCAGTGATTTCAGGCTGTGTTGCATCACCATTAGGGCCGCGTGTGTCCCCGCATAGCCATGGCGCCCCAGCCCGAGCGCACGGGTATAGGTTGCAACGAACGGGCCGGTTGCGCCAAAGAACATCGTCAGAAACGTGGTCAGAGCGCCCGTTAGAACCGGCCAGCGGCGCATCCACGCCGGCGGTTTCGAAACGACGGACCAAATGATGAAAATGCCGACACTGACCAGCACGAGAGACGCCGGAATATTGACGACCATTGCCGATCCCGCGGCGACACCAAGCAACGCGCCGATCCCGAACCAGCCCAGAGCGGGCCAGTGGATATGGCGAAACATTGTGCCTGCGCGCCCGAAATTGGACCCCAGTTGCACGATGCCATGCACCGGGATCAACGCCGCCGGGGGCATAAGGCTGGCCATGATCGCAAGGAGCAAAACGCCACCACCGATGCCGAACGCGATGGTGATAAACGAGCCCACGAAACTTGCCGCCAAGAGGGAGGTTGTGATTGCAATGCCCAGTTCAGGTGGTGCAATAAAAGCGATGAAATCCATGTCGGGCCTTGTGGTTGGCGATACTTTTACGCTGCTGTATGCAAGACTGATCGGGTATAGGCAATATAGGCCCGCGTACCATTCCTTGTACGCGGGATACGCGAACCGAAAGCCGCTATGCTAGACATCATCCTGACGACACTGCCGATTTATCTGTTGATCCTGACCGGGTTTGGTGCGGTCAAGTCGGGCTATTTCGACGGCACCCATATTCGCGGCTTGGGGATATTCGCGCTCAAGGTCTGCATGCCGGCGCTGATCTTTTCGGCGATTGCGCTACCGCGTGGGGAGGCGCACTTGGACATCCATTTCTTGGGTGCGTATTTGCTCGGCTCGGTTGCGACGTTGATGCTCGGGTTTGCGGGTGTACGATTTCTGATGCGTCAATCCGCGCCGGATTCGTGGATTCTGTCGATGGGAATGGCGAACTCGAACAGCGGGTACATGGGGTTTCCCGTTGCCAGCCTGTTTTTCGGGCCCGAGGCTGCGGTTGTTTTTGCAATGGCGGTTTTCGTCGAGACTGCGGTGACCTTGCCCATGGCGATGATTGCCGCCACCGCCGCTGGTGAAAAAGGGGCGCGTCTGGGACAGTTGGTGGCCAATGCGGCATTGGCGATCATTCGCAACCCGTTGATAATTGCCGCCTGTCTGGCGGGTGTGGTTCGGGTCTCGGGGGTGCCGGTTGCGGAACCCGTGCAGGCCACAGTACGGATGATCGCGGCCGTCGCGGCTCCTTTGGCTTTGTTCGTCGTCGGTGGCACCGTTGCGAACATGTCGATGAGCGGCCATTGGCGGCGAACCGGAGTGGTCGCTGCGGGGAAACTGGTCTTGCATCCGGTCATGGTGACGATTGCGCTGCTGCTCGTCCCCGGCGTGCCGGTCAGCCTGATCCCGATCGGCATTTTGTTTGCGGCGATGCCGATGCTCACGATATATCCGATCTTTGCCGCTCCGTTCGGGTTGGGGGCGGTGACGTCGACGGCGCTTTTGGTCACAACGCTCGTCTCTAGCGTCACCATCAGCGTGGTTCTGGCCTTGATCGTCGGCATGTAGGTGGCGCGTGTCGTCGCGATCCATAGGTTGCCAATGACAAGATCGCCGCCGATGATATGCTGGGATGAATTGGGCCGCGCGATATGTATATCGGTTTGCATATGGGACCTTCGTCGCTCAAGGCGGTCTTGATTGACGGCCCGCAAACCGTTTTTGCGGAACACACCGTTCCGCTGTCGGCTCGGCGGCGACAGTGTTTTTCCAGCCCCCTGCGGCCAAAGCGTTCTGGGTGCGGCGCGTTTGGCAAATGTGGCAACGACCGGTGCAGGTTTCGAAATTGCACCCCGGCCTGAAATGGCCCGCAGCATTGACCCGGACCTCTCGTTGGTTGAGGAGTTTGCCCAAACGCATGTTCATGACCGGCCTGCCTGCAGAGCCCTAAAAGGAAGTTGATGGCACAATGAACAAACCGCCTTTTACGCAATCAATGCTGGATCCCGCTGACTGGGGCGCTTACCGGCGTGCGGCGCATGCATTGCTTGATAGCTGTATTGACCGGTTGGAAAGCGCCGCCGAACATCCCTGGCAACCTGTTCCCGAGACTATTCGCGAAGGCTATGCGCTGGACGGCGCGCCCTTGGGGGATGCGGCGGCGTTGACGCCATTGTTGCGCGATACCGTGCTCCCGTATGGCACAGGCAATACACATCCGCGATTTTGGGGATGGGTGCATGGCACGGGATTGGCCAGCGGTTTGATGTCGGAAATGGTCGCGGCGACGATGAATGCCAATCTTGGCGGTCGTGCGCATGGTGCCGCCGAAATGGAGCGTGCGGTGATCGATTGGGCGCGCGCGGTCATGGGGTTTCCGCCGGGCGCAAGCGGTGTTTTGGTTGCCGGAACCTCGCAGGCGACGGTGATCGCTTTGGCGTGCGCTCGGGTGCGGGCCTTGGGCCCTGATGTTCGCAGGCAGGGGCAGGGCGGTGCAAAGCTGACAGCCTACGCGTTTGAGGGGGTTCACAATGCGACCCGCAAAGCGATGGAGCTGCTCGGGTTGGGCAGCGATGCCTTGCGGCTTGTCCCAGTGGGCGCAATTGATGCAATGCGTGACCAAATTGCTGCGGATCGTGCGGCAGGTTGCCAACCCTTTGCCCTTATCGCCACAGCGGGTTCTGTTGATACAGGCGTGTTCGATGACCTGAACGCCATGGCTGATCTGGCGGCTGATCAATCGCTGTGGCTGCATATCGACGGCGCATTCGGGGCATGGTCACGCTTGGCGGATGACCCGTGGCGGGCCTTGTCGGACGGGATCGAGCGGGCGGATTCGATTGCCTGCGATTTTCACAAGTGGATGTTCGTGCCGTATGATGCCGGCCTTGTTTTGATCCGGAATGACTCCGAGCACCGTGCGACCTTTGCGGCACGCCCGTCATATCTTGCGCCGCAAGCCGCCGGACTTGGCGGGGGTGATCCGTGGTTTTGCGATTACGGGATTGACCTGTCGCGCGGCAACCGCGCGCTCAAGGTTTGGTCGGCAATCAAGACGCATGGCGCGGCGGGTTTGGGGGCGGCAATCAGTGAAACCTGCCGCATGGCTGCCCGTATGGGGCAAGGTGTCGCGGCGCGCCCGCCGATGAAATTGCTGGCACCCGTGGTCTCGAACCTTTGCGTGTTTACCGCCGACGCAACGCTGGGAAAGGAGGCGCAAAGCGCGCTCAATACCCGCATCGCGCAAGCCTTGCAGCTTGATGGGACGGCGGTGTTTTCCACCACGCAGATTGACGGCATTATCTGCCTGCGGGCGGCGATTGCCAATCATCGCACGGGTGCCGCAGACATCGACATGGCGCTTGATGCCGTCATCGCCGCCCGCGGTTAGACGTCTTTCAAAGGGACGGTATCAAAGCCAATCGCGTGTTGCCGCCGCCGTGGCGTCTGGCGCCTATCTGCGTGTTCGGGCAATCAAAGGCATCGCGGATATTTACAGGTTCATAGAGCCGCATGTTGGCCACATCCTGCAACGCCATTTGTTCACCCAACCACCTCAACCCCGGCGGGTGCGTCGATCCTCATCGACGGGCGTTTGGGTCACTGGGATCTGCCATAAAAACCGATGCGCTCTTCGTCGCTGAATACAACACCGGGGCGATCAAAGTATGAGTAAACCGAGATCACACGCGCTTTGGCCCCTGCGACATCGGCCACGCGGTGCGGGGTATTCTTGCCCCTGAAAACGTTCAGCGAACCGGGCGTCAGGGTAAGGCTGCGCACCTCGGGATCGTGACCGTTTAACAAGCGTGCGACGCCATCGTAGTTCGGGTCATCGGCATGACGCAAGTCAGTCCGGTAGATGAAGTCGCCGCCTTGTTCCGGCGCTTGCAGCAGCAGGGTGGTGGTGAATTCCGACCGGTCAAAGTGCCAATTGAGGGCTTGGCCTTGTTGGTATGACATCACATTAACGCCGGCCAAAGGATCAGCCATCGGATATAGCACCGGCATTTCCATCGCCGCGGCTAGAAATGTCGCAAAGTCAGGCCATGCATAAAGCCGGGCCATCGCGCTGCCGGCCATTTGATCAAGGCATAGTGTGTCATTCGACGTTTGAAATTGCGAGAGGGCAGGGTGATCGTCCGCCAAGGCAGGCAGGGATTTCAGGAAGTAGATGTTGTGCGTACGCTCGTGGCGGAAACTCTCGGTCTCAAATTTCGGGGCGAGGTCATGCGCGGCTTGCTCGGCAATTTGAGGGTGCATGAACCCCGGCAGCGTAAACATCCCGTCGGCGGCCAATTCGGCGCGACATTGATCAACCAATGCCTGCCACGCGGGCGTTTGCGGTTTGTCGATTGGATAGGTGTCGAGATCTAGAATGCTGTGCATGAATTGTGTCCTCCGCCAGTCAGGATGATTGACGCTGGACACAGCCAAAGCAACGGGTCTAGATTTTGGGAGCCCTATAGGAAAACTTATGCTGAGATCTGATCATGTGCCCTTCGTCGCCTTGCGGGCCTTCGAGGTTACCGCACGGACCGGAAGCTTCGTCAACGCCGGTCGGGAACTGACGGTCAGCGCCGCTGCTGTCAGCCAGCAGGTTAAGTCGCTGGAAACGACATTGGGCAAGCAGCTTTTCATGCGCCAAGGCAACCGGATTACCCTGACGGATGCGGGGCGCACGTTGTATCCCAGTGTTGCCAATGCCTTGGCCGAGTTGCAGGCTGCGACCCGGGCGTTACGCGTCGCGCCGCGTCGTGCGCGGTTGGTGGTCTCTGTCGTGCCGTCTCTTGCCGAGTTGTGGCTGCTGCCTGCGCTGCAAAGCTTCGGTGATCGGGCGACACTGGACATCCTACCGCAAGAGGATCCGGTTGATCTGTCGCGCGATGGTATTGACCTGCGCCTCACCTACGGCGCGCAATATTACCCCGATCATGTGATCGACCATCTGTTTGTTGATCATCTGATTGCGGTGGCGGCGCCGTCAGGGGATCACGCAGATCTGAGGTGCGTAGCGGACGCTGACTTGATCCATACGGATTGGGGGCGCGACTATGGTGTGCAACCTGACTGGGCG
>JGI24724J26744_10003543_pt1 | contig 10103 bp, 10 predicted proteins | sample Cruoilmetagenom7_FD_26744 | JGI IMG/M metagenome (IMG submission 26744)
CTATTATGTTTGCTGCGGAAGTTAGTGGTGGTTTGATTGGGCACTTTATTTCAGCTATTAGGGGTGGGAATTTATATCGTAAATCCTCCTTTCTTTTGGATAGTATAGGGCAGCAAATTTTCCCTTCATTTGTCAATATTTATGAGCAACCTCTGTTGTCACAAGCGATGGGTAGTGCGGCGTATGATTCTGAGGGTGTCGCNACGTCAGCTAGAGACGTTGTTAATTCAGGGGTAGTNCAAGGCTATGTTTTGAGTAGTTATTCTGCCCGTAAGCTTGGTATGAGAAGTACTGCTAATGCGGGTGGTGTGCACAACTTGACCGTTAAATCAGGCGAGTTGGATTTCGATGGGATGCTAAAAGAAATGAATACAGGCTTGTTGGTAACTGAGCTGATAGGTCAGGGCGTTAATACAATGACAGGTGATTATTCCAGAGGTGCNGCAGGCTTTTGGGTTGAGAATGGTGTGATTCAATTTCCNGTTGAAGAAATTACGATTGCNGGGAACTTAAAGGATATTTACAAATCGATCGTTGCAGTGGGTAATGATGTGGATTTAAGAGGCAATACGCGTACAGGGTCAATTTTAATTAGTGAAATGACAGTCGCTGGGACGTAAGTTTTTTTGCTTTAAGTTAGAAAGATTGTAGCGAGCCCTAAAAAGGAAAAGAAACCAATAACATCTGTCACGGTTGTTAGGATAACGCCGCCAGCAATGGCTGGGTCAATATTCATTCGCTTTAGTGTTAGTGGAATGGTTGCACCGGCAAGTGCGGCAACAATTAAGTTAATAATGAGGGCGGCGCCAATCAAAAGGCCAAGTGATTGGCTTTGAAACCAAAGCCCCGTAACGGCCGCGACAACGCCAGCCCACAGTATGCCATTTAGGGTGCCTACCGCCAGCTCTTTCCATAATAACCAGCGAGCATTTATATTACCAATTTGATTGAGCGCAATCCCTCGAATAACCAGCATTAATGTTTGGCTGCCGGCAATACCACCCATACTGGCAACAATCGGCATGAGAACAGCAAGGGCAACGATTTGTTCGATAGTTTCTGCAAAAAGCCCAATGACCCAAGCGGCTAAAAAGGCCGTGAATAAATTAATTCCAAGCCAAACAGCACGACGCTTAGCACTTCTAGTAACCGGTGCAAACATATCATCATCTTCATCTAGACCGGCTAGGCTCAATAGAGACCGGTCAGCTTCGTCACGAATCACATCAACGACGTCATCAACGGTAATGCGACCTAGCAATCGATTGTTCTCATCAACAACGGGTGCGGAGAGAAGGTTGTAATCTTCGAAGAATAAGGCGACTTCATTGGCAGATAATGTTGGGGGTAAGGCTTTTTGGTCAGTGACCATCGTGTTACTTACGGACTCTTTATTACTGTTTGTTAGTAATGCTGAAATATTCAATACACCTAAATAGCGGTCATCTCTATCGACAACGAATAATTTATCAGTATTTGCGGGTAGTTCACCACGTTGTCTTAGATACCTTAAAACGACCCCTAAGTCGACATTTTGACGAATAGTGACTACGTCAGGGTTCATTAAGCCGCCAGCGCTATCCTCATCATAGGACATGACGGATTGTAATCGTCGCCGGTCTTGGTTGGACATGGAGCGGACGACTTGATGCAAAACAGCCTTAGGAAGGTCCTCGAAAATATCAGCTAGATCATCTGTTTCAAGTGAGCCGGCGGCGGCAACTAGGTCTTCTTCATCAGTNTGTTCGATAAGACCTAAACGAACCTCATCGTTTACTTCAACTAAAATATCACCAGCTAACTCTGGATTAGTAAGGCCCCAAACGATACGTCGGTTTTGTAGAGGAAGTGACTCGAGAAGGTTGGCTATTTCAGCTGGGTGGAGTTCGTTTACCTGGGCTTCGATTTTCGATAAAGCGCCACTGTCGAGATTGCCTGCGAGTAAACGTAGGTGCTCATGGGTATTCTCGTGTTGTGGAGAAGCTGACATATCAATAATAAGAATCAGGTGCTGTGAACGCAGGATATTTTAGCTTAATCCATTGGTAGCTGCTTTGTTATTTATGCGGTGCTGAGGTTTTGGAGCGTCTNATGCTAATTCGCGGTGTCGAGTTATGACGTTAAGTTTTTGCGAAGCAAGGTATAAAGCCAGTTTTTCGGTGAGGTAAACAGAGCGGTGTTGTCCACCAGTACAGCCGAGGGCAATGGATAAATAATTACGGTTTGTATTGATGAATTCTGGCACCCAGCGTGTTAAGAACTGTGCGGTATCCTCTAGAAAGTATTGGACAAGTACCTTGTCATCTAAAAACTCAATAACAGGTGTGTCTAGGCCAGTAAATTTACGTAGGCTGGGTTCCCAGTAGGGGTTGGGAAGGCAACGGGCATCAAACACAAAGTCGACGTCATTGGGTGCGCCATGTTTGTAACCGAAGGACATAATCTGAAGAGATAATCCCTTATTTTTATCAAAGCTCACGCGTTCGCGTATTATCCCCCGTAACTCGTGTACATTGCTGTGAGTTGTATCAATCTGGATGCTTGCATGGCTTGCGATTAAACTTAATCTATCGAGCTCAAGGTCAATTGCTTCGTCTAGCGAAGTGTTGTTATCAGATAAAGGGTGTTTGCGTCGTGTCTCGCTAAAACGTTTTAATAAACTGTCTTTACTGGCTCTAAGAAAAATGACGTCGTAGTCAATGTTTTTGCTTTTTAGTTGTTCAATAAAGGNGCTGAATTTTTCTAAGGACGATGGGTCGTTGCGAGCGTCAATCCCGACGGCCGCTTTACTAAAGAGTGGCTTTTTTGAATNCGTTAGTAGTGTTGCAAAATCTGACAGTAATGCAACGGGTAGATTATCAGTGCAATAGAAACCAGCATCCTCCAAGGTGTCTAATGTGACGCTTTTTCCTGATCCGGATAGACCGCTAACGATAATGAGTTTCATAATATAAAATAAAAAGGCCGACGGTGAAGTCGGCCTTGTTTGATTAACGGTGAGCGTTAGTTTTTTCTTTGTGCTTTAAAACTTGCCTGTCTAGCTTGTCAACTAATGTGTCGATCGCTGCGTACATGTTTTCTTGCGTATCTTCAGCAAAGATTTTGGTACCGTTTAATTGGATGGTCGCTTCAGCTTTTTGTTCAAGCTTTTCAACGGACAAAACAACATGTATGTCTATGACTTTATCAAAGTGGCGTTTGATTTTGCCAAACTTTGTATTTGTATATTCTCGAATAGCATCTGTAATCTCAACGTGGTGTCCAGATAAATCTAATTGCATATTACTCTCCTGTTATGGTGACAAAAAATGTCAAAGGATTCGCTTCCTTTGACTAGAAGGGGGTATTGAAATCGATTCGCGGTATTTAGCAATGGTTCTTCTCGCAACATTTATTCCTTTTTCACCCAGTATAACGGCAATTTTATTGTCACTGAGTGGCTTTTTAGGGTTTTCGTTATTGACGAGTTCTTTGATAAAGGCTCGGATAGCAGTCGCGGAACATTCGCCTCCACTATCAGTGGAAACATGGCTTGAAAAGAAATGTTTAAGTTCAAAAATACCGTTCGGTGTATGCATATATTTGTTTGTTGTAACACGGGAAATGGTTGATTCATGCATCTCAACGGTTTCGGCAATGTCACGCAACACCATTGGTTTCATGGCGATAGCACCATGTTCAAGGAATTCACGCTGCCGATTTACAATTTCTTGGGCGACTAGCATTAAGGTTTCGTTTCGGCTTTGTAAGCTTTTTAAAAACCAGCGCGCTTCTTGTAAATGGTTTTTCATGGTTTGTGTGTCTTCGCTTTTATCGCCATGTTTAATAAGCGTTTGGTAGTAGGGGTTGATACGAATATTGGTCGCTATTTCACCATTGATGGAGACTTGCCACTGTCCCTTTACCTTACTAACATAAACATCGGGCGTAACGTATTCAGTACTGGTTTCTTCAACGCCTGATCCTGGTCGTGGATTGAGTAGCTGGATGAGAGAAATAATGCATCCTAATGTGTCGTCATCAATCCCAAGTTGACGCTTTAATTTTGCGCTATCTTGAGACCCAAGTGCTGGCATGCAGTCGCTGACTAGTTCGATAGCGAGTGACAAAAATGGCGTGCCTTCTGGCAAATGTTTAAGCTGAATGAGTAAGCAATCTTGTAAGTCGACCGCGCCAACCCCCAGAGGGTCAAAGGATTGTACCTTATGTAAAACAGCGACCACTTCATCAAGGTCAAGATCTTCTAACTGCTCGGAAAGATATTGATGAATTAGTTCGGGGGTAGAGTTTAGATAACCATTGTCATCAATACTGTCGATAATGGCTGTGGCAATAACGCGATCAGTGTCTGAAAAATTCGTTAATTCCATCTGCCAGGTTAGGTGATCATGTAATGTTTGCTTAGCAGAATTAATACTACCGGGGTCAGGTGGTGTTGTGTCCGATGATTGATTAAGCCCTGGTGAGGGTGTTAAGTCGTAGATGTCATCCCATGATGTATCAACGGCTAATTCATCAGGTAAAACATCTTGTGAGCCTTCGCTCGTCTTTTCATCCGAAGGGGTTGTTTTTTTATCTGTGTCTTCTTGATTCGTAGTGAGATCTTCGTCTGGAACTTCCAGCATCATATTACCGTCTAGGACGGTTTGGATTTCTTGTTGAAGCTCCAGTGTAGATAATTGCAACAAGCGAATAGCTTGTTGAAGCTGCGGTGTCATCGTTAAATGCTGACCAATTCGAAGCTGTAACGACTGCCTCATTTATACCGCCTGTAGTGTGAAGAGATTTAAAACGTGCTTACATTTCATACTGTAAGTTTAGCCCATATTCTGTGAAAATGAGTGACTTTAATTGGAAATTACATGCGAAATTCATGCCCTAAATAAACATCGCGTACTTCTCGGTGTTCTAGGATATCTTCAGCCGATCCCTCAGTGATCACTGCACCATTATTTAGGATATATGCCCGGTCACAAGTACCTAGAGTTTCTCTAACATTATGATCGGTAATGAGGACGCCAATATCACGCTCGGTTAAATGGTGAATAATCTTTTGAATATCAATGACAGAGATGGGGTCAACGCCGGCAAAAGGCTCATCTAATAGAACAAAACGAGGTTCAGTGGCAAGTGCGCGAGCTATTTCTAATCGACGTCTTTCGCCGCCAGAAAGTGCTAATGCACTTTGAGTCCTTAAGTGGTTTATCGCGAATTCTTGCAATAACTCATCAAGAACGAGTTCTTGTTGCCCTGGTGAGAGGTCTTTTCGTGTTTGTAGTACGGCGCGAATATTATTTTCTACGCTTAATTTTCTAAAAATAGACGCTTCTTGTGGTAAATAACCAAGACCTTGGCGAGCCCGAGCGTGCATGGGGCTTTGAGTAATCTTTTCATCGTCGAGAAATATCTCACCGCTGTCGGGTTTAATTAAACCAACCGTCATGTAAAAACAGGTGGTTTTACCTGCACCATTTGGCCCTAATAATCCAACGACTTCACCGCTTTTTACGTTAATACTAACGTTATCGACAACTTTCCTGTTGTTAAATTGTTTGCAGATATTTTTTGTGTGTAGGGTGCTCATTATTTTTTTGCAGGCTCTAATGTTATTTTTACACGTTTTGAACCAGCTTTTTTGTCACCCGCTTTGACGATGGAACGCTTGCTGTCATATTCAATTCGATCACTGGCGAAGGTGTTACCGTTTTGCCATAAAGTCGCATTGTCTAGCAATAGTAATGTATCTTTGCTAACTAAGTAGTTGAATCGATTGGCTTCACCACGAATAATGCCTTGGTTACCGTCAGGTTGTTGTTTGAACTTGACCGGTTTCCCCGTGGCAATCACTTTGTCTGTGGTTCCGCGAACGCCATGAATGGTGACTTTATCGGCCATGATTTCCATACTTCCTTGCGTAATGATGACGTTGCCAGAATACACTGTGATTTTTTTTGCATCATCCAAATTAAAGCTATCGGCCTCAACTTCTACGGGTTTTTGTTTGTCTGAACTGAGTGCCCATAATGGCGCTGAGAATGACATTAAAGCGAGTGTTATGAAGATAAGCTTCAGCTTAGTTGATTTCATGGAGACCTCGTACCTGTTCTAGTATTTTAATATTAATGGGTTCACGAAAGTGTGCGCGTAAGCCCGTGCCTTCTATGGTGTTAATGCCAGATTTTATTTTTACAAACTCATCGGTTTCTGCGAAATCGTTGGGTAATTGAATGCGTAGATTATGCGTGTCGATTTCAAGAGGTGCAATATTTTTTAAAGCATCTCGCTTGATGTTGACGGCACCGTTGAGCAAAACAAGTTCGCCATCGGAAGATATATAGCCTGTTTCTGAGTTAATGTGTAAGTCGGGTTTGTCTGGTGAGTACATCGTCATGATAGGTCGAGTCATTTCGGTACTATCATCATCGACGAAATGTTGCATGTATTCTGCTTCTATACGTTGTTTTGGTTCGCCCGTTAAGGTCATGGTAAGTACTTCAAAGTGCCTTAAAAAGTAATCAATTTTGTGGCTAGGCTTTGTCACTTGCTTCGGCAGCTCTGGCTCTTGGGTGAAAGCCAGCCACCAAGTAACGGCGGCAAGAAGAGCTAAGGCAATGATCTTAAGGTGTTTCATCAGTACTTTAGGTGTCCGCAAAAAGCTGGACAGCAGTCGTGAGTTTATTCTGAGCGGTTAAAATAGAATCGCATACCTCGCGAGCTGCGCCCTGCCCACCGAGGCGGCTTGTTTGGCCATGACAATATGGCAATATAGATGGGTTGGCATCTTGAACGGCAACAGCAAGGCGTGTTCGTGTCATCAGTGCTAGATCGGGTAGGTCATCACCGACGTGTGCAACTTGGTTAGGGTTGATATTTAATTTACTGAGTAAATCGTTAAAAGCGGCCGTTTTGTTTTCTTGGCCTTGATAAACATAAGTAACGCCAAGATTTTTCATCCGTCGATCAACAATGGGCGATGAGCGGCCAGAAATAATAGCGACGTCAATGCCATTTTGTTGAAGCAGCTTTAATCCTTGCCCGTCTTGTGCGTGAAAAGATTTATATTCATTGCCCTTTAGGTCGAAAAATAATTTCCCATCAGTGAGCACACCATCAACATCAAAAATAACGCACTTAATGTCCTGTGCGCGTTGTTTAAAATCATCGGTTAGTTCAATCATGATAGACCTGCTTTTAGCATATCGTGCATATTCAGTGCGCCAACCAGTTTTTTGTTATCGATGACAAGGAGTGCGTTAATTTTTTTGTCTTGCATTAGTTGTAGTGCCTCGACGGCTAATTTATCAGAACTAATTGTAGCTCCTCCTCGAGTCATAACTTGTTTAATTTCGGTGATGTGTATGTCGGTGTTACTTTCAAGCATACGTCGTAAATCGCCATCTGTAAAAATGCCTGTTAAATCACCTTGCTGATTGATGACAGCGGTCATGCCTAATTTCTTTTCAGTCATTTCGAGTAAAGCCGCACTGACAAGAGCTGTTTCTTCAATAACGGGAATATCATTACCTTTATGCATGATGTCATTTACGTGAAGCAGTAAACGCCTTCCGAGGCTGCCACCTGGGTGTGATAGTGCAAAGTCTGCTTCGGTGAAGCCACGTGCTTCAAGTAATGCAATAGCTAAGGCGTCACCCATAACGAGAGCAGCGGTAGTACTTGATGTTGGTGCTAACCCTAGCGGACAGGCTTCTTTAGTAATGCTGGCATTAATTGCAGCGTCAGACAAGGTGGCTAAGGTTGAGTTTGGGTTACCAGTGATAGATATTAGAGGGATTCCAAGGCGTTTTAGAATAGGTAGGATCGTCAGTACTTCNCCGGTTTCGCCAGAATTTGAAAGNGCTAAAGCAACATCGTTTTTAGTAATCATGCCAAGGTCGCCGTGGCTTGCTTCACCTGGGTGGACGAAAAATGCAGGGGTCCCTGTGCTTGCTAAGGTTGCCGCAATTTTATTTCCGACGTGCCCTGANTTTCCCATGCCGATAACAACAACTTTGCCTACACATTGAAGCATTAATTCGCATCCATTGATAAAATTTTCATCAATGTGATGGGTTAGGTTGGAAATGGCTTCTGCCTCAGTTTGAATAACGGCTAAGCCTAGTTGCTTGAGTTGTGCTCGATGGTTGTTTTTTTTAGGCATACGGGATCAGTATTTGGTTGAACTACATTCCAAGGGTGTCTAAGTATACCTTGCTGAGGTAAGCGATAAAAAATACCACAAAAATTCCGCCTTTAAAACGGTTGATCTTGGGTTCACCATTAAAATTATATGAAAAAAAGAATAAAAATAAGGTGAAGCCAAGCATGATTGGGAAATCACGCGAAACGAGTTGTGGGTCTACTGTGCCGGGATGGAGGAGGCCCGGTAAGCATAAGACGGCTAACAAATTAAATGCATTTGAACCAATAACGTTTCCAACAGCAAGGTCAGGTTCTTTTTTAATGACGCTCATAATAGCAGCTGCTAATTCAGGCAAGCTGGTNCCAATAGCGACGATGGTTAAGCCAATGACTAAATCACTGACGCCAAAGAGAAGGGCAATGTTAACCGCAGCCCAAACGAGCAGTTTTGAGCTGCCAATAAGGCCAATGAGTCCTGATATGGCATAAAAAGAGGCGGCTTTGGTGCTTAAATTGCTTGGTATTTCATCTTCAAACTCAGCAGCAAGTACATCTTCTCTTTGTCGTTTATTTTGCTGGGCGCTACGTAACAACCAATAAAGAAATGCAATAAGCCCAGTGATTAGAATAAGACCATCTAATCTAGATAAGTCTCCGTCGATAACTAATAAATAACTGGCAATGGAGATGGCTAATAAAATGGGTAGCTCACGTTTTAGTAAAGAGGATTTTATCAAGATGGGGCTGACAAGGGCTGTTATGCCGAGTACTAAACCAATATTTGCGACATTTGAGCCGACGGCATTTCCAGTTGCGAGCCCCGTATTACCTTGAATTGATGCCATTCCAGCAACTAACATTTCAGGTGCGGAGGTGCCTAAACCAACGATTGTGAGGCCAATGATTAAAGGTGATACTCCAAGATTTCGAGCGATGGCTGATGTGCCTTTGACAAAAAAATCGGCCGAAAATACTAAAAAGAAAAAGCCTGCAAGAAGAGCGGCTGAGAATAGAAGCATAAGAATATAAGGCGAGTAGGGTAGTTAAAGCAGGATTTATTGTCGCATAGAATGATTGGTTTCAAATAGCTTAAGCCGTAAAACATAGAATTTAAATTAATTTCGGTGGATTGCAGTATAAATATTGGAAGTTCAGATTGACGTGCCTTACTAAGGTAAGGACAATGCTGGATCTATTTTAGTAGTATGTTTTGAGTTGCACTATATGTGTTGAAAGAAACTAGGGAAACGTAATTGGCGGAAACGACTCCATTAATAAAAGTTAGAGATGTCCATTTTTCTCGCGGATCAAAGCTTATCTTTGATGGCGTGGATATGGATATTCAGCGTGGAAAAGTAACGGCCATTATGGGGCCGAGTGGAACAGGTAAGACAACGTTATTGAAGTTGATCGGTGGTCAATTGAGGCCTTCGGCTGGTTTTATTGAAGTGGATGGGAAGAAAATTCACCAACTAAAGCACAAGCAACTTTATCAGTTACGAAAAAAAATGGGCATGTTGTTTCAAAGTGGCGCATTGTTAACGGATATTACAGTGTTTGATAATGTCGCTTTCCCATTGCGCGAGCATACAAAGTTGCCTGAACCTATGATTCGTCATTTGGTGTTAATGAAGTTGCATGCAGTAGGATTGCGCGGCGCAAGAGACTTGATGCCCGCTGAGCTGTCTGGCGGTATGGCGCGACGAGTTGCTTTAGCTCGGGCTATTGCGCTGGATCCAATGATGATTATGTACGATGAGCCATTTACTGGGCAGGATCCTATTTCTATGGGTGTTCTGGTGCAGCTTATTCGTTTACTTAATGACGCTTTGGGCTTGTCCAGTATAGTTGTTTCGCACGATGTGAAAGAAACATGTGCAATTGCGGATTATGTTTATTTAGTATCGGGTGGCAAAGTGATTGAACATGGCTCGCCAGAACAGCTGGCACAATCAGATTCTGAG
>JGI24724J26744_10003544_pt1 | contig 10093 bp, 9 predicted proteins | sample Cruoilmetagenom7_FD_26744 | JGI IMG/M metagenome (IMG submission 26744)
CGGAATGCATCGCGCAGGTCCGCCGCGAACTTGATACCAAGGATGCAGGCGGGCTGGCACAGATTTCGGGCGGGGCGGCTTATATGCCGTTATTATACGCCACGGGGCCATTCGATCAGGCGATCGAGCGATTGTGCGCGGTGGATGCAGGCGGGGCACTGGCCAGCCGGATTGCCGGCCTTAAACAGATTGCGGCGCGGGTTGCGGGCAAGGCCCGGATCACGTTGGACCCGACTGAACGTCATGGCTTTGAATATCAAAGCTGGTTCGGTTTCACCATTTATGCAGATGGCGTGCGCGGTGCGCTTGGGCGGGGCGGCACCTATTCGATTGGCGGCAGCAAGGAACCAGCCACTGGTTTTTCACTGTATATTGACGGGCTGATCGGCGCGCTGGCGCCTGAGGCTGCGCGCGACACATTGTTCCTGCCAATTGGCCATGACCATGAAACTGCCAGCCGGCTGCGGGCCATCGGCTGGCGGACGGTTGCTGCACTGGATGAAGATGAAGATCCCCGCGCGCTTGGGTGCACACACCGGTTGGTTCAAGCTGAGGTGGAAGCGCTGTAGCGCCCTTGGTATGCCCATTTGGGCGTTTTTCTGGCCGGGCCATGCCTGCCATGGGCCATCCTTAGGCTGAAATCTAAGGACCTAGTTTCAAAGGATGGCTCTTTATTTTTCTCCAAAAATCCACACTATCAATATGCCCAGCCAATCCGTTGAAAAACAGTTGTAAATAACCTGATTTTCAGAATTCTTCTATGTTATATGCCTCTGCATCAGCGCGACTTTGCGTNGCCATTCTTGCTCTTGCCTCTGCCATCTCCTAGAGCGCGGCGGGTTTCTTCCTGAAAGGTTTTTCGTTTGGCCAATGTAACCGTAATCGGTGCCCAATGGGGTGATGAGGGTAAAGGCAAGATTGTCGACTGGCTTGCCAGCCGCGCTGACGCTGTTGTCCGGTTTCAGGGCGGGCACAATGCTGGTCATACGCTGGTCGTGGGTGATCAGGTCTATAAGCTAAGCTTGCTGCCATCAGGCATTGTCACAGGCACATTGTCGATTGTTGGTAATGGCGTGGTGCTTGATCCGTGGGCGCTGAAAAGCGAAGTCGCCAAGCTGGAAAGCCAGGGCGTTAAAATCACGCCTGAAAATTTCGCCGTGGCGGATAATTGTGCGCTGATCCTGCCGCTTCACCGCGATTTGGACGGCCTGCGCGAAACCGCGGCGGGTTCCGGCAAAATTGGCACCACTGGGCGCGGCATTGGCCCGGCCTATGAAGACAAGGTTGGCCGCCGCGCGCTGCGAGTGTGCGATTTGGCGCATCTGGGCAAGATGGACCCGCAATTGGACCGATTGTGTGCCCATCATGATGCATTACGGGCCGGTTTTGGCGAACCGCCGGTAGACCGTGATGCGTTGGTTAGTGAATTGGCGGAAATTGCCGATTTCGTTCTGCAATTCGCGCAGCCGGTGTGGAAACGCCTGAAGAAGGTCCGCAAAGCGGGCGCGCGGATTTTGTTCGAAGGGGCGCAGGGCGTGTTGCTGGATGTCGATCACGGCACCTATCCCTTCGTCACCAGCTCCAATACTGTCAGCGGAACAGCGGCATCGGGCAGCGGGCTTGGGCCCAATTCCACCGGCTTTGTATTGGGGATCGTCAAGGCGTACACAACGCGTGTGGGCAGTGGGCCATTTCCAACAGAATTGGACGATGCTGCGGGCCAGCGTTTGGGCGAACGGGGGCATGAATTTGGCACTGTTACGGGCCGCCAGCGGCGCTGCGGCTGGTTTGATGCGGTGTTGGTCCGGCAAAGCTGCGCGATCAGCGGGGTAACCGGCATCGCGCTTACCAAGGTTGATGTGCTTGACGGGTTTGAAAAGGTAAAGATCTGCACCGGCTATCGGCTGAGGGGCAAGATCTTGGATTATTTCCCGTCCCATTCGGCAGATCAGGCCGAGGTGGAAGTGATCTACGAAGAAATGGATGGGTGGCAGGAAACAACCGCCGGCGCACGCAGTTGGGCGGACCTTCCAGCCAATGCGATCAAATATATCCAGCGCGTGCAGGAATTGATTGAAACACCCGTTGCGCTGGTTTCAACCAGCCCGCAACGCGAAGATACAATCTTGGTGCGCGATCCATTCTTGGATTAAGGATGCGCAATGGCCTTGGCAGGGCCATTTCACCCTAGATACTAAAGTCTGGATGGCGGGCCTTACATTGAGGGGCGCCTTGAGCTTAGATGCGCCCAATATTGGGGGCTGATGGCCCGCCCCCGCCAGCAGGCAAGATCTTGCCATTTTTGATCTTCAGCCTGAATTCCCATACAAATTCTTGACTTGATCGCGTTATGTTCTACTCCTGTTCGCAGTTTCAAGCGGAGTCGAACAATGGGACAGGCAAAATTCCACTATGACAGCGGCGATGCCACCGCCGATGCCGCCGCCGATCTGGCCAATAATGCAGCCAATGATGCATCAGGTGGGGCGCTGACGGTTTCGGTCTTTGCTGACCGGGCGCATTTGCGTGATACGGTGCGTGATGATGCAAGGGCAGCTGGCTTCAACCTGGGGCAGGCGGGCGATATGGGCGCCTTGCTTGGCGCAAATGCTATGCCGCTGGGGGAAGTCATTCTGGTCGATTGCCCCGTGGTTGGCGATGAAATTCTGGCAGCGTTGGAACGGCTCGATATGCGCGCGGCGCGTCATGGTGTGCATTTGATCATTTCTACCAGCGTTCAATCATTAGATGATGTTTTTGCCTGTCTTGATCAGGCGAATCTTCAGATTTTGGTTGAACCGACACGGGCTGACCGGGTGATTGCGCTGGGTAATTCTCTTGGTGCGGTGCCCAATTCGCGATTGCGGGAATTATCAGAGGATGACCGGCTGGCCCTGCTGCGATTGACTGAACAAGTGGGCCAGATTGCAGAACGGTTGGACCATTTATCAGCGCCAGCAAAAAACGAAGGCGGCGGCGCGTTCCGATTTGAATCTCCTGGATCACCCTATAATGGGCCGGAGGAGGATGACCCCTCAGGCCGGTTGGTTCGCGCTGCGCGCCCGCCATTGCCAGACCCGCGGCTGGTGCGCCGGATTATCCGCCAGCGGCAATTGCGCGCGCGTTTTTTTGATGGGGAACTGTTTGCCGATCCGGCGTGGGACATGCTGCTCGATTTGACCGCCGCGCGCGTTGAACATGCGCGGGTATCGGTAACTTCACTGTGCATCGCCTCAGGNGTTCCGCCAACGACTGCGCTGCGCTGGATTACACAGATGATTGATGCTGGCCTCCTCCAGCGGGTGGAGGATGAAACGGATAAACGCCGCGCTTTCATCACGCTGACGGATAAGGCCGCNGATGCAATGGCGCAGTNCTTTGCGGAATTGGGAAAGGAAAGCACGCATTTGATCTGAGGGGTGTTTTGCCGGCTACCGGCATTTGCAGCAGCGCCAATTTGCAGAGCGGCAATTTGGCGCGCGTATTTATATTGTCCGCAAGACAACCACCAGACCCGCTGGCATTGGCCCGTCGAATGCCAAGGGCCGCCGTAAGGCATCGGCGCGGGCGCGGTCCAAGATGGCGCTGGGCACGCCAGCGTCGAACAATATGACATCCGCNGATCCAAGCAGGCGGCATTGGCGCAGCGTCAGATCTTCTGGATCATCACTTGTCAGCGTGATTTCACGGCGAAGGGTGGGGGCGGCAGGTTCCTGCTCGGCCAACCAGCCATCCACCCGGTCTGGCGCGCCACTATCTAGCGGGTCAAGAATGCCAGCTTCGCCCAGCGCATCGTCCAGCGCGCGTCGCCGGTCTGGCGCTGCCGGAAAACGCGCCCGCACAGCTTCACGTGCGGCTTCCAACTTAGCTGCCAGCGTTCCTAGTGAAGCGGGCANAAAGCGTTCCAGCCTCAGCCGTAATTGTTTGGCCAGNCCGGCTGATGCACCGGATGTGCCAATAGCAATCAGCACCGGATCACGGTCAAGGATGCTGGGACAGGTGAAATCACACAGATCGGGCCGATCTGCCACATTGACCAACAGGCCTTTGTTCTTAAGCCGGATGGCAGCGGCGCTGGCGGCTTTTTCGTCCTCTAGCGCGATGAAGGCCAGTTTTGCATGATGTGCTTCTGGTTCGGCGCAAGGGATGCCGCCGGCACGTTTCACCAGCCGCATTTTCGCNTCGCCCATTTCGCCTTCGCCGATCACCACAACGCGCTGGCCGTTAATGCGGTGAAACAGGGGGAGCGAACGGATCATAGCCGGCCTATTTCAGCCAGCTAGGCACGCGTTCTGCGGCCATGATATTGGCGGCGGGCAGCCGGTCTGCAACCACGGCGAATTGATCGCCATCAACCAGAACTTCGGGCACAAAACCGCGGCTATTGTAACTCGAAGCCATAGTGGCGCCATAGGCTCCGGCCGTCCGGAAAATCGCCAGATCACCGGCCTCCAGCGTGTCCATCTCGCGGTTCATCGCGAATGTATCGCCTGTTTCGCAAATGGGTCCGACCACATGCGCAATTGTGCGGTCGCCGCGCGGGACCACCGCATCAATATCGTGCCATGCCCCGTACATTGCAGGACGGGCAAGATCGTTCATTGCAGCATCAACCACCACGAATGGTTGCGCGTTGGAGCTGCGTTTCACCCGGATCACCCGGGTTAGCAGCACCCCGGCATTGCCTGCGATCACGCGGCCCGGTTCAAATGACAGGGCAACATCCCAGTCTGCGGTAACTTTTGCGACCATTGCGCCATATTCAGCAGGGCGCGGTATGACATCATCCGATTTATAGGGAACGCCCAATCCCCCGCCTAGATCAGCGTGGGTTACTGTTTGCCCCTGCGTCCGCAATTGCGCGATCAGCAGGCCGACTTTCTCAAATGCGGTTTCCAAAGGTTCAAGGCTGGCCAATTGGCTCCCGATATGAACGGCAATACCGCGCATATTGATGCCAGGTAATGCGGCAAGGGCCGCGTAAATTTCGCCCGCACGGTGGATTGGAACACCGAATTTGTTTTCAGCCTTACCAGTGGAAATTTTCTCGTGGGTTCGTGCATCGACATCGGGGTTCACCCTGAGCGCGCAATGCGCCACTTTGCCGTGCCGCACCGCAAGGGCCGATAATTCGATCCCTTCTTCCTCTGATTCAAGGTTGAACTGGCCGATGCCGGTTTCAAGCCCATAGATCAATTCGTCCTGCGATTTGCCAACCCCGGAAAAGACGATGTCTTTGGGGGCCATATCTGCCGCCAGCGCGCGGGCCAATTCGCCGCCTGACACAACGTCTGCGCCGTACCCCTCGCGCTGCAATATTTTCAGCACCGCCAGATTGGGGTTGGCCTTTACCGCAAATGCAATGTGCGGATCTTTCAGGCCGGATAAGGCATCGCGAAACACCCTTGCGTGGCGCACCAGCGTGGCCTGTGAATAGACATAGACGGGCGTGCCAACCTCTGCCGCGATACGGGGCAAGGGGATATTTTCAGCGTGGAGCACGCCTTCGCGAAGTTCAAAATGGTTCATTGCTCGGGCCGTATTTATTGTGGGGGAAGGTCGAAAGGGTCATCTTCGCGTTCTTCGGACCGTTTTCGTAATTCCACGCTGCGTTCAGGCACGGCTTGTGCCCTTGGTTTGAGTAAATCTTCTGCATTGGGTTGCTGATCCGATCCAACCGCGGCGACGAGCTGGCCTTGGCCATTGAGCGGCGCCAGATCAGCTTTCTGTCCGCAGCCAGCCAGCATGGCCATAGCAGCAAGAAGAGCAGTGGGGGCAACAAACCGGTGTATCATGATTTCATCCCCANCTTCTGGCGCGCCTGCGCCACTTGGTGCTTNACCTGCTGCGGCGCGGTTCCGCCATAGGATGCACGCGAGGCAACGGATGCCTCAACCGACAATGCAGCGAATACCCGATCATCAATCCGCATATCGATCGCCTGCAATTCAGCGAGGGATAATGTTTCAAGCCCGGCGCCCTTTTCCTCTGCCAATTTGACCACTGCGCCGGTGATATGGTGCGCCTCGCGGAATGGAATGTTCGCTTCGCGCACCAGCCAGTCGGCCAGATCTGTCGCNGTGGCATANCCCAATTGTGCCGCCTGCTGCATCCGGNCTGTCTTGAACAGGCTGTCGGCCACCATGCCGGTCATCGCTGCGATGGACAGGGCCAGCAAATTTGCCGCTTCNAACACAGGTGGTTTATCGTCCTGCATATCCTTGGAATAGGCGAGCGGNAGGCCTTTCATCGTTACCATCAAAGCAGTCGCGCAGCCGATGATTCGCCCGGCATGGCCGCGCACCAATTCGGCGGCATCGGGGTTTTTCTTCTGCGGCATAATCGAACTGCCAGTGCTGAGCGTATCGGGCATACGGATAAAACCGAATGGCTGGCTGGCCCAGATAATGAATTCCTCTGCCAGACGGGACAGGTGAAGCGAACATTGCGCCGCCGCCATCAGATAATCGAGCGCGAAATCCCTGTCCGACACAGCATCCAGACTATTGGCGGTCGGACGCACGAAACCCAGTGCGGCAGCGGTTGCATCACGGTCAATCGGGAAACCGGTTCCTGCCAATGCGGCCGATCCCAGCGGGCTTTCATTCAGCCGCGCGCGTGCATCGGCAAAACGGGATCGATCNCGCCGGATCATTTCGTAATAGGCCATTAGATGGTGGCCCAAGGTAACNGGCTGNGCGGTTTGTAAATGGGTAAATCCGGGCATGATACTGTCGGCATGTTCGCCCGCCCGTGTCACCAGCGCGCGTTGGAGCAATTCAAGCCCGGCATCGACCTGCTGTATTGCATCGCGTGTCCAAAGGCGAAAATCGGTGGCCACCTGATCATTGCGGCTGCGGGCTGTATGAAGCCGCCCGGCCACAGGNCCGATCAATTCGGCCAAACGGCTTTCGGTGGTCATGTGAATATCTTCTAGGTCCCAATTCTCGGGCACGCCGCTGGTTTCATATTCACTGGCGATTTGGTCCAGCCCTGCAGAAATGGTCGCAGCATCAGCGGCGGTAACGATGTCTTGCGCATCCAGCATGGCGACATGGGCCTTGCTGGCGGCGATATCCTGACGCCACAGTGCCTTGTCGAATGGGATCGATGCATTTATCTCGCGCATGATGGCGTTCGGCCCTTCGGCAAAACGGCCGCCCCACATCTGGTTGGAGCCTGTAGTGTCCTTACGATTTTCGCTCACGCTGATATTCGCCTTTTCGCTTGCTGCTTGCGATAGAGAAGCGCCGCCGGAGGTGCAAGAACAGGGCGCATTGGCTGATGACAAGCCAAACTTGTCCGGCACCATTGATCGCACCTATCAGGGGNAATTAATGCCCGCGATACTGGTGCAGGACCCTGATGGGCGCCAGCTTAATACCGGTGCCTTGCAAGGAAGACCGGTGCTGGTCAACCTATGGGCAACATGGTGCGCGCCGTGCGTGGTTGAAATGCCGATGCTGGATGATTTGGCGGCAGAATATGAAGGGGCCATGCAAGTTCTGACTGTTAGCCAGGATATGCAGGGGGCAGCCAAGGTCGAACCGTTTTTTGCCCAAAGAAAATTTGCCCATCTTCAGCCTTGGCTGGACCCGGATAATGCGCTGGGTTTTGCCATCGGCAGCGGCGTATTGCCCACAAGCGTGCTGTATGACGGCCAAGGCAAAGAGGTGTGGCGCGTGGTTGGCGAATATGATTGGTCAAGCGCGGCGGCGCGCGAACAAATTGCAGCGGTTTTGGAGTAGATGAAAGGAGGCGCGGCATTGCGCCCGCGTTTTCACGCCGGCAATGCCAAGCCTAAATTTCAGAGAAAGCCCGGCTTTTGCAGGCAGTTTACTATCCGATTAGCCTCTAGGCTGACAAAAATGGTGGGCGCTGACGGGCTCGAACCGCCGACCCTCTCGGTGTAAACGAGATGCTCTACCAACTGAGCTAAGCGCCCAAACTAATCGTTCGGAACGCCGCTAATAGCGACCGGCTGTGCAAAATCAATTGCCAATGCTGAAAACTTTGCAGGGGCGTTAAATCGCGAGGTATGATTAACAGCCATATCGACATATTTGTGGCTGGCTGAACAATCGCTGGAAAGGCGGGATNCGCGATGCGGCGGGATCATCGATCCTCGTGCNCGCAGAAAGTTTTTATCCGGCGCTAAGGCGTGAGGAGATATTTCTCGCCCGTGTGCATGGCGTTGTAATCTGTTGCGGCGTCTTTTTCNANCATCTGTTCCAGCGTGACCTTTTTCTTGTAATTGCTGGNAAAAGTGGTGGTTAGGCCGGCCAAAACGCGCTGGCGCATACGGACGATAGTTTCCATGCCCGCCTTGGCTAGAAACGGTGTCAGCAGCCAACCCGATAATGTGAACCCAAAGCCGTATGACGGGGTGAGGATGGTCGGGCTCACGTCCAAGCGGCCATAAATATACATCTTTTTGGCCTGATCTGATCCGTAACGGCTATATGCTGTCGTGCCNGAAGCGACTTGTTCCATGGCTGCAAAAATCCGGTCNACCGAATTGCCGCCGCCGATCGGGTCGAAGCCAAAATAGGCNCCCGTTTCAGAAATCGCAGCGCGCAATTGTGCCATGTAATCTGGATCAGATGAATTCACGATATATTTGGCCCCGATNCCTTGTAAAATATCGGCCTGTTCCTGTTTGCGCACGATATTGACCAATTCAATCCCGTCTTGCTGACATATCTTGTTGAGCATCTGCCCCAGATTGGATGCTGCGGCGGTGTGGACCATCGCGGTGTGGCCTTCCACCTTTGCAGTTTCGACAAACCCTAAAGCAGTCATCGGATTAACAAAGGCAGAGGCGCCGTCTTGGCAAGAAATATCCCCCAGCGGCAGGCACATGGCAGCTTCTGAAATTGCATATTGCGAAAAGGCATTGCCCGGCACGCAGGCGACGCGTTGCCCGATCAGCGCCTGGGCTGCTGGATTGTCGCCTGCTGCAACCACGGTGCCTGCCCCTTCGTTGCCCACGGGCATCCGCTGGCCGTGGCGGCCACTTGCCGCGCGGGCAAATGGTTCGGGCATTTTGGCAATGATTTTTCCGGGTGAATATTCTGCATTTTCAAGATCCGCGGGGCCAAAAAGCAGGGCCAGATCAGATGGATTGATCGGTGCTGCTTCCATCCGCACCAGAACCTGGCTGCCGGTGGGGTCGCGAAATGCGGTCTCCGCGATTTCGACGACCAGCGTGCCATCCGCTTCCATTGTTGTGAATATCTGCTTGCCGGTGGTGGTCATCGATCGCTCTCCTGGCTTGGGGCTTTTTGCTCCGGGTATTTTGCTTCAATGAAATAGAGGCCTTGGGGCGGGGCGTTCAGCCCCAATTCGCGCCGGTCACATGCCGCCAACGCATCTGCGACTTGTTCTTCTGCCCATCGGCCCATGCCAACAAGCGCGATACACCCTACCATGGATCGGACCTGATGATGCAGAAAACTACGGGCAGCAGCGTCAATCAGCACCCATTCGCCCTCGCGGCGCACGTCCAGAGTGTCCAGCGTTTTGACCGGACTGGCGGATTGGCAACGCACTGATCGAAAGGTGGTGAAATCATGATGCCCGACCAGCATTTGGGCGGCGCGCTGCATTGCCTTTATATCCAGATCGGGGCGGATATGCCACGCCCGATCCTTGTCCAGCGTCAGCGGTGCNCGGCGATTGCAAATGCGGTATTGATAGCTGCGCCCGATGCAGGAAAAACGCGCGTGCCAATCATCGGGTTTTACTTCACACGCGGTCACTGCAATCGGATCGGGCCGCAGCCGAGCGTTTAACGCCTCCATCAGGCGAAATGGGGTGAAGCCTTTTTGAATGTCCACATGGGCATGCATGGCAATGGCATGAACGCCTGAATCNGTGCGCCCCGCAGCGATGAGCGCGGATTTTTCGCCGCTGATCGAAAAAATCGCCTGTTCAACAGATTGCTGGATACTTGGCCCGATTTTCTGACGCTGCAAGCCTTGAAAAGGGGTTCCGTCAAATTCAAGGGTAAGCGCGAAACGGGTCATCCCAATTGGGTTCCCGCGGCCACAGCTTTGCCCCGCAGGAATGCTGCGCGCTCCATCACCGGCTT
>JGI24724J26744_10003546_pt1 | contig 10090 bp, 10 predicted proteins | sample Cruoilmetagenom7_FD_26744 | JGI IMG/M metagenome (IMG submission 26744)
TGCCTTTTTTGCTGATATTAATCCTGTTAGATATGTTGGAAGCCAGCGCGCCATCCAGAATTGTTAATGTGGCTTCCAGTTCACATAAGTTGATTAAATCTGTGGATTTTGAGAATCTGTAAGGGGAAACCAACTACGATGGGTTTACCGCATACAGTTTATTTAAATTGAGAAACGTCCTTTTGCTCAATTACTGGCAGATAAGTTAGCAGGAACCGGCGTGACGGCTAATGCTCTGCACCTAGGCGTGGTGAATACAAAATTACTGCGGAAAAGTTATCACCTGGATGGTATGAGTGTGGATAAAGGTGCACAGACTTCCGTTTATCTGGCTTCTTCGCTGTCAGTGGAAGGAGTGAGTGGTAAGTACTTTAAAAACATGCAGGAACGTCCAGCTTCTGATCTCTCGAAAAGAAAAAATTTTCAAGATGTTTTCTGGAAACTATCCGAAGAGACGATGAGCCAATTTCTGAATTAAAATAAAAAAACCCGCTGTAAGGCGGGTTATGGGATATTGTTTTATTAGATAGCAAGCCCTTTCATTTGGCGGATGACCATGACTACTTTACCCATAATGCGTAAACTGGCGGGGTTTTCCACATAAATTGGATCCATATTGGGGTTGGCTGGCTGTAAACGGATACCAGATGCTTCTTTGTAGAAGTATTTCAATGTAGTTTGATCTTTATCGTCAAGCCATACCGCAACCATTTCGCCGTTCTCAGCTTGCTGAGTGCGTTTCATAATGATGACGTCCCCATCGTTAACCATTGCATCAATCATGGAATCTCCCTGTACTTCAAGCGCGAACAAGTCTTCCGCTTTTTCTTTGGCCGGTAGAAGGGAACGCGCGATATCGATGCTGCTTTCGGAATCGAAGTACCCTACATCCGATGATGGCATGGGAATAGGTTCACTGGCGACAATGCGCCCCATAACAGGAATTTTGAGCAGGTTGTCAACCATACTGCCAGCCTGCCGAACACCCTCTGCAATGCGCTCTGCAGCTGATTTTGACGGTGTCAAAGGTTTGAGAAGGCGGATGCTGCGTGAGATATGCTGTTCACGGGATATATAGTCCATCTCTTCGAGCTGCTTGAGGTAATAATCCACGAGGGAGGTGGAGCGTACACTGATGCTCTCGCCGATCTCACGGATGGAGGGGGAGTACCCGTTTTTCTCCTGAAATTCGGCAAGAAATTTCAAGATCAATTGATGGCGCTTGCTTAATCCTTCGCTTTTACGTACCATAACTACCTCCTCAGAAAGGCATATTATCGGACATTTGTACTACACTATACCCGAACATACGTTCTGTGTCAAGATGCGATTTGATGAATTATCAATATAAAAATATCGCGTACAATTTTATAATAACTGGAAAAATGGAGGAAATATGGCAGAGGCAATTGTTCGCTGGTCTGGCGGAAAAACATTTATCGGGACAGATTCAACCAATCATTCTGTGGTGATGTCATCCACAAAGGAAGCAATAGGGATGAAGCCCTCTGAGCTGCTGCTCGTGGCGTTGGCGGCTTGCAGTTCTTATGATGTGGTTACAATACTGGAGAAGCGAAAAGTCAATTTAAAGAAGTTAGAGGTGCGGGTGAACGCTGAGCAAGATAGTGAACCGCCCTGGACATTTGTTAAGATCCACTTGAAATATATACTTGCGGGGGAAGGATTAACAGAAAATCAGGTAAAAAAAGCAATTGAATTATCGGAGGGGAAATACTGTTCAGTGGCTGCCACGCTTAAAGGAAAAGCCACAATTACATGGGAGTATGTGATCGAATAGGGCGGCCGTGATTTTTATTTTTGTAAACCGAGAGCAGCCCAATCATCTATTTCGATTTGTTCGACTAGCTGCAATCCGAAAGTTTCTGCTTTGGAGGACACTTCAGATATCTGGGGAGTGAGAATGCCAGAGAGATTAAGAAATCCTCCTGGTTTGACCAGGTCTGCTAAACCGTCGTCGAAAAGACGCAGAATAACTGAGGAAAGGATATTTGCGATTACCAGAGGTGCCTGGAGGACGCTAAAACATCCTTCAATGATGTCAGAGACAGATCCCTGGTGGAGTTCAATTTTTTCACGTACTTGATTCAATTCCGCATTCTCCGCACTTGAAGCGATCGCTGCGGCGCTGATATCCACGCCGTACACGCGACCTGCGCCGAGTTTAATGGCCGCTGCTGAAAGGATGCCTGATCCGCAGCCAATATCGAATATAAATTGGCCGGGTTGAACTTTATTTTCCATCATTTCCAAGCTAAGTTGAGTGGTGGGATGTGAACCAGTGCCGAATGCCATCCCCGGATTGATAAGGATAGGGATGCGATCGGGAAAGGCGTTTTCTGCCCAAGCAGGCAAAATTGCCAGCTTTTTGCCGACCTTAAGCGGTCGGTATTGTTTTTTCCAGGCAGTCATCCAATTTTGATCATGAATTATGCGATATGTGGGTGCTGGTAGCTGTTGAATCTGGCTGAGGTGCCATAAACTCTCTTCCAGCTGTGTTTTTTGTTTTTCAACTGTTTCATCTGCGAAGAGATAGCCAAATACTTTCACGGAATTTTGCAGGATGGTTTTAGGTGAAAGATTGTTCTCTTTTGCTATTTGTTCGATAACTACCCCTTCNGGTGTGAAGCGCCCCAGCANTTCAGCAACTGCTTCAGCCTGTTCCGGGGAAACCTGGAGAGAAATTTCCAGCCAACTGGCTTTATCCACCAAGGACGTCCTTGAGAATATCAAAAAAGCCGCGTTCCTGCGGAAGTACTTCACTACCCAGGGTGTCTGCTAACTGTTCAAAAAGTTGGCGCTGCTCGCTGGTAAGGCGTGAGGGAATATCCACATTAATGATGATTAATTGATCCCCTTTGCCGCCGCGGCGGAGATGAGGAATACCTTTGTTGCGCAGCTTAAACACTTTGCCAGGTTGTGTGCCGGAAGGGATGATAAGTTTTTCGTCGCCGTCTAAAGTGGGCACTTTTACTTCAGCTCCTAAGGTAGCTTGAGCAATATTGATGTTCAAATCAAGTAAGACATCATCTTTACGGCGCCGGAAAAATTTATGTGATTTGACTTTGATTTCGATGTACAGATTACCGCGCGGACCGCCATTTGTACCGGGCTGACCTTCGCCGGATAAGCGGATCTGTGTGCCGTTATCAACACCAGCGGGAACAGGAATGGTTTTGGTAAGTTTTTTCCGCTCATACCCACGTCCATTACAGGAGGAACATTTATGGGTGATGACGCGCCCTGCACCTCTGCAATCAGGGCAGGTAGCTACCTGCACCATTGAGCCGAGGAAGGTTTGCCTAACCTGGCGCACTTCTCCACGCCCTTTGCACGTGCTGCATGTTTCTGCATTGGTGCCTGGTTCTGCCCCGTTACCACTGCAGCGTTCGCACACTTCATCGCGTGTGATCTCTAATTTGCGGTCAACACCTTTAGCGGTCTCACCAAATTCGAGCGTGATGGAATAGTATAAGTCTTCTCCGCGGCGGGGGCTGTTTCGGCGCTGGCGGGTACTGAAACCACCAAAACCGCCGAANAATTGTTCAAAGATCTCAAATGGGTCAATGGTATTCCAATCTGGCATGCCGCCTGCGCTGCGCAGTCCTTCATGNCCGAAACGGTCATAAACCGATCGCTTTTCTTCATCGGAAAGGACCATAAAAGCTTCGTTGATCTCTTTAAAGCGTTCTTCCGCATCCGATTCTTTATTAACGTCGGGATGATATTTTCGGGCTAAACTGCGGAATGCAGACTTGATTTTTTCCTGGTTGGCGGTTTTTTCCACTCCCAGGATTTCGTAGTAATCGCGTTTTGGCATATTGTTTTANATATCAAGAGAGGCGCATATTTTTATGTGAGATTATCAAGCGCCTCCCATGCTTTCAATGGTATTTTCTNTTTTCAGACGTTCTTAAATTCACCGTCAACTACATCTTCGTCATCAGGACCGCTGGCAGGATTTTCACCGGGTGCCTCGCCGTTGGTAGAATCGGCTGCTTTCCCCGCATCTTCCTGCTGGTATAAGCTAGCACCGATCTGTTGAATAAGCTGGCCAAGTTCCTCGGTTTCTTTGCGGATCGCATCAGTGTCTTCACCGGCTGCTGTTTCTCGTAGTTTTGTAACGAGCTCTTCCACTTTTTTCTTTTGGTCGTCTGCGATCTTTTCGCCATTCTCACGCACAGTTTTTTCCGCTGTGTAAGCTGTGCTATCGGCATAGTTCTTAGCTTCAATGAGGTCTTTTCGTTTGTTGTCCTCTTCAGCGTGCTGCTCGGCTTCCGATTTCATACGTTCGATGTCTTCTTCACTGAGGCCGGAGGAAGCGGTGATAGTAATTTTTTGGCTGCGGTTGGTGGCTTTATCCAAAGCGGTCACGTTGATGATGCCATTGGCATCAATATCAAAGGTCACCTCAATTTGAGGAACACCGCGTGGTGCCGGAGGAATGCCATCGAGGGTAAATTTACCTAACGATTTGTTGTCAGCGGCCATAGGACGTTCACCTTGAAGGACGTTGATCTCCACTTGACTCTGGTTGTCACCTGCTGTTGAGAAAACCTGGCCCTTGCGAGTGGGGATGGTGGTGTTGCGTTCGATGAGTGGTGTAGCGACTGATCCGAGCGTTTCAATTGATAAGGTTAGAGGAGTAACATCAAGCAGTAAAATATCTTTGACATCACCGCCAAGAACACCGGCCTGGATGGCTGCTCCGACTGCCACTACTTCATCAGGGTTGACGCCCTTGTGAGGTTCTTTATTAAACTCACGGTGAATAAGGTCCTGAATAGCTGGCATACGGGTCATACCACCAACCATAACGACTTCATTAATCTCGCCGGGTTTTAAGCCGGCATCTTTTAGCGCATTCCTGACTGGACTGATGGTTTTTTCGGTGAGATCATTAGTGAGCTGTTCTAATTTGGAGCGGGTGAGATTCATAACCAAATGTTTCGGCCCGCTTGCATCGGCAGTGAGGTATGGAAGGTTGATCTCTGTTTCCATAACAGTGGAGAGCTCGATCTTGGCCTTTTCTGCGGATTCGCGAAGGCGCTGAAGTGCCTGACGATCCTGCTTCAGGTCCATCCCAGACTGTTTTTTGAATTCTTTAATTAGATAGTCCATGACTCGTATATCGTAATCATCACCACCGAGGAAGGTGTCGCCGCTGGTGGATTTCACCTGAAAAACTCCGTCCCCAACTTCAAGGACGGACACATCAAAAGTGCCTCCNCCCAGGTCATAGACCGCGATGACTTCATTTTTCTTTTTATCGAGCCCATATGCCAAGGACGATGCTGTTGGCTCATTGATGATGCGAAGTACTTCAAGCCCGGCGATCTTNCCAGCGTCTTTCGTCGCATTTCTCTGCGCATCGTTAAAATACGCTGGTACNGTGATGACTGCCTGAGTGATTGTTTCTCCCAAATAAGATTCGGCATCTTTTTTTAATTTTCCAAGGATCATAGCGGAGATCTCTGGAGGAGAATATTCCTTACCATCCAGCACCACTTGAACATCACCATTAGGGGCTTTTGTAATCTTGTAAGGTACACGACCGATGGTACGCTGTACTTCTTCATCGTCAAATTTGCGCCCCATAAAACGTTTGATGGAGAAAATTGTATTCTCCGGGTTAACGATAGCCTGGTTTCGGGCTGTTCGCCCAACTACGCGTTCGCCATTTTTATTAATGGCTACCACAGAAGGGCATAAGCGCTCTCCTTCTGCAGTTGGAATGACGGTGGGTTCACCACCCGACATTACTGCTACAACTGAGTTTGTTGTTCCAAGATCAATACCAATTATTTTTCCCATTTTTTCTCCTATTTTGCAACTCTAACTTGCGAAGGGCGGACGACTCGTTCGCCGATAGTGTAGCCCTGCTGGACTACTTCAATAATAAATCCGCTTTCCACTTCTGAATTATCTTCATGAGAGATAGCCTCGTGGATTTCAGGATCGAAAGCAGCTCCTTCAGCGGGAATTGNCTGTATGCCTTCCCCGTCGAGGAGGTTTGATAATTTCTGATTGATGAGCTGGATGCCGTCAATCCAAGGTTCATCGGTTAGCGCTTCTGGCATATTCTTTAATGCCCGCTCGAGATCATCTTTTACGGCTAAATATTTTTTAATGATGTCGATCTTATTGTTTATCTTCTGTGCATCCAGATCGCGGCTCATGCGTTTACGGTAATTAGCAAATTCGGCACGTTCTCNCTGCCAACCGTCACTAAACTCATCTACTTTTTGATTCAGATGATCAATATCTTCTAATTGGGCAGCATATTCNGATAGCGGGATAGTAACCGTTTCATCGGAATCTTTATCTTCTTTTTTATCTGCTGTACTTTGATCTACTGCTTCTACACCAACACTTTCTTCAGGAGGATCGTTATTAATTACCTCTTCGGAATTTTTTGGTTGTTCTTTTTTTTCTCTTTTTTTCATATTGTTTATTTACCTTTGATTACCATTGTTGAATGACAAAATCACTGAGCAGCCCGGACAGGAAGCGCACCAGGGAAATGGAATAACCATAAGACATACGCATGGGCCCTAAAATGCCTATCGTCCCCGTTGCTGTACTCGGTGAGCCATATTTTGAAAGGATCACGGAGCAATGGCTTAGATCGTCCCATGTTCCCTCACCACCGATCAATACCTGCACTCCGCCGATCGTATCGGGCAGAATGGTTTGTGATAAAAGATCCTGTAGTAAGGAACGTTCTTCCAGTAGGCGCAGTGCCCGTCGTGCTTCTTCTGAATCAGTAAACTCTGGTTCAGCCAGTACGTTTGTAAGACCGTCGAGAATGATTTCACCGGTCGGCAGTTGGTTTGAACGGACTAACTCGTTTTCAACCCATGCCAATATTTGTACCTCAATTGAAGTGAGCGGTTCTTGAAAAGTGCTGACTTGAACGGCGTTTTGTCCTGCAAGAAACTGGCTGAATTTACGGGAAATGACAGAGAGCTGCTCTTGAGTGACCGGTTCTTCGAGTGTNAGTATTTGTTGGTGTATCTGCCCGCCGTTCAGTACCAGAATTGCAAGTGCCTGACGTCCATGCGTGGCGATGAGTTCTAAATGCTTGAACTGAACCTGGCTTGCCTGTGGAGCTGAGATGATAGAAGCTGCATTAGTTTGGTTGGCAAGCACAGAGGCAGCCAGGCGCATCCACTGCCGGATATCGTTGCTCATTTGAGAAAATTGGTGGTTAATGGTGGCACGCATGGCCGATGGCAGCGATGTTTCATTCATCAGCTGGCCTACGAAATAACGATATCCCTCTTCGGTTGGTATTCGCCCGGCAGACGTGTGCGGTTGACGCAGCAGACCGGCTTCGGTAAGTGCTGCCATTTCATTACGCACGGTGGCAGAACTAAGGTCCATGTTGTATTTCTGTACCAGTTTTCTGGACCCGACAGGATCTGCCGAAGCGATATGTTCATGCATGATCAAGGATAAGATCTTCTTCTGCCGTATAGTTAGTGGTTTCATTTTTCTATTAAATTAGCACTCTCATTGTTAGAGTGCTAAACAAATTGTAATTGATGATACCATGCGTGATTTTAAGCGTCAAGATTTTAAGGTTAAGGTATGAAGTTTCTTATAAAACTTTAATAAATTGGCTATTTTGCTATAAAATTATTGCTGTGATATACAATTATTAGCAAACAACCTTTTACTGATAAGGAAGAGATAATGAGTAAGAATTATTTTTCATCTAAGCGGGCACTAATTTATAAAGATATTCCGGACGGGAAATGGGATGACTGGCGTTGGCAGCTCAGCCACCGTTTGAATTCGACAGCGGATTTTAATGGGGTGATCAACTTGACGAAAAGCGAGAAACGAGCGTTAGACGCAGGCGGACTTTTTCGGGTGGATATCACCCCGTACTTTGTCTCACTGATTGACCCGGATGACCCACAGGACCCGATCCGCCGGCAGGTGATACCAATAGATGCGGAAGTATCTACTTATACAGGGATGATGGAGGATTCATTAGCTGAAGACGCGCATTCCCCGGTTCCGGGGCTGGTACACCGTTATCCAGATCGGGCCTTGATGCTGGTGACTACACAGTGTGCATCTTATTGTCGCTACTGCACGCGTGGGCGTATCGTAGGCGATCCAGCAGCGACTTTCTCAAAGGAAGAGCTTGACGCTCAGATTGATTATTTACAGCGCACTCCGCAGATACGGGATGTNTTGCTCTCGGGAGGAGATCCACTGGTACTGGCGCCGAAAGTGTTGAAAAATATATTGACACGCCTGCGGGAAATNCCGCATTTGGAGATCGTGCGAATCGGATCGCGNGTGCCNGTGTTCATGCCGATGCGGGTAACGGATGAATTGTGCGATATGCTGCGTGAGTTCCACCCACTGTGGCTTAATATTCATGTGAATCACCCCAATGAAATTACCCAGGAATTGGCGGATGCGTGCGCAAAACTAGCAGGCGCGGGTATTCCACTGGGCAACCAATCTGTTTTGCTGGCCGGGATCAACGATTGCGTGCATGTCCAGCGAAAATTGGTGCAGGACCTGGTGCGCATACGGGTGAGGCCATATTATCTGTATATCTGCGATCTGGTGGAGGGCGCGGGGCACTTCAGAACTCCGGTTTCTAAGGGGATTGAAATTATTGAAGGACTGCGCGGACACACTTCCGGGTTTGCGGTCCCAACCTTTGTGGTGGATGCTCCGGGCGGGGGAGGGAAGATCCCGGTGGGACCGAATTATCTGCTCAGCAGTTCAGACCACAAGGTGGTGCTGCGTAATTACGAGGGTTTTATTAGTACGTATGAGGAACCACAGGATTACCATGCGCATGATCCCAAGACCTGCAAATTCTGCCAGGGAAAAAGCCAGGAAAAGGGGCAATCAGGTGTATTTGGCTTGCTGGATGGCGAGAGCATGGGGATCAAACCGGAAGGATTTGACAGGCTGCACATTCGTGAAGGAGAACTTCACCGATTGCGTGCGGATGAACGCAAGTGGAAGGCGTTGGGCATTGGAGACGGGAAAACTGACAAACAATAGGTTTAGAAACAGAAGAGAAGAAAGGAAAGCAGCATGCACTATAGACGATTAGGACGATCAGGAATTAAGGTCAGCGAGATATCTCTGGGGGCGTGGGTTACATTCGGCAGCCAGATTAGCAATCAAACTGCATCAGACCTGGTACATGCTGCATATGACCAGGGAGTAAATTTCTTTGATAACGCAGATGTGTATGCAAAAGGGAAAGCAGAAGAAGTGCTGGGAAAAGCCATCGCTGATATCGCGCGGGAGACAGTGGTTATTTCAAGCAAGGTTTTCTTCCCGACGATGGGTGGAGTTAACGGACGTGGATTGTCCCGCAAGCATATAACTGATTCAATCCATGCTTCCTTGAAGCGGTTGGGATTGGATTATTTAGATATTTACTTCTGCCATCGGTATGATCCAGATACCACTGTGCAGGAAGTAGTGCAGACGATGGATATGTTGGTACGGCAGGGGAAGATCCTTTATTGGGGCACTTCGCAGTGGGAACCCTTCCATCTGATACGTGCGATCACCTTTGCAAAACAGAATGGGCTCATACCACCGATGGTGGAGCAGCCCAGATACAACCTAATGAACCGCGAACATGTGGAGGATGACTTATCACCGATATGCCGTGAATATGGAATTGGATTGACAACCTTCAGCCCGTTGAATGGCGGAATCCTCTCGGGAAAATACAATGATGGCATTCCTGAGAACAGCCGGGCATCTCTGAAAGAAATGAAGTGGCTGCAGGACCGCATCACTCCAGAAGTGGTGGCACAGGTGCGGCGATTAACCGAGATCGCGCGTGATTTAGGGGCAACAACCGCACAATTAGCGATTGCCTGGCTTCTGAGGCGAAAAGAAGTCAGCAGCGTGATCACCGGCGCGACCCGACTGGAACAGCTGGATGAGAACCTGGTGGCGGCGGAGTTTGAAGATGCACTCACAGAGGATGTGCTCGATACGATCGAGAACATATTCAGCCTGGATAATGGCGTGTAAACTGATTTATCTTCGGAACTTCTTTACTTTGCGA
>JGI24724J26744_10003547_pt1 | contig 10090 bp, 8 predicted proteins | sample Cruoilmetagenom7_FD_26744 | JGI IMG/M metagenome (IMG submission 26744)
GTCCAAGATCTCTTTATCGATGCTCATACGTGGGTCTCCTCTTCGAGCAGTTACCACGTCAGCGCACAAAATTCAGGATAGTCCCTCGCGTTTGAAGCTGATTGCGCCCAGGGGCACAGCCCCTGGACCCGGGCCGCCTCCGGCGGCCTTGGGAGATGCCCAACTCTCCCAAACCCTCAAGGGGCCTTCAGCCGGAGAAAATGGGGTATCGCCCGCCCCTTACATCCCCACTCGCAAATGGGCGCTCGCCGAGCCCCCCTGCACCCCCTGGCAGCCTATCCAGCTGGGACCAAAGAGGCGTCCTTCCCTCTCTGGACACTCCAAGGCAGGGAACACTCGCCGTCTATCCCTGCACCCTGTCCGGCAACACTTTCGGCACATCGTTTCTCAACTTATTTCCGCGCTTTCTACGCAAAGGGCACGAGAAAGATAAAGCGTTCTTGCGAGCGCAGAGACACGCGCAGCGTTCCCCCAAGGGGGCATCTCGTGTTGCGAGGGCATTCCGGGGCGGATGGGCCGCGATGTTCGAGAAGGCTCGCAAGGAAGCGTTTACACGGGTCAATGAGGACTTCCGAGCCGCCGCCAAAACGCTTGACGAGGTGAAAGCCTCGCTGGCCAGGATTGGTGGCTCGTTGGGGGGGGGGCGATATGTCTGGCAATGTCGGAACGCTTTCAGACTTGGTTCAGCGCCTTAAAAAGAGGATCGCTACAGGGAATATTTCTCAGGAAAGGTTTACGGAAAACGGGGAGAAAAATAAAAATCATTATAATACAATAGGTTAATATGTTTCCGTATAATTTCTTGGAGAAAAAATGTCTGCACGCAAGAAAACGTCTTTACCTAAATTTTACGCAGCCGGAACGTTCCGGCACAGCATTAAATACCTAACGAAAGGACTCAAAAATGAGCAAACAATTGAACCAAAAATCTGTTAAATCCATCTCGTCTGCCGCTGGTGTTTTGTCGGCAGATCCGCGCCTCGCAATTAAGGGCATTCAGCCGTATCAACTATGGCTGAGAACATCGGGTCTTCAACGAACCTACGGATGCGGTTTACCAGCGGGGCAACATTCCCATATTGAAATGCGTTTCGTTCACACAAAACCCTTAGATATTCTGTAAATCGAGGGGTAGTTCAGCAAGCGTGATCCGGTTTCATGACCATTGTCTGGTTTCTTTAGAAATATACCGTATGGATCACGTTAAAAGCTCGATGCTTTAGTTGATCGCATTCAAAATCAGATGAGAAAAGTTCTGGTTCGGTCAAGGCCAAAGCGCCCTCCCGCAACTAGCTTTATTTGCCCGCGCGGGAGTATTTATGGAAAGATGAAAACCGGCGGTTGCGCTAGCGCGTGGGCACTGGTGTTTCGCCGCGATAGTCATAGAACCCGCGCCCGGTCTTGCGCCCGAGCCAGCCGGCCTCGACATATTTGGTGAGCAAGGGACAGGGCCGGTATTTGGTATCGGCCAGCCCGTCATGCAGCACGTTCATGATCGCGAGGCAGGTATCCAGACCGATGAAATCGGCCAGCTCCAAGGGGCCCATCGGATGGTTTGCGCCAAGCTTGAGCGACTCGTCGATTGATTTGACGTTTCCGACCCCTTCATAGAGCGTATAGACCGCCTCGTTGATCATCGGCATCAGGATGCGATTGACGATAAAGGCCGGGAAATCCTCGGCAGAGGCGGCGGTCTTGCCAAGCTTGTCAACCACAGCAAGGCAAGAATCGTAGGTTTCGCGGTCGGTGGCGATGCCGCGAATAAGCTCGACCAGCTGCATCACCGGGACCGGGTTCATGAAATGAAACCCCATGAATTTTTCCGGTCGGTCGGTGCGGCTTGCCAGCCGGGTGATCGAGATCGACGAGGTGTTCGAGGTCAGGATGGTATGGGGCTGAAGATGCGGCAGCAACTCATCGAAAATCGCCTGTTTGACCGGCTCGCGTTCGGTCGCGGCCTCGATCACCAGATCGGTTGCCCCAAGATCGGTCAGCGTCTGGGTGGTGGCGATCCGCGCCATCGCCGCATCCATCTCGTCCTGGCTGATTTTCTCGCGACTGACCTGACGGTCAAGGTTCTTGCGTATCAGCGCAACGGCATTTTGCAACGCCTCGCCGCTGATATCGTTGAGCAGGACATCATAGCCCGCAAGCGCCATCACATGGGCGATCCCGTTGCCCATCTGCCCCGCGCCGACCACGCCGATTTTCGCAATATCCATCTGCCCGCCCCTGCCGTTGTTCGCGCCTAGCATAGGCCCCGTCAGGGCCAGGCTGCAAGAGCCGGAAACCACTAAAAACAGGGGTTAATTTTAGCTTTAGGAAATTCTCAACGGATTTGCGCGAATCCTTGGGACGGGTGAGTTAAACATGGGGGGCGTTATGGCCTTTGAACGGATGGGGCGTCAGCCCGTCGACTATATGCCTGTGCGCTATGGGACATCAAAACTGCTGTTTCGTGGGCCGCAACGGGTCTTGANCAAGGATTATGTGGCCTGTCTTGGCGGCACGGAAACCTACGGCAAATTCATTGANCGGCCTTATCCCGATCTGCTTGAACGGCAATTGGGCGTGACCTGCGTCAACTTCGGCTGGGCCAATGCCGGGGTCGATGCGTTTTTAATGGATGACGGTCTTGTTGATCTCGCGCGGGGCGCCAGGGCGGTGATCCTTCAGCTTCCCTGTGCGATGAACCTGTCCAATCCGTTTTACCGGGTGCATCCGCGCCGCAATGACCGGTTCTTGCAAGCAACGGATCGCATGCGACGGCTTTTCCCCGAGGTGGACTTCACCGAATTTCACTTTACCCGCCACATGATGGCGCAGCTGAACCAGATCGCGCCGGAGCGCTTTTCGGTGTTGCGCGAGGGGCTACAGGAAACCTGGGTCGAGCGCATGGAACAGCTTCTGGCGCGGATTAAGCGGCCCGTTGTGTTGCTGTGGTTCGCCGGGCACAAACCCGGGCGCGGCGATGGCCCGGCCGATATCGCCAATGACCCGGCCTTTGTCAGCCGCTCGATGCTGAATGCCATTGGCGCGCGCGCCGCCCGGGTGGTTGAGGTGGTGATAAGCCGCGCTGCGCGTGATCAGGGCACGCGCGGCATGCGATTTGCCCCGATGGAAGAGGCGGTCGCCGCCGATCTGCCCGGTCCGCTGGCCCATGCCGAGGCGTCAAAGGCGCTCTTGCCGACGCTGACTGAGGTGCTTAGCAAATAGGTGAGACTACAAATAAGGCCCGCGCATATTATCTGCGCGGGCCTTTTCAATTCAACCGGCGAGGCCGGGTTTACAGCTTTTCGACAAGCTCGGGCACGGCCGTGAACAGGTCCGCGACCAGGCCGAAATCGGCGACCTGAAAGATCGGCGCTTCTTCGTCCTTGTTGATGGCGACGATGACCTTGCTGTCTTTCATGCCCGCAAGGTGCTGAATCGCGCCGGAAATACCGACCGCAACATAGAGGTTGGGGGCAACGACCTTGCCGGTCTGGCCAACCTGCCAATCGTTCGGCGCATAGCCCGAATCGACCGCGGCGCGCGATGCACCCACAGCGGCGCCAAGCTTGTCCGCGAGGCTTTCGATCAGCGCAAAGTCGTCCTTTGAGCCAACACCGCGCCCGCCCGATACCACGACACCCGCCGAGGTCAGTTCGGGGCGATCCGAGGCCGCGACCTTGTCTTCGACCCATTCCGACAGGCCGGGATTGGCGGCGGCGGAAATCGTCTCGACCGGGGCGGCGGCCTGTTCGCCAGCGGCGTCAAACGTCGAGGTGCGGAACGACACGACCTTTTTGCCATCCCGCGATTTCACGGTCTGAATGGCATTGCCGGCGTAAATCGGCCTCTCGAATGTGTCGGCATCCACAACGCCGGAAGCGTCAGAGATCACCATCACATCCAAGAGCGCCGCCACACGCGGCAACACGTTCTTGGCATCGGTCGTGGCCGGGGCAACGATATGGCTATAATCACCGGCAAGGCTGACAATCAGCGCCGCAGTGGGTTCTGCCAGACGGTGACCAAGCGAGGCATCCTCGGCGACCAACACCTTGGAAACGCCCGCGATTTTCGCGGCCTCTTCACCGGCGGCCGCGGCAGATGCNCCACAGCACAGCGCCGTCACATCCCCCAGTTTTGCGGCGGCTGTTACGGCCTTCGCGGTGGCATCCAGCGAGAGTTCGCCATCGGTGACTTCTGCGAGAAGTAGAACAGACATTACACGGCCCCCGCTTCTTTGAGTTTTGCAACAAGCTCGTCCACCGAGCCGACGATGATCCCCGCCACGCGGGATTCAGGCTCTGACGTGCCGGTGATTTCAAGACGCGGGGTGACATCGACGCCGTAATCGGCGGCGGTTTTCTCATCCAGCGGCTTTTTCTTGGCCTTCATGATATTGGGAAGGCTCGCATAGCGCGGCTCGTTCAGGCGCAGATCGACCGACACGATAGTCGGCATCGTCACCTTGATGGTCTGAAGCCCGCCGTCCACTTCGCGGGTCACGACGGCGCTGTCACCGTCGATATCAAGCTTGGAGGCAAAGGTGGCCTGGCTCCAGCCCAACAGCGCCGAGAGCATCTGGCCGGTGGCGTTCATGTCGTTGTCGATCGCCTGTTTGCCGCAGAGCACGACGCCGGGCTTTTCTTCGTCGATCACCGCCTTGAGGATCTTGGCGACCGCCAAAGGCTCGATATCGGTGTGAACATCATCGGCGGCAATCACCAGAATCGCGCGATCCGCGCCCATCGCAAGCGCGGTGCGCAGCGTTTCCTGAGCCTGCTTGACGCCGATGGATACGGCGATCACCTCGTCGGCCTTGCCGGCCTCTTTAAGGCGAATGGCCTCTTCAACGGCAATCTCGTCAAACGGGTTCATCGACATTTTGACATTGGCTAGATCGACACCGCTGCCGTCCGCCTTGACACGGACCTTCACGTTGTAATCGATCACGCGTTTGACAGGTACAAGCACCTTCATTGGCATGGTCTCCCTCGGTTTGATGAAGAGCCGACGACTCTTCTGTAAAGCTATCTTGCGCGTTGATACCGGGTCTGGCGCAGGTGAAACAGGGCAAAATCGTCACGTTGGCGTCTGACGACGTCGCGTTTCCGGTTTTGAGCGCAAGAATCTTGCGAGAGTGTTGCAAGCGGGCGCTTGGCCGCTTTCAGCGGTTCGCGCCCGGCCTGTGGCCCGGGGCTCCGCCCTTCCGGTCACCAAGCCGTCCATTGGACGCCTTGCCGCTTTCAGCGGTTCGCGCCCGGAACCCACAAAACATCGTCCTTGCCGCCATCATTCGCCATGCGCGAGGCAACAAAAAACCAATCGCTCAGGCGATTAAGGTATTTCACCGCCGCCTCATTGACCTGTTCAATCGTTGCAAGTTCCACCGTCAACCGCTCGGCCCGGCGCGACACGGTGCGACAAAGATGCAGATGCGCCGCAAGCGCCGATCCCCCCGGCAGAATGAAACTGCGCAGCGGTTCAAGATGCTTGTTCATCGCGTCGATTTCGGCCTCAAGCCGGTCAACCTGGCTCGCCGCCACGCGCAGCGGCGGATATTCGGCATCGCTGTCCTTGTCCATATCCGGGCGGCACAGGTCGGCACCAAGATCAAAAAGGTCATTCTGAATACGCGCAAGCGCTTCGTCGGTCTCGCCCGCGGCGGCGAGCCGGGCAAGGCCGACGGTCGCGTTGACCTCATCGACAGTGCCATAGGCGGTCACGCGGGCCGAATGTTTGGCCACCCGCGACCCGTTGCCAAGTGCGGTTTCCCCGGCGTCACCGGTGCGCGTGTAGATTTTGTTCAATACGACCATAGNTTAGCCCCCCTGNCTGCGGAAATAGACGAATATCAGGATAAGNACGATGGCAATGGCCTGCGCGATCAGGCGCCATTGCATGAATTTGTTCGACCGCTTGGCGTTCTCGACCCCCTCTTTGCCAAAACTGCTGATCCCTCGGATCAGAATCACCGCGACGGCAATACAGGCAACGGCCACGAGGATGAAAAGCGGGTCTTGCAGCATTAGATCGTCCTTTCCGAGTCGGTCCTTGGGGCCATATGTAGGCGCGCCGGAACAAAAAGCGAAAGCGAAAACGTGACGCGGCCCCGATGCGCGGCCGGCACGTAAGAGCCGGACAAGCGGCTAGCCCTTGCTTAAAACCCAATCAAGCGCCCGCGCAGGCAGGACCCGGCGCAGCGCGCCCATCGCATAGGTTGGCGTCGTCACATAATAGCGCAGCTTGGGGCGCTTTGCCTCAAGGGCATGCACAAGCTTTTTGGTCACCGCCGAGGCGGGCCATTGCGGGCCCTTGCTGCTGCCTTTGTAAAGCTGATCGAGCAGGGTTTCACGATATTCCTCAACCCGCGCGGAGTTTTCCCAATCAACCCATTTCTCGAATTGCTTGATCGCATTGGCGCGAAACGCAGTGTCGATCGGGCCGGGATCAATGATCGAGACGTGAATGCCGGTGCCCGTCAGCTCCATGCGCATCGCATCGCTCAGGCCCTCGACGGCAAACTTGGTCGCCACATAGGCCCCGCGCCATTTCATCGCCACCAGCCCAAGTACCGAGGAACATTGCACAATCCGCCCCGCGCCTTGCTTGCGCATCACCGGGATCACCCGGCGGGTCAGGTCATGCCAACCGATGAAATTGGCCTGAAAGATCGTGCGCATCGCCTCGGTCGGGATATCCTCGACCGGCCCGGCAATCGCATAGGCACCGTTGTTGAACAGCGCATCAAGCCGCCCGCCGGTCGCCTCAAGCACCTCGGCAAGGCCCCTGGCAATGCTCGCCTCATCCTCGTAGTCGATCCTCGGGCTGTCAAAGCCCTCACCGCGCAGGCGCGCGCAATCGGCCTCTTTGCGACAAGAGGCAAACACCCGCCAACCCCGCGCCCGAAGCCCATGGGCCGCGTCATAGCCGATGCCCGTGGAACAGCCGGTGATCAATACGGTTTTTTCAGTCATGGCGCCGTTCTGACCTGCGCCGCCGGGTGATGCAAGCCTAGTTTGCCGCTGTCAAAAGCCGATCCGCCATCCAGCCGATGCGCCCACTCTCCTGCACTCTGAGTTTGATCCAGCCATTGCCGGGATCGCGCAGCACGATCACCTCGGTCCCGCGTGACAATTGTCCGACACGGCTATAATTCGTGCCGGGCCCAGAGCGCATGTTAACCCTCGTGCTCGCCACTGTGCGGATATCACGGCTTTGCGACAGCCTTGCCTGCGCGGCTACGGTCGGCTCCGCGACGGTGTCAAGATCGGGGGCTTTGGGCACCGCGACGGGGGTGGCCTTGACCGTGGGCACCTCGATCACAGCGGTGGTGACCGCCGCTGGTGCTGCCTCGGCAGAGGCAAGCGTGACCGCGACGCGTTTGCCGACGGTCAGGCCCAGATCGTGCAGCGAGGTGATGGTGCGCGTCACCGATGTCTCTGGCGCGACCATGCCATCCTGCGCCAGTTCGATCACGTTCACCCGCAACGGGCGTGGCTTGGGGCGCTGATTGTCAAGAATCGCGCGCGCCTGAATGGAATCGGCGACCGGGCGATAATCGGCCCCACCACTAAGGACATAAAAAGACCAACCGAGAAAAGCAAAACTTACAAGAATAAAGCGCCACATCGCGCATCCCCCACATAACCCAAAATAATTGTCTAAAAGCTTGGCAGCTAGACCGATAGTATCAGATTCGCGTCTNTGGTTCAGGGGGAAATCCCAAAACTTTAACGCGCTGTGGTTTCTATGTGCTTTACGTGGATTCNCGCCAAGGGTATCACCGCATCTATGAGTGATTTGCTGGATGACCCCAACATGCTGCCCGAGGCCGTGCCAGAGACGNTGCGCCGGGCGATTGGCGAGCGCTATCTGACCTATGCGCTNTCGACGATCATGCACCGCGCCCTTCCCGACGCGCGCGACGGGTTGAAACCGGTTCATCGTCGTATCCTTTATGCGATGCGCGAACTGCGGCTGAGTTCGACCGGGGGCTTTCGCAAATCCGCCAAGATAAGCGGCGACGTGATGGGCAACTATCACCCGCATGGCGACGCGGCGATCTATGATGCCATGGCGCGTTTGGCCCAGGATTTCGCGGTGCGCTATCCGCTTGTCGATGGTCAGGGGAATTTCGGCAATATCGACGGCGACAACCCCGCCGCCAGCCGTTATACCGAGGCCCGGATGACCGCCGTCGCCGAGGCGATGCTGGACGGGCTGAACGAAAACGCGGTTGATTTTCGCGACAATTACGACGGCACTCTGACCGAACCGGTCGTGCTTCCGGCCAGCTTTCCCAATCTTCTGGCCAATGGCTCAAGCGGGATCGCGGTCGGCATGGCCACCAATATTCCGCCCCATAACATCGCCGAGCTTGTCGATGCCTGCCTGCATCTGATCAAGACGCCCGATGCGCGCGACGACACGCTGTTGAACTATATCCCCGGCCCGGATTTTCCCACCGGCGGGGTGATTGTCGAGCCCCCGGAAAGCATCGCACAGGCCTATCGCACCGGGCGCGGCTCATTCCGGCTACGCTGTAAATACGAGGTCGAGGATCTTGGCCGTGGCCAATGGCAGATCGTTGTCACCGAGATCCCCTATCAGGTGCAGAAATCCAAGCTGATCGAAAAGATTGCCGAGCTGATCCAGACCCGCAAGGTGCCGATCCTCGCCGATGTGCGCGACGAAAGCGCCGATGATATCCGCCTTGTGCTTGAACCGCGCTCGAAGAATGTCGAGCCCGAGGTTCTGATGGGGATGATGTATCGTAACTCCGATCTTGAGCTGCGGTTTTCGCTCAACATGAATGTGCTGATCGACGGGGTCACGCCCAAGGTCTGTAGCCTCAAGGAGGTGCTGCGCGCCTTCCTTGATTTCCGTCAAGAGGTGCTGATCCGGCGGTCGCATCACCGAATGGAAAAGATCGACCACCGGCTAGAGGTGCTCGAAGGGCTGATCGTCGCCTTTCTCAATCTTGACCGGGTGATCGACATCATCCGCTATGACGACGACCCCAAGGCGGCGCTGAAGCGCGAGGATTGGGGCCAGACATTCGTGCGCGCCACCTCCGAGGCCGATTATGTCCCGCCCCCCATCGGCGGCGAGGATGGTCTGAGCGAAATTCAGACCGAAGCCATTCTGAACATGCGCCTGCGCAGTCTGCGCCGCCTCGAAGAGCTTGAACTCAAGCGCGAGCGTGACGCCCTGATGGCAGAGCGCGCGGGCCTTGAGGACCTGCTTGACGACGCAGGCCTGCAATGGGCTGCGATTGCCGATCAGCTGCGCGAGGTCAGGAAAACCTTTGGCAAGGATCACATCTGGGGCGCGCGCCGCACCCGCTTTGCCGAGGCCGGCGAGGTCGAAGAGGTGCCGCTAGAGGCGATGATCGACCGCGAGCCGATCACCGTGGTCTGTAGCGAAATGGGCTGGATTCGCGCGTTGACCAGCCATATCGACCTCAACCGAGAGCTTAAGTTCAAAGACGGCGACGCGCCGCGTTTCATGTTCCACGCCGAAACCACCGACCGGCTTTTGGTGTTCGGCTCGAACGGGCGATTCTATACGCTGAGCGCCGCCAACCTGCCCGGTGGGCGCGGCATGGGCGAGCCGCTGCGCCTGATTGTCGATCTGCCCAATGAGGCCGCGATTGTCGACCTGTTCATCCACAAGCCGGGCCGCAAGATGCTTGTCGCCTCCAGCGCGGGCGACGGATTTGTTGTCTCCGAGGATGAGGTCGTGGCCCAGACCCGCAGCGGCAAACAGGTGCTGAACGTGCGCGGCGATATCCGCGCCAAGGTCTGTCGCCCGGTGAGCGGCGATCACGTGGCCTGCGTTGGTGAAAATCGCAAGGTTCTGGTCTTTGCGCTTGATGAATTGCCCGAGCTTGGCCGTGGCAAAGGCGTGCGTTTGCAAAAATACAAGGATGGCGGGCTAAGCGATGCCACCACCTTTACGCTGGCCGAAGGGCTAAGCTGGCTTGATCCGGCCGGGCGCACCCGCACCGAAACCGATTTGACCGAATGGATGGGCAAGCGGGCCGGCTCTGGCCGCATGGCGCCGCGTGGCTTTCCGCGCGACAACCGATTTACCT
>JGI24724J26744_10003550_pt1 | contig 10088 bp, 7 predicted proteins | sample Cruoilmetagenom7_FD_26744 | JGI IMG/M metagenome (IMG submission 26744)
CCAAGATCACACGCCCCATTGCCAAATCCTGATCGCTCTCCTTATTCTTAACCAATGAAAAAGGAGAGAATCGATGAAGTTACGTTATTTACCTTTGACAGCGGCGCTGCTGGCCACGACCACGCTTAGCGTCAACGCCGAGACATTGCGCTGGGCACGCGCTGGCGACGCGCTGACACTTGATCCACATGCTCAGAACGAAGGCCCGACTGCGGCGCTGGCCCACCAGATCATGGAACCGCTGATTATGCGCGACATGACAGGTGCTGTTGTTCCCGCACTTGCCACCGATTGGGGCCCAAGTGCATCTGATCCCAACGTGTGGGTTTTCAACCTGCGCAAAGGTGTGACGTTTCAAGACGGGGCTACGTTTGATTCCGAAGACGTCAAGTTTTCGCTTGACCGGGCAATGAGCCCTGACAGCGACTATAAAGAGCTGTTGGCCTCGGTCGTCGAGGTTCGCGCCCCCTCTTCCCATGTCATCGAGATTGTTACCGACGGCCCCAATCCGATCATGGCCAACAACCTGACCGGTATATTCATCATGGATAAAACCTGGGCAGAGGCCAACAACGCGACCAAAGTGCAGGACTATGAGGGCGGCGAAAATACCTATGCCGCGACCCATGCCAACGGCACGGGCCCTTACGTGTTGAGCAGCCGCGAGCCAGACGTGAAGACCGTTCTGACAATCAACAAAAACTACTGGGGCATAGATGAGTTCCCGATGCAGGTGACAGAAGTCATCTATACGCCGATCCAGAACAAAGCGACGCGGGTTGCGGCACTTTTGTCCGGTGAAGTTGACTTTATTCAGGACGTTCCGGTGCAGGATCTGGCGCGCGTTGGCGAAACCGACGGGCTGGAAGTACGCACAGCACCACAGAACCGGGTGATCTTTTTCGGCATGAACCAGGGCGATGCTGACCTGAAAAACGACAATGTTGATGGTGCCAATCCGCTGGCAGATCTGCGTGTGCGTCAGGCGATGAGCCTTGCAATCAATCGCGACGCCATCAAGCAGGTTGTCATGCGCGGCCAAAGCGAACCGGCTGGTATGATCTCGCCGCCATTCGTGAACGGCTGGAACGCTGAAATGGATTCTTCGTCGACGACGGATGTGAGTAAGGCCAAATCACTGATGGCCGAGGCAGGATATGGTGACGGTTTCTCGATCACGCTGAACTGCCCCAATGACCGCTACATCAACGACGAAGCGATCTGTCAGGCATCCGTAGGAATGCTGGCACAGATCGGCATCAAGGTTAATCTGGATGCCAAACCCAAGGCTCAGCACTTTCCGCTGCTCAACACACTAGAGACCGACTTTTACATGTTGGGCTGGGGTGTACCGACCTATGACAGCGAATACATCTTTAACTTCCTGGTGCACACCAAGGGCGAAAAATACGGGTCTTGGAATGCCACACGGTTCGGTCAGGCTGATCTGGACGTGAAGATCGAGGCTTTGGCATCAGAAACTGATCTGCCCAAGCGTAACGCCATGATTAATGAAATCTGGCAGGTCGTGCAGGACGAACAGCTGTATATCCCAATCCACCATCAGGTTCTTAACTGGGGAATGGCGACTAACGTCAAAACCATCGTTGCGCCTGACGACGCAGCAAAGTTCAAGTATTTTGAACTGAACTGATTACGAAAAATACCGGGCGGCGCACAAGCGCCGTCCGAAATTCCGCTTTCGCGACCTTTTTGACCAGCATTTATTAGCAACCGTTTATAAACGGGGTCACAGATGCGCAGCTTGCCGACGAACACCCAACTCACAAAACCTCACGCTATCTTCACTGTTACGTGAGGCTTGAAGTGCCCGGACGGTGCCCATGCTAGACCGGCACCAAACCAGTGGCTTATCCAATGCAATCAGATCAGGGAGAATGAAATGAAATCGATGATTTCCACCGCATTCGCGGCGATAATTTGCGCCACAGCAGCGCCGGCTGAAACATTTAGATGGGCTGGCACTACCGACCCGCAAACAATGGATCCCCATGCCGTCAATTCCGCCCCTGTTACCAGTTTTCTCAACAATATTTACGAAGGCTTGGTGCGTCGCGGCAAGGATATGTCCATTGAACCGGCTTTGGCCGAAAGCTGGGAACCAATTGGCGACGGTGAAGGGTGGCGTTTTCACCTGCGCCGCGGGGTAACATTTCACGACGGCAGCGCGTTTGACGCTTCTGACGTGATCTTTTCGTACAACCGCGCCTCTAACGAGGTTTCGGACGTAAAAGGTTGGTTCGCCCCTGTTTCAAAGGTCACTCTAGTTGATGATTTCACCGTCGACATTCTGACCAAGCTGCCAAATCCGATTTTTCCCGACAGTATTGCCAATTGGATGATGATGGACGCCGACTGGGCCGCCAAGATGGGTGCAGAGCTGCCGGACAAGGAAAACGGCAACGCCGCCACGCAGAATGCCAACGGCACAGGCGCGTTCATTTTGTCAGAGCGGCAGCCGGGATTACAGACCACGCTATTGCCATTCAACAACTGGTGGGAACAGGCCAGCCATAATATTACCAAGGCGACCTTCACACCGATCAAAAACCCGGCCACAGCGGTTGCCGCCCTGCTAAGCGGCGACATTGATCTGATTAACCCGGTTCCAATCCAGGACGCAGCGCGCCTTTCCAGCAACGATGACATCAAGGTGATCAAGGGAATTGAAGCCCGCGTCATCATGTTTGGTTTTGGGCATCAGGCCAAGACCCTGAAATTTTCTGAAGACGCCGGAAAACCCAACCCGTTTCAAGACGTGCGCGTGCGCGAGGCAGTGGCCCGCGCGATAAACGTGCCTGCCATCTTGCAAACGATCATGCGTGGCAACGCCGAACCTGCCAGCCAGTTGGTCAGCCCCGCAATGCGCGGCTTTTCCAACGCCCATGATGCACGCCCAGTCTATGACGTCGCNGCGGCAAAAGCGCTGCTGGTTGATGCAGGATATGGCGACGGTTTTTCTTTTGGANTGAAATGCCCGAACGACCGCTATCTCAACGACGAAGCGGTCTGTCAGGCAGCCGTGTCAATGTTGGCCCAAATCGGGATCACCGCCGAACTGGACGCAATGCCAGTGCGCACCTATTGGCCCGAGCTGCGCGAAGACAATTTCGACATGTATCTTTTGGGCTGGTCNCCGGGAACNTTCGACCACGAACACCCGGTGCGCTTTCTTGCGTCGACGCCGAACTCTGAAAAAAAGCTGGGGTCGTGGAATTTCGGCGGCTATTCCAANGCCCGCATTGATACGCTGTTGCCGATGATCCAGTCAGAGATCGACGATACAAAACGCCAGGGGATGCTTGATGAGGTCACCCAACTTTATCAGTCTGAACATGCCTATGTGCCAATGTATATCCAGCCACTGGTTTGGGGTGCGCGTAGCAACATCCAGCTAACGCAACGTCCCGACAATTTCTTTATCCTGCGTTGGGTAACGGTGGATTGAACCACGTCATCGCCGCCATTGACCACCGCCATTGATCGACGTTGTCAATGGCGGTGNCTGCCGANATTTCTTCGGGTGTTTCAACCTTTTGGCTTGACCTTAGTCGCACGACATTATCCAACTACCAGCAATGCTTAACTACATAATTCGTCGCATCTTTCAGTCTCTGCTTGTCCTGCTGGTCGTGGGGCTGGTTGCGTTTTCTATGTTCCGCTTTGTTGGCGATCCGATTGAAAACATGATGGGNCAGGAACGCACTCAGGCAGATATCGTCCGGCTTCGCGAACAACTGGGTCTGGATCAGCCATTTCCGGTGCAATACTGGAAGTTTCTGAAAGGNGCCGCGCAAGGCAATTTCGGGATCAGTTATCGTCAGGGCCGCCCGGTGGGGCAAATTATTGCCGAGCGCGCGCCGGCAACACTGGAACTGGCCGCTGTGTCCGGATTTTTTGCAATTGTCGCAGGCATCGGTCTGGGGATTTTCACCGCCATCCGGCAAAAAGGCTGGGCATCACATCTGATTATGGCGACCTCGCTTATCGGTGTCTCGCTGCCAACGTTTTTGATTGGGATTTTGCTGATCTACCTGTTCAGCGTCGAGCTTGACCTGCTGCCCAGTTTTGGGCGCGGCGATGTCGTTAATATTGGCTTTTGGAGCACCGGATTTCTGACCGCCAGCGGGCTAAAAGCCCTGATCTTGCCGTCGATCACATTAGGGCTTTACCAGATGACCCTGATAATGCGTCTGGTGCGCGCTGAGATGCAGGAAGTGCTGCGTCAGGACTATATCAAATTCGCCCGTGCGCGCGGCCTGTCCGAGCGCGTCGTGAACTTTCGCCACGCACTAAAGAACACGCTGGTGCCGGTTATCACGGTGATTGGTTTGCAGCTGGGCAGCATCATTGCTTTTGCGATCATCACCGAAACGGTGTTTCAATGGCCCGGCGTCGGGCTGTTGTTTATCAACGCGATCCAGTTTGTCGATATCCCTGTCATGGCCGCCTATCTGATGCTGATTTCGGTGATGTTCGTGGCCATCAACCTGTTGGTGGATCTGCTGTATGTGTTCATTGATCCGCGTTTGCGCAGTCAGGCGGCCGTATGAAAACCACAGAGCACCCTCGCCCGTTTGCACCACGTTTGCGCGCCTTCTGGAACAGTGATCTGATCTGGTCGTTCCGCCATTCGCCGGTTGCAATGACGTCGTTCATATTCGTTCTNNTGCTGACCATCTGCGCTATCTTTGCNCCGCTGATTGCNCCCCATGACCCGTTTGATCCGTCCACNNTGAACCTGATGAACGGCTTTACCCCCCCCGGCACNCCAAACGCCTTTACCGGCGACAGNTTTGTGCTGGGCACGGACGATCAGGGCCGCGACCTGTTCTCGACCATTCTGTTTGGCATGCGGATATCGCTTTTCGTCGGTTTTTCAGCCGTTTTTCTGGGCATGGTTATTGGCATCACTGCAGGNCTTGTCGCAGGCTATAAAGGTGGCTGGACCGAGACCATCATCATGCGCATCGCCGATGTGCAGCTGACCTTTCCGGCCATTCTGGTCGCCATGCTGATTTTTGGCATCGCCAAAGGTTTCACCCCGGTNGAATACCGCGACCAGATGGCAATCTGGGTTCTAATCCTTGCCATTGGTCTAAGCGATTGGGTGCAATTTGCCCGAGTTGTGCGCGGCGCGACGCTGGTTGAGAAAAACAAAGAATACGTGCAGGCTGCCCGGCTTGTGGGTCGATCAGGGCTGGCCATCATGGTGCGCCATATCCTGCCCAATGTGCTGTCGCCGGTTCTGGTGATCGCCACGATCAGCCTGGCACTGGCAATCATCGCCGAGGCTACCCTAAGTTTCCTTGGCGTCGGCGCGCCACCAACCCAGCCCTCGCTGGGAACGTTGATCCGTATTGGTCAGGGCTTTTTGTTCTCGGGCGAATGGTGGATATTGTTCTTTCCTGCCTGCACCCTTCTGGCGCTGGCGCTTTCGGTTAACCTGCTGGGCGACTGGCTGCGCGATGCGCTGAACCCGAGGCTGCGATGACGCCGCTTCTTGAAATTGAAAACCTTACGGTTGCCTTCCCAACCCGGCACGAAACCTTTCTGGCCGTGGACGGGGCGAATTTAAGCGTCGAGCCGGGTGAAATCCACGGGCTGGTTGGTGAATCAGGTGCGGGAAAGTCCACCATCGGTGCCGCGATCATGGGCCTGCTGGAACGCCCCGGTAAGATTACCAGCGGCACGATCCGGCTGCGTGGTGAACAGATTTCAGGCAAAGACCGCGACGCAATGCAGGCCCTGCTTGGCAAAAAGATCAGCATGATTTTTCAGGATCCGCTGACCTCGCTTAACCCGCTTTTTACAATCCGCGAACAGCTGACCGAAACCATCCTGACCCATCTTGATGTCACGTCCCGTCAGGCCAATGAGCGCGCGTTGACCCTGATGCAGCGCGTCGGCATTCCTGAACCAGAGGTCCGGCTTGACCACTACCCGCATCAGTTTTCCGGCGGCATGCGCCAGCGCGTGGTCATAGCTTTGGCCCTGTGTAGCGAACCGCAGGTCATTATCGCGGACGAACCGACCACCGCGCTNGATGTGTCGATACAGGCCCAGATCCTTGATCTGATCAAAGACCTTGCNCGCGAACAACAGGTTGGCGTCATCCTGATTACCCATGATATGGGCGTCATTTCTGATACGACCGACCGGGTAACGGTGATGTATCGTGGGAANGTNGTTGAAACCGGCGCGACAAAACTGGTGCTGGGNAAACCAAACCACCCCTATACCCAAAGCCTGATTGCAACCGTGCCGCGCCCGACCGTCAAGCTAAAGCGTTTTCCACTTATCAGCTATGATGGCCGGGTGACCGAATTTCACATCGACGATCTGGCCCGGAATTGGAAAAAGCCAGATATTGATCCGGGCAAGCCGCTTTTTCGCGTGCAAAACCTGACGAAGCGGTTTTTGCAAAAGCCCAGCCTGATCCCGTCGCGCCGGGTCCATTTCACCGCCGTTGACCAAGTCAGTTTTGACATCAATCAGGGCGAGGTTTTTGGCATTGTCGGGGAATCCGGATCGGGCAAATCCACGATTGCGCGAATGATTGCCGGGCTGCACAAACCGGACGGGGGCACGATCACCTTTGACGGCCAGCCGATCACCGGCCAAAGCGATCTGTCTGACTATCGCCGTCAGATACAAATGATTTTTCAGGACCCGTTTTCCAGCCTGAACCCGCGAATGCGCGTGGACGCGATTATCGCAGAACCAGCCCGCCACCACCGCCTGCTTTCAGGCAAAGCGCTCAGCGCACGGGTCGATGAGCTGCTGGATCGTGTTGGCCTTGGGGCGGCTGCGGGCCGGAAATACCCGCACGAGTTTTCCGGCGGCCAGCGCCAGCGGATCTCGATCGCCCGCGCTCTTGCCACACAACCCCGTTTCCTGATTTGCGACGAGCCCACCTCGGCGCTCGACGTCTCGATACAGGCACAAATTCTGAACATTCTGAAGGACTTGCAACAGCACCTTAACCTGACAATGCTGTTCATTAGCCACGACCTGCCGGTGGTGCGCCAAATGTGTGACCGCGTGGCGGTAATGAAGAATGGGCAATTGGTGGAAGTTCAGGACACCGAGACATTGTTTAACGACCCCCAACACCCGTATTCCAAAGAGCTTTTGTCGCTTATGCCGCGCCTTGACGGTTTGGCAACCAAGGGTATTGCCGCCCAACTTTCATAGGTCGGCAACGACAGTTTGCGCCAACAAACACAGGCAACCAGACATCAAGATTCACGGCCCGACCAATGATACTTGGCGTGGTTGATAGATAACCGTCGGCTTGGGGGCGGGTCTTGTCAAAGCAATGGTTGTGCCCTGCCCTTCGCGATTTGAAACCTTCTGATACCAACCGAATGCGGTCAAATTGCATTTCTGGTGGCCTGCCTGCCGTCATCAATTTCAGAAAAATATTGACGCACCGCGAATCTGAATACAGTATGAATTCAGATTAAATTCAATTTGGCTGCTCTAGTAGTAGATATGTGAGGTTGCGTGAACCACCAGCAACAAAAACCACCCCAGACGCAATTAGACGAAAACGCCCCCTTGGCCGGGGTCCGGGTTCTGGAATTCGGACATTTCGCAGCCGGCCCCTATGCAACAATGTTGCTTGCCGACTGGGGCGCAGATGTCGTGAAAGTAGAGCCGCCAAAAGGCGAACCACTGCGACACTGGCCCCCGCTCGTTGGCCAAGAAGACTCGCCCTTTGGAATGAACTTTGCCATCCTTAACCGCAACAAGCGGTGTGTGGATATCGACCTGAAGGACCCCGCCGGGTTGGCCCGCGCAAAGGAACTGTGCGACAAGGCCGATATCATTGTCGAAAACTACAGACCCGGTGTGCTTGGCAAGCTTGGGTTGGGCTTTGAAGATGTGGTCAAAACCAATCCCGACATCGTTTATTGTTCCCTGACGGGCTACGGGCAAACCGGCCCATTTAAAGATCGCGGTGCATTTGATGTCGCCATTCAGGCCGCAAGCGGCATCATGAGCGTGACCGGAGAAGAAAAAGGCCCCCCTTCTAAATGTGGGGTCGCCCTGGCCGATTACGGCACCGGCGCTTTCGCCGCGCTGGCATGCGTCACAGCGCTTCGCCGAGCCGAAAAGACCGGTCAGCCGGGAAACGTGGATGTGTCGATGTATTCTTGCATGGTGTCGCTGGCCAACCTGCAAACCAGTGAATACTGGGGCGCAGGCGACGTGCCCAAAAGGCTTGGGTCGCGCCACCCTAAGGCTGCGCCATATCAGGCCTATCTTGGGGCTGACGGCAAATGGTTCATACTTGCCGCCGGCAGCGACCGGCTTTGGCATCGTGTGTGCGAAGCCGTCGAAGCTCCGGAACTGGCAGACGATCCGAAATACAAAACTGCGGGCGCAAGAGCCGAAAACCAGTTGGAACTTGAAAAGGTGCTTGGGAACAAATTTTCCCAAAGCCCAACCGAGGTCTGGTTGCAGAAATTTGATTTGGCCAATGTTCCAGCGGCATCAATCAATGACTATTCAGAGGTCGTAAATTCCGAGCATGTCAAGGAAACCAACCTTGTTCATCAAATGGAATTGCCCGATGGCACGCAGGTTCCAACAGTTGGCAACCCGGTTAAACTGAGCGGTTTTGATTTCGGAATATTTGTGAACCCGGCGGATGTCGGTGCTCATAACGAAGAGATCGTTGCCGATTGGATTGGTAAAGAACATGTCTGAGCAGGTCTTAACCGTAGAGCAGCGCGGGGAAACCACCAGAATTCTGCGTCTGAACCGGCCAGATCGGGCGAACGCGATCAACGAAGAACTGACCAGACGCCTAACAGAAGAAATCGGCAAATGTTACTCGGATCAAACCAAACTTTTGATCCTCGAAGGCGAAGGTAAGCACTTTTGTTCCGGTTTTGATCGGCCGTCCTCCAGTGATGAAAAGCAACCAAACCCCAATGTTCTGGGGGTCAAAGTCGAAGCGATGCTGCAAATTCTGGCCGGTGCACCATGTGTAACGCTTGTCCATTCGCACGGCGCGGCAGTTGGTGCGGGTGCGGAAATTGTCGTCGCATGCGATTACCGCTGCGCGAGCGACGATGCGATGTTCATGGTTCCAGGGTTTCGCCTGATGGGCGTTTCTTTGGGCAATAGCCGTTTGGCCAAATGTATTGGCCCCGATCAGGCGATGAGAATGATCCTTCATTCAGACAAGTCGACAGCGCAAAGGCATTTGATCTGGGGCTGGTGACGGATATCGTTCAGGCGGATGCGCTGGATGATTTCGTGACCCAGCTGGAACAAGCGCTGGAAACAACATCAAAACCGGCCTTAAGTTCAATCAAAGCATCCGTCTATCAGGCAAACAACCGGAAACCTGGTAGTTATGCGTTTGAAGGTCCGGCGCATAAGGCATCAGTTTAGGAATTACAAAAAACCGCGCGAAGTTAATTTAGGGAGAATAGCCAATGGGTGCTGACGATAGAAGTTCAGTCAATATCATGATCCACAACGCATGGTATGCGGCCGGATTATCGGTGGATTTTGAAGTGGAGAAGCTAGAGAAACGCACTATTTGCGAAAAAGCGATGGTGTTGTGGCGGTCCGCAGAAGGCGAAGTTGTCGCACATGATGACCGTTGCTGCCACAAGCGCATGCCAGTTTCGGCAGGCCGGTTTCTTGAGGGGGGCATCCTTGAATGCCCCTATCATGGCCTTTGCTTTGATGCGACCGGCGCATGTGTAAGTATTCCGTCGGCTCCGGATGCCCCAATCCCCAAACGCGCGCGCCTGTTGCCCTTTACCGTTAGGGAAAAGGATGGCGTTGTCTGGGTCTGGCCGGGCGACCCGGACGCGATTGGCGATATCGAACCGATTGATACGCCGGAAATTGCTTCGCCGGATTGGGATACCATCCACGGCGATCTTTTCGTCAAAGGCAACTCGGTTCTGATGATCGAAAACGTCCTTGACCTGACGCATTTTTATCCGCTGCACGGAAATTCGATTGGTCAATATGCCGACACCCAGATCGATTTTGAAGTCGAAACAGGTGAAATTGGCGGCAGCGGCTTTGTCAGG
>JGI24724J26744_10003553_pt1 | contig 10086 bp, 8 predicted proteins | sample Cruoilmetagenom7_FD_26744 | JGI IMG/M metagenome (IMG submission 26744)
CTATAATTTTATAATACGCTAGAAAATTATTCAATTTACAAGACATTGTAATTGAATGCGAAGAAGAAATAATATGTCCTCCATCTATTGATATATTTTTTAGTAAATATTTTACATATTCAGAAGTATCTTTTATTGTTCCATGAGTTAATAGCGGTATTGGAACATTACCAATTAAAGTTAATTTATTTCCAAATTTTTCCTTAATTTCAACAATATCATTACCAGCAGCCTTTTCTATTGGATGCAAAGCATCGATTCCAGCATCTATTAAATCAGGAATTAATTCCATAATATTTCCACACGAATGCATCATTATCTTTCCATCTAGTTTATGTATCTTATAGCAAAACTTCTTAATTATAGGTTTAAATAGTTCATTAAATAAAGCGGGTGAAATAAAACTCCTACCCTTATAACCTAAATCATTCGTTAGATAAAGGTATTTTCCGCCATTTTCTATTACTCTTTCAGCAGTATATATAGCGTAATCACTCAGTTCTTTTAAAATTCTTTTTATAAAAGATTTCTCTTTGATTAATAAACGAAAAAAAGTGNTAAAACCAAAAATTTGACAAAGCTCTTCAAACGCACAAGCCCCATATATATTAAAAACGGGTACGATATCTAATTTTTTTGATATTTTTACAGTTTCTTTAACTAAAAACCAATTTGCTGAATTTTCTGTATCAAAATGCAAATATTTTTCCCAATCAACTGAGGAGCGTAAGAAACCATTCCTGGTATGAGCACCATCAGGACTTGTTCTCCATACAGTGTATCCCCCAGGCCCTTTAATTACCCTATTTTCTTCTTCAGCATAAAAATCCTGAAATATTTTATCTGTAAACACCATAGGGATACCTGGGAATGTGAGATACATATCATAATTAAATTTCCTATGAAGTTCACTAACTTTTTTTGGAAACACTTTTATAAATGGCTGCAAAATTTGATTTTTCTTTAGAATTATCTTAAATAAATTATATATTGCCGGATATTTGCGAAATAAATTAATATTTTTACCAGAAAATGTTAAAATTCCTGTTCCAGCTTGTTGACCGTTGATTATAGGATTCAAATCAGGAATTTCAATTGAACCTTCATATTTAGGGACCCTATCTGGGATTTGGTGATTAAAAGCTGCTTCTATCCTTGTAAAAGAATTCCACTCTTTCATAATAATTTCCTTTTTCTATTTGATTCTAAACATTTTTAGTCTTATATTTATTCGGACTCTTCAATTTCTAATACCATCCACCACCATCTAACAAGTTGACCTGCCTTTTTAGGTGGATTTTTAAATTCCCTTTTATTAATAGATTTTAATTTTGATGTCATAAAATTCCTTTAATTTACTAATCAATTAATTAAAGCTACATTTTTTTATATATTTTTAGCAAATAATTTTGCTATACGATCTATACCCATCTTGAAAGCTTAAATGATAATAATAAATATAGAAAAAAATCTTTTTTTCAAAGAGTAAAATTAAAAATCAATAATTACTTTAATCTAATTCATTCAAGAGAGTTTTAAGCTCTTTTTTAATTCTGTTTAGTGCAAATATTCGATATTCTTTGGGAGTTAATTTAATTGAAAATAGGCTAATCGTCTCAGTTATTTTTGGTTCTAAATTAAGATTTGCTTCTACAGTTGCTATTCCTATAACTAATCCGAACAAGTAATAAAAAATTTTAGTAGCATCTATATTTTTTATCTTTTTTTCCCTTAACGCTTTAGAAGCTTCAATTATTCCAAATTCTACTACAGGAATCGGTCTATATTTTTCTTCAAACGGGCCTACTTTTTTTGATGAGGGTGCTGAAATTAAATACATTATCTGGAATCGGGCAAAATCAACACTGGCAAATTCTAAGAAGAATTCTACCCATTTTGAAAAGAAATTAAAATATGAACCTTTATTATCATTAATAATTTTATCTAAAGACTCATTATACTGTCTACAATATTTCATGCGAATAGCCATCCAAAGCTCTCTTTTGCTTTGGACATAATTATAAAGATTCGCCTGTGTCATATCCAATTGTTTTGCTAAAGCTCGCATCGAAAAACCATGAGTACCATATTTAACAAATAATTCAATTCCCCCATCTAAAATTTTTTCAAACTTAGCAGCTTTTTTTTCAGGTGAACGTGCTCTTGGTTTTTTAATTCTTCTTTTAGTTGTTCTTTTTTCTTTCATCTAAATAAATAAAATTTAATTTTTCATTATATATTTATCGCAAATAAAATATATACTTGAAATAGTTGTATCGATTTAATCTACTTTTCTTAATAATAACCTTGAATTTAAGAATAAGGGGAAGATATTTAATTAATATTATTCGAATATACTCTTTATTAAATAAGGGATTGGAATAATTAACTACATCCAAATCAAATTTTTGCCTTAAGTTATTATACTATTATTTTTTAAATTAAGACGAAGTAAATTAGATGAAAAAACAACATTTAAATAAATTAACATTAATAATTTATAATAAATTAATGTTAATAATTTAAATAATTAATAAAAAACCATAAGGAATTATAATGGTAAATGCTAAAGGAATAAAAAATTCTTATAGTGGGTTCTTTATGTAATATGTTTAAAAAATAATAAAGTTAAAAAATTAAGAAATATTTGGATAAAGATGATTTTTCAAACTGATTCAGAACTTCTACTTGCTGCGATACCTATTCCGATAATAATATGTGTACTTTATTTAATCATAGGATTACTATTTCTAAGAAAATTTTTTACTATAGAGAAAGGGATTCTCCAAAGAGAATCGTATTTCTGTTTTTCTCTATTTTTTATATTCCTTGGAATAGGAAAATTCTTTGCCATTCTTTTCAATTTTATATTGACACAATTTAATATAGATTTATTTGTACAGCATTCACTTTGGTTCCGCTTGACAATTGTGAGTGATTTGATTGCATATGGTTTTTGTATCTTCATTATTGAAAAATTTATCTTTCAAGGAAAGACAAAAAATCTCTTTACAGTGTATATTAGTATTTTTGCAATTTATTGTTCTTTTTTCCAAACTCTGAATAATACTAGTGATTTTTCTTTGATGTTAACTTTACAACAATTAGGAATAATGATACCTACTTTAGTAATAGGAATCGGTTATTTGGTAATATTTTTTAAAATCCCTGGAAAAAGTTCTAAAAGATATTCTCTAATGGTAGTTATTGGATTATTATTAGTAGCTATTTTTCCTTTAATATTTTTAGTAATGGGGGGTACAGAATCAGCAATAGTAGTAGATATTACTTCACTTAATAGTTTTTTAGTTTATTTAAACCATTTTAAGAATATAACAAGTTCAATTCTTATTGCCATAGGTATGATAAAATTACATATCCCCAAATAAAATAATACAAATAAAATAAAAAAATAGGAAGATAAGAATGGATGAGATACAATATAAAAAATATTTTAGATTACTTTTTATTACATGTGTTTTTTCTGCTGCGATAGATGGATTTTTTTCATTTGCTTACACAGGGTTATCAAATATTATTCCAAGGTATTTTGGAATTTCAGATACTGAGTTATTTTTCTTCTCTATGATGGCAGGGATAGGAGGAATATTAAGTATAATATCAGGGGCTCTAGCTGATAAAATTGGGCGAAAAAAAACTATGCTCTTAGTAAATTTTTTATTTCTCTTTGTAATAATTCTCATTTCAATTTCAAATATAATAAATACGCCTTTATTTTTCTTAATATGGTTTTTTATATGGAATTTCATTACCCTCTCTGACATTTGGGCAATTCCATTAATAGATGAATCTCCACCAGAAAAAAGAGGTAAAATTCAAGGTATTGCAGTAATGGTTTCTGGGTTGAGCTTATTACCTATTGCAATTTTTGTAATTTTTGCTACCCTCGATAACTGGCAAATAATTTATTATTTTGGTCTTATTATTGTTATCCCAGGAATCTATTTAAATTTTAAAATGGATGAGTCGAAATCATTTTTTTATAGTGATGCAAAAGATAAAGAATTATCAATTAAAAGTAATTATAAGGAATTATTCAACAAAGAAAATCGAACCACACTTATAATTGTTGTATTTATGGTATTAAGTTCAGCGCTAAGTACAAGTACAGGTCAATACGATGTAATTTTTATGACTAATGTTAAACTACTTCCACAGTCTTTAGTTTCTTTAGTTTTTCTTTTATCGTTTCCGTTACCAATAACAATTTATTTAGGGTTGATTGTTTCGGAAAAGATTGGAAGGAAAAAGGCAATAATAATTTTTACATCATTAGCTCTATTATTTAAGCTCATTTATACCTTTTCATTTAATATTCCAATTGTAATTATCAGTTATCTATTAAAGTTATTCATGAACTTTTGCACTAAAGGAGTAATTGGATTGTTTATTTCTGAATTATTTCCTACAAGAATTCGTGGGACTTCCGCTGGTTTTTCCAAGAGTGTAAGTAAATTATCATTCTTTATAACCCCTCTTTTTGGAATGTTAATATTTATGATTATAGGAAATATTGATTATAATAGTTTATGGCCATTTTTTGAATTATTAGGTGCCGATCCATCAACTATAGTTCCTGGAGTTTCTGATTATGGATTACAAGCCTTTTCATACGTGTTCTTGTTTGTTACTGTAAGCTTGTTTGATATTATTATAATACTAGTAATTTTAGTTGGTAAACCGACAGAAACAGCTGGAATAGATTTAAGAAAACTACATAGCGCTAATGAAATGACTGAAAATGAAACCTAAAGAATGTAATCGAGAGAGATATTTAATAGATAAAATCAAAGCATCTACTTTAGAGGGTAATCTTCTTAATTCTCCTGTAAATCGCGATTTACGCATTTATCTTCCACCGGGATACTATGATAATGAAGAAAAAAGATATCCCGTAATTTATTTTCTACATGGATATGGTGGGAATAATCATAATTGGACAATTACTTCTAGTTCAGAGGATGATAAAGCATTACCTATAAAAATAATCCCAAAAAAGTTTTTAAAACGAATGGATATTGACAAAATTACAAATTATGAAAAAATAGATAGTTCTATCAATCAAGGGAAATTACAACCATTTATTCTAGTACAACCAGATGGAAGTTTACATTTACCTCAAAATGGCGGAAATAAAAATTTGAGGGGATTACCCGCTACTAAGGGAAGTTATTATATTAATTCCCCTTTTACAGGAAATTATATGGATTATATTATTCAAGATGTGATAAATTATATTGATTTAAATTACAGGACTTTCCCAAATAAACAATATCGCGCTATAATGGGAGGTTCTATGGGAGGTGCAGGAACATTAAGATTAGCTATCCATCATCCAGAAAAATTCAATTCTGCTGCTGCCTTAAGTCCTGGGAATTTAAGTTTGGATTTACTGGAGTGGAAATTATCAGTTCCTCTATTTGAAGAATTAATCGGTGAAGAATTATCTAAAAAAAGGGGAGCTTTAACATGGGCAGATATATTAGATACATGTGATAGAATTTTTTCCATGGATAACCCCTTAGTTCCATCAATTAAAAAAGATGATAAAGGAAATATTATCGAAATGAATAAAAAGGCATTGCAAAATTGGTTAAAGCATGATATTAACACTATTTTAAAAGAAAAACCAAAAGCATTAAAAGAAATTCATTTACTCCTTAATTGTGAAGAAAATGATGAATTTGGTTTAGCTAATGCAACTATTCAGATACATAAAAACCTAAAAAATCTTGGTATTGAACATCAATTCGAGATATATTCTGATCCCAATGCTGCTTTATCGCCTCATATGCTGGGAATTGCTTATCATATTATCCCCGCTATTAAATTTTGTACTAAATTTTTTCCAACAAGCTCAAATAATTAGAAATATTTCTAAATTTTATTAAACATTTTATATTTATTTTAATATGAATAGGATGATTCAAATGAGAAGAAAAAAACCGAATATTGTAGTTTTTATGCTGGATTCATTAAGACAAGATCATTTAGGATGTAATGGAAGCAAAATTGCAAAAACACCAAATATTGATAAATTGGCTAAAGGTGGAATNAATTTCATCAATGCATATTCAGAATATCCTATTACGATTCCTACGAGGACAGCTTTAATGGCGGGAATTTATACGCATACCTGTAGACCTTGGAAACCTATGACACCAAACGATCTTCATATATCACAAATACTAAAAAGAAAGGGGTATAAAACGGCACTTTTTGGAGATAGCCCAATGACTCTCGGATTATTTAATTGTCATATAGGTTTTGATATTTTCGAAAACTCACCTTATGGGAAGATAAAAGGAATAGTGGGGGATGCACAAAAATATACTTCATCAATAAATTTAGACGATTACTACTGGATTGAAGAAATTTTAGATGCTGATAGAAAAAAAGGNGATTTAACTCTTAAAATAGAACAGAAACTTTTTATGGATACTTTAGCAAATGAACTCTATTTAAAAGATACTCAAAATGTACGGCGTATGGCTTATGTAACAGATATGGNCAATAATTGGTTAAATAAAACAGAAGAAAATCAAGAACCCTTTTTCCTTTGGATTGATCATTTCGAACCTCATGANCCTTGGTATGCAGGACATGAATTTTTAAAACCTTTTGAGCCTTTACTAGATAAATCTGTAAAAACTTGTCCTCTTCCTCCCTCAAAAGCTTCTTGGGTNCCTAAAGAAGTAATTGAAAATTTATTAATTCATGTTCANGCCACAAATTTTGANGTTGATATGGAGGTTGGAAGAGTAATTCAAAAANTAAATGATTTAGGAATAATGGATGAAACTATTTTTATTGTCATTAGTGATCATGGAGAACCTTATGGAGAACATGGTACGATAAGAAAGTTTGGGGTTCCTATATACGATGAATTNGCAAAAATCCCCTTTATCGTTAAAGGTCCTGGAATTGATAAAGGAAGAAAAATAAGTGCGCTTCTTACAACACCAGATATATCGGGATTTCTTTTAGAAATTGCGGGAATTAAAATACATAAAAATATGGAGGCATTATCTCTTTATCCTGCTATTGATGAAAAGGTTTCAGAGGAAGATGCAATTCACGATATGGTATTTATGGGTGCTTTCCAACTTAGAGCNGGTTGTAGGACGCCTAGATGGAAATTTATTGATAATAGAGGGGAAAAAGGTGGAAAGAATGAATTATACGATATGAAAAATGATCCTTTAGAAAAAATTAATTTAATTGAAGAAGAATCTGAAATCGCGAAAGCATTGAGTAAAGATGTTTGGGAATTTGGCAGACAATGGTCGCGTCAACTTGCTTTTCGGGATCATCCAATATCACCTCTAGAAAGGATAAAAATAAAAGAAATAATGGGAATTAATTTTCAAAAGATTAAAAATTAATAATAAAATTAGATTTCCATTTCAATGATATTAATTACTTTTATTATATTTACTATAATAATAAAATTTAATTTTTTTCATTTGAAAGATAAATGTTAGATAAAATAAACAAACTAGACCTAAAAAGGGATAAAGGAAAGGAAAAAGAGTTTTCCCCAACGAATATCCTTGGAATTACAGATGTTTACTTCGATAATCCCCTTCAGGANGTTTATACGGCAAGTTTACCAATTGCTGGTTGTGCATGGGTTAATACAAGGGAAGGNNTCGTCTTAATTGACACTTTAATTAACAAAATCGTTGCTCAGAAAGTGAAAGAAAGAATTACNGATAAAATTAAATTTATAATTTATACACATGGTCATTTGGACCATGTAGGTGGAGCGGAAGTTTTTATAAAGGATAATCCGGAGATTATTGCTAATAAATATTTACCTGATCGGTTTGATAAATATAAAATGTTAGCCGCCCATAAAGCTCGTATTTCTGCTCAACAATTTAATATCCCGGAAATTAAAAAGCAATATAATTTTATTTATCCAACCAAAACTTTTTTGGGTGAAATGAAAATTTCTCTTGGAGAAAAAACTTTTGAACTTCACACATCTCGTGCAGAAACGGATGATGTCTGTTGGGTATTTGTTCCCGAGATAAATACTGCTTTTATTGGGGACTTAATGATTGGATCTTTCCCAAATATAGGAAATCCATGGAAACCTACTCGTTTTGCTCTTGATTGGGCAAAAACTTTAGAGGAAATTAAGGAAATTAGACCAAAGAACATTTTTTGTAGTGGTGCAGGGGTATTTTATAAAGGAAATAGAGCAATTAAAGCTTTAGATGCGAATATCGAAGTTATACGTTCCCTTCATGACCAGGTAATAGACGCTATTAATCAAGATATTCATATAACAGAAATGATACATACTATTAAAATACCAGATCACCTTAAAAAAAGCCCTTTTCTTAGGTTACGCTATTCTAGGCTGGAATTTTTCGTTTATAATGTATATCGGTGGTACCATGGATATTTTGATCACAATCCGGCTCATTTATTACCAAAACCTGAAAAAGAAGTAATGGAAGAATTAAATAATCTGATTGGAGATTCAGAGAAAATCCTCAATAGGGCTAAAGAACTCTTGGAGCAAAACCAAGCTCAACTTGCACTACAGATCTTGGATGTATTAATCCAAGCTAAACCTGATGATATACGAGTATATGATTTAAGAATAAAATTACTTAGTAGGTTAGCTACCGAAGATTACTGCCTTATGTCGCGTAATTTATGGTATTACTTTATTAACCAAGATAAAGCACATCTTAAGTCTTTGGATTATGATTAGAAAAAAATAAAATTTTATTTAATGTTCACAGATATAGAAGTATCTTCCATATTTTTCTTTAAATGCTTCTGCGACTTCGTCCATTTTGGGACGAATAAATTCATAGCCGTCTTTTATATTTTCATATGTAACTGGAAGGGGTCCTAAAACCTCGCCGTCAACTTGACACATGTAAGGTTCATCTCCAGGATTTTTCATTTCAATTCTTACTTTTTTGCTTTGATATTCAGAGATATCAGGATGGGGTAAAAGTGATGCGTTGTACATTTTCTTAAACTGAACGAGTAGCTTGAATTTTCCAATGTCTACTATACTTATGTCAAAAAAACCATCGTCTACACGGGCTTTTTGACAAATATACATGCCACCTCCATACGCTCCACCATTTCCAACCGCTGTTAAATTTGCATATCCTTCGTATGTATCGTTATCCATTATAACTTTTACCTCTTTACTTTTCCACGAGAATAAAGCCTTAATAATAATCATATTATAATTTTTATCTTTATTTTCATTTGATCTTCTTGCAACTTCAGCATCAAATCCTTGACTTCCAATGCCCAGAAAATATCGTTCTACTCCTTCATCCGTTTTGGCAAACCCAATATCTGATTTACTAGTATGATTTTCTGCTATTATTTCACATGCTCTTTTAATATCCGGTTTGATTCCAATAGCAGCGGGTATATCGTTTCCAGAGCCTATTGGGATGAACCCACATAAAGCACCTGAATTAGAGCTAATAACACCATGAAAAACTTCATTACAAGTTCCGTCTCCACCAGCTCCAATAACTCGAAATCCATCCTTTGCTAACTGATTCGCCAGACTAATAGCATGTCCTGCAAATTCCGTTTTGAATAACTTATAAGAAATGCTAAGATCATCTAAACACTTTTTTGCATATTCTATATCTATCTTAGTCTGTTTTAGTTTCCCCGCAATGGGATTATAAATTATTGCATAATCTGCGTCCATAAATTCCACACTTAATTCTTAAAAATATTCTCAATTTTTTTTATAATATAAGTTTAAATGTTGAACTATATAAAATGTATAGTTTTAAAACTTGCGAAAAATAAATAGATTTTTTTTAAAAATTGAGTGTTTTATTGATAAGAGAGAAATTCAACTTATCTTTATTATTAAACAAGTAATTTTATCTAAAATGGTTTATTTTTCCTTCCAAACAGTTCCGCAACCGCTACATGTATATTTCTTTCCGTAGATTTTCGGGTAATCGCAAATTATATCGGTCCGATCGATTGTTTCGTAGATTTTGCACCAGTTTTCGTTATCGCAGATTGGGCATAATCTGCGCCCCTTTGGTTTTG
>JGI24724J26744_10003556_pt1 | contig 10082 bp, 8 predicted proteins | sample Cruoilmetagenom7_FD_26744 | JGI IMG/M metagenome (IMG submission 26744)
TAAAGAAAATTTTCCATGTTTTAACGCGTCGCGAGCTAATTCACAATAATGGTGATTAGGATCATTTGAACATTCTTCTAGTTTCTTAAGAATATTACGAGCTTCTTCAGCTATAATATCACAAGGGATACTTCCATCGGAAGGATAAGCTCTTGACCCTCCTTCAATAAAATTTTCAAAAAGTTCAAAATCATCTTCTGGAATCGAATACCAAGGATTATTAAAAGTAGCTTTACTAAAATAGTAATGAGTAAAACCGCTAATGTCTTTCCATGTTTTATCTAATAGGGGTGAAACATCTCTGAGGTTATCTCCTTTTTTTACTGCGTCAGCTTTTATATCCCAAATTCCATTCATTGAAGAATCCTGCTTAACATTTAATATAAGTAAAAAATTATTGAAATTATTATTAAATTAAACTTTGCTATATCTAAAAAGGTAAAAATTATTTTTAAAAATTCTTTTTATAATATAATATAAATAATATAACCATTTTTGCAAGAATATGAATAATTTCTTTTCGGTTTTTACTTATACTCCTTGGGATAATCTTAATACAAAGTTGTTGGCTGAAGTCAAGTTATTATCACTTAAAAGTATAACCAAAACATATCCCGTAATTGAACCAGAATTTTTTGATGACTTACTTTCAAACTTGTATAATTTCAAACACTATTCATGGGTTCAATGTATTAAAAGAATTATCGGTCCTAATAATGAAGATTACGATATANCNCCTTGGAATTTCATATGGGCAATGGATAATGAAGGAAGANTTTTTCAATTCTTAATTCAAAAAGAGAAAAANNAATTNAAAGACTCACAGGCAACATTAGTAGCTTTAGCCCCTCCAGAATTAGGTAAATTATTTAATCAATATAAAGAAGGAGCCATATTACGAACTTTATCTTTGCTAAATAATCCGAAAAAGATGAAATTTTTAATAGTTTTAGCACCTAAAGGTAAATCAATCGCTGAGGAACAACAATTAATTCAAGTTGATAAAAAGACTTTAGAAAAATTAAATCGTATTAATAAACTAAAGCAAATGCCTAATATAAAGGGCCAATGGTTCTACGAATCTTCACCTCGTTGTCCAAACTGTAACAAGTTGATTACAGATATAAAAGGTTTTAACGTTGGGTTTGCTAAGTTAAAGTGTCCTTATTGTGGTTATGAAAAAAGTTGACTTATTTTGACTTTCGTATAATATTACAAAGATACAAAGGGTTTTTCGTATCACATTAACAAGATTTCGTGATACATTATTACAACTGAAGTAAAATGTCCAATTTGTAAGGGGCCATTAACTGAGATAAGTGATTATAAAGTTGGATTCGTGTGTCCACGATGTGGATTTAAAAAAGTGAAGTAAAACTGATTTTTATTAAAACCTTTAATAATGATTTTTATTACATGATGCGATCTATAACATATTATTGAACCTAAATATAAAAGGAGAATTTTCCAACTATGTTTGTTGCAGCTTTAGACCTAGGAACTACGGGATGTAGGACATTTATTTTTGATATAACTGGATCTGTTTTATCAAGTGATTATCAAGAGTGGGAGAGTTTTTATCCAGTACCTTCATATGTGGAGCAAGATGCAAACTTATGGTGGGAGTCAATTAAAAAAACCATCGAAGTAGCCATAAAAAAGAGTGGAATCGACAAATCAGAAATTGTTAGTCTTTCCGTAACAAACCAACGAGAAACTATAGTACCTGTTGATAAGGAAGGTACCCCGCTACATAACGCATTAGTTTGGCAAGATAGACGGACAACTGAACAAGTAGACTTTATAAAAAATAAAATAGGAATAGATAAAATTTATAGCACTACGGGTTTAACAATAGATCCGTATTTTTCAGCTACAAAGATTCTTTGGTTTAAAGACGAAAAGCCAGATATCTATCAGAAAACATACAAATTCTTGCTAGTTTCAGATTTTATAATCTATAAACTAACAGGAAAATACGTTAGTGATTTTAGTAACTTAAGTAGAACGATGTTATTTGATATAAATAAACTCAAATATTCAGAAGATATTGCCTCTGAGTTAGAAATAGATTTGGATAAAATGCCAGATGCCATTGAAAGCGGAGTTGATATAGGGGAGATCGTTACAAAAGAGACTTTATTCGATAAAAAAACCTTGGTTGTAACAGGCGCTGGAGATCAACAAGCAGCAGCCCTAGGAGTGGGCGTCGTTTCTCCTGGGAGGATAAAATTAACGACTGGAACTGGAAGCTTTATTTTAGCTTATTTGGAAAAACCGAACTTCGATCCCCAAAAGCGAGTATTATGTAGTTGTCACGCAATCCCGGGGGCTTGGATCCAAGAAGCGAGCATTTTTACAAGTGGGGCTTGTCTAAGGTGGTTTAGGGACGAACTCGGAAGAGAAGAATGCATATTAGCTGAAGAACAAAATCAAGATCCTTACGTAATTCTAACGGAAGAAGCTGAAAAATCACCTATTGGTGCTAATGGGTTATTAGTAATCCCCCACTTAGTTGGTGCTGGAGCACCACATTGGAATCCGTATGCGAGAGGGATAATTTTTGGTTTATCATTAGGGCATAAAAGAAGAGATATCATTAGAGCGATTATTGAAGGAGTAGCCTTTGAAGTTAAAAAGAATATTGAAGTTTTTGGAAAGCTAGGGATTGAAACAAAAGAATTAAGGCTAACTGGAGGGGGTTCTCGTTCAGATTTGTGGAATCAAATTTATTCCGATGTATTAGGTATAACATGCGTCAGAAATGTTATTGAAGAGGCTACATCGTTGGGAGCGGCAATATTGGCGGCTACGGGAGCAGGGTTGTTTTCAGATATCGCTAAAGCTGCCGAAAATGTGTGTAAAGTAGATAATAAATGGAATCCTGATTTAAACCGACATGAGTTTTATCAAGATATTTACCAATTATCGAATGATTTATACAAGCTTTTAAATGAGAATAATTTTTACAAAACTTACTTCAATACGCTTCAAAATAAAAAATTAGTTTAAATCAGATGCTTTTCTACATATCTTCTCTATAGTCAAGCAACAATAAACAATTTTAAATATTTAGAATGTTATAAATCTTTTAAATAAAATAATTTAGTGAAAAAAATGGAAGAATATCAACCTAGTCCAATGAATGAATCAGGATCAAAAGTTGAATATAGTCAAGTTCAAAGAATTACTTCTACAGTATTTTATGTTTTAATCGTTGCATCATGTTTAGTAATTATTGGAGGTGTAGTTTATTCACTTGGAGATTTTATTTCTCCTACTGGTAAAATGGATGCATTTTTAGCATTTAATCTCGGTTATCAAATAGCTATTATAGGAGCATTCTTAGCAGGTTTATTTTTTCTTCTGATTTTCTTTTTTGGCTTGTTTAGAAAAGGTCGGAAATGGATATTAAGAATTGCATTTAAAGTAAGGGAGGTCGAAGAACAATATAAAAATAGATTAAATGTAAAAATTGCTGCTGGTGGATTATTAATAAGTTTAATTGCAATTCTTGTCGGATTAGTATTTGCTGTTACTCAAGATATTTTTTTCGGTTCTCCTAGTGGTTCACCACTTTCAGGTCTATTGAGTTCCTTTTCAATTGGGAATTGGGTACTATTAATAGGAATGTTATTATTATTTATTTCGTTTATTGGACTTTTTCTGATTTATTTTTGGAAAAATGGATATATCGTGATACTTAATATTATGGGTATATTAGAAAAAGATGAAAAAGAATCAACTTCATGAAATTTAAAAATTTTTTCTTTATTTTTACAGTTATTCAAATCAATAAATTCTCTCTCTTATCTTATTTTTATTAATAAATCGTCATATCTAAAATCAATGCCCTTTAAGGTTGGTATTGTTTTTAATTTTCTTCAATTACCTGATGTTTCTAAATATCCTTTCGTAATTAACAAACGAAATGATCAGATAATTGTTAAAAAGGGATTGTTTGTGTTCACTAGAACAATTGAGGGTTATTTAATCGGCATAATTGAGAAAATTGTTTTAGTAAACGAATATTTCTCGGATGCCTTAACAATTAAATCTTATAACAGCGAAACTAATCCCAATATTCTCAAAGGACTATTTCCTAGTGATGATTTTGAATATGCTATTGCAATTGTTAGGAATTTAGGGATTATAGAGTTTAAAGATGATTGCGAAGAAGAAATTAAATTAATAACAAGGATGTCGTATCCTGCGAGTCCTGGTAAAGAAGTTTATTTGGTAGAAGCAGACATTCTAAATAATTTTATAGGTTTCGATAAAGAGCTTGGTTTAAATTTGGGAAAATTAAAGGTATCAAATATCGATGCTTATATAGACATGAATCGATTATTAAATAAACACCTTGCTATTCTTTCGGTATCGGGAGGTGGTAAAAGTTATCTTATGTCTATTATTATTGAAGAATTATTAACAAGAAATAAAACTTTTGGAACGCCTGCAATTATAATGATTGATGTCCATGGAGAATACAAATATCTAAATGCGATCTCTAAGATTAAAAATAAAGTTAAAGTTATAGACACTTCATACTTTCAAATTTCTGTACCTAAATTGAGCGCTTATTCTTTTAAGAAATACCAAGAGCAAATATCTAATGTGCAAATAAGAGAATTATCTAAATACATTAAAATGTTAAGGAAAAATAAAGAGTTAAAGAATAATTATAATCTAAATAACATTATAGATGCAATTGAAAAAGAACCTGACGGTAATAAAAGTACAAAGCAAGCTTTAGTGGGCTGGCTTTCTGAATTAGAACATTTAACCCTTTTTGGTTCGCAAGAAAACCCTTTTTTAAAAAAAGTCATAAATCAAGGAGAAATTACTATTTTTAATCTTCAAAATGAAATTTCGATTCGTAAAAAACAAATTATAGTTGATTATATTTGTAGTCGTTTGTTTAATCTAAGAAGAATGAATGAAGTTCCCCCTTTTTTATTAATTATTGAAGAGGCTCACCAATTTGCTCCTGAAGCCGCTCATTCTAAGGCACTATCTAAATATATAATTGAAACTATTGCTAGGGAGGGAAGGAAATTTATGGCGTGTTTATGTTTAATAAGTCAAAGACCCAAAAAGTTAAGCACAACGGCTCTATCTCAAATTAATTCAAAATTAATTCTAAATATTAAGAACCCATACGACTTAAAGCATTTAATGGATAGTTCAGAAGCTATTACTAAAGAATACGCTGACATGATATCAAGTTTAGGAGTAGGTGAAATGTTATTGATGGGAAATGCTGTAAATTATCCTATATTTTTAAAAATAAGGGAGAGAAGATTTTTATCTCAAATTGAAAATATATCTTTAGCTCAAGTGTGTTTAAATTGGAAAAAATTCCAATCAATTTAAGTCTTCTAGAATTTCTTCTCTAATTTTTTGAGATTTTTTGCTAAGCACAATCATCTTTTTAGTTTTTGAGACCCTGAAGACATTAATAATGGTTCGACTTTCTAATTTCATCAATAATTCTTCTAATTTCAATGGATTCATGTAAGGGAATTCCTTTTTAAGTAGTTCTTCCAATCGTTTATTTAATATTTCTCCTTTATTTTTAACCAAAATGTCGATTAAAGAATTTACTACAGGTTTTTGGTTCCAACGTTGTGTTTCGATTATTAATCACCTTTTAATCAGTTTTAAATAAAAAAAGTATATTGTTATTAAAATTATTTTTCTCAAATTAACTTTATGATTATTACATAACCATTCGATCTTCTTTGGATTGTTCAATGATTCTACTTTTAAATTTTTCTCCAAACTTTTCATACCATTTAATTATTTCGGGTAATATACTAGGATTAATTAATTCTGTTGCCTGTTTAAAATGCTCTTTCGTAATTTTTCTTACTCTTATATTTTCTCTAAGGGCAATCATACCCGCCTCGCGACATAATGTCTCAATATCCGCACCAGAGAAACCATTTAATAACTTATTTAAAACATCCAAATCCATACTATTCGCAAGTGGCATATCCTTAGTAAATATTTTTAATATTTCAAGTCTTCCTATTTCATTAGGTGGGGGTACCAGTAGCATCCTATCAATTCTTCCAGGTCGGATTAAGGCTGGATCTAAAATATCAGGGCGGTTGGTAGCCGCAATCACTACAATATCTTTTTTAACTTCTAAACCATCTAATTCAGTTAAAAATTGTGATAGAACTTTTTCGGATACTCCCGAATCTGTAGTATGCCTACCTCTACTTGGGGCTATTGAATCAAACTCATCAAAAAAGATAATACATGGTGCCGCCATTTTAGCTTTTCGAAAAATTTCGCGAATTGCTTTTTCGCTTTCTCCTACGTATTTAGATAACAATTCAGGTCCTTTAATAGAAATAAAATTAGCTTTACTTTCGTGTGCAACTGCCCTAGCCAAAAGCGTTTTTCCACACCCAGGTGGACCATATAATAAGATTCCTCTAGGAGGATTTATTCCCATACGCTCAAAAATTTTTGGATGCGATAAAGGCCAATCTACAGCCTCTATTAGTTTTTGTTTTAATTCCTCTAATCCACCTATCTTATCCCAAGAGACATTTGGTATTTCTACGAATACTTCTCTTATTCCAGATGGCATTACTTCCTTTAAAGCCTCCTCAAAATCAGCTTTAGTTACCTTTATCTGTTCAAGTAATTCAGGATCTATCATTTCAGAATCTAAATCAATCTTTGGTAGATACCTCCTAAGAGCTGCCATCGCAGCTTCTCTACACACTGCCATAATATCCGCACCAACGAATCCATGAGTAATTTTAGCATAATCTTCTAAAGATATTTTTTCGAGAGGCATATTTCTTGTATGAATTTGAAAAACTTCTTTTCTTCCTTTTTCATTTGGAACTTTTATCTCAATTTCGCGATCAAATCGGCCTGGACGCCTTAAAGCGGGATCTAAGCTATTAGGTCTATTTGTTGCACCAATAACGATAACTTTTCCTCTACTATGTAGTCCATCCATCAAGGCTAATAATTGAGCAACAACCCTTCGCTCTACTTCACCAGTTACAGTTTCTCTTTTTGGGGCAATTGCATCGATCTCATCAATAAATATTATTGATGGGCTCTTTTCTTCAGCGTCAATAAATATTTTCCGTAATTTTTTCTCAGATTCGCCATAAAATTTGCTCATAATTTCTGGACCGTTTATTGAAATAAAATAAGCTTCGCTTTCATTAGCTACAGCTCTCGCTAACAAAGTTTTTCCGCAACCAGGAGGACCCCTTAGTAAAATTCCTTTTGGAGGATCAATACCTAGACGTTTAAATAAAGAGGGGTGTCTTAGTGGAAGTTCAACCATTTCTCTCACCCTTTGTATCTCGCGATCTAATCCACCAACATCTTCATAAGTAACATAATCAGCTCCCCTTTCTTCGTCTTCAGTAATATGTTCGCTAATATGTAGAGCTGTTTCTGGTTTGATCATACAAACTCCACCTGGTCTTATGCTTATAACTTTAAACGTAATCTCTCGACTTATTCCTATTGAGATGAATATAAAATCATCGATTGTAACAGGATAATTATTTAATTTTCGTTTAACGAAAGTTTCAAATCTAGGAATGGGCTTTATTTTTACGCTTATTGGCGCTAAAACGATACTTTGAGCGGGGTGAGCGTTGACTTTCCGAATTTGGATTGTCTCATCTATACTTGCTCCCGTATTTTTTTTTAATCTAGAATCGATACGAATTATGCCTAATCCACTATCTTGGGGATAACTCGGCCAAGCAATTCCCGCACTTTCTTTCTTTCCAGAAAGAGCGATGACATCGCCAGTTTGAATATTTAACTTTTCCATAGTTTCTTGATCAATTCTAGCAATATTACGCCCAATATCCCTTTTTTTAGCTTCTTGCACCCGAAGTGCAACTATTTGTGAATCTTTATTATTTGTTCCCTTTTTATCATTCTCTTTAGTTGACATTTTAGATCGGATAAACAAAATGCAATTTTTAATATGTATATGAAGTAATAATTTTGTAAAAATTTTTCCTTTTTTTCTAATATTTAGTTTTAATTTTTTTTATTTTTATTTGAAGAAGTTGTCCAAAGACACCTGTTTTTTAGAAGAATCTTGCTTTTTCAACCGTTCTATTGCGTTTTCAACTCTGGTTTTTGAAAAATTGTGTTGCTCTATCAGTAACTCTTTAACTTTCTCGTATTTAATTTTTTCCCAGATTATCTTAGGATATTTTTTATTTACATCTGGGTATAAAAAGATATCTTTTATTTGGTCAATTGATTCTTTTTCTAGTTGAATTTCTATGTTACCAACTTTTACATTATTTTTTAAAATATTTTCTAAGGAACCAAATTTCTTGATTAGGTCATAGGCCTTATGTTGACCTATTCCCTTAATTCCAGGGAAAAAATCAGTTCCTATTAAAATCCCCATCTCTATCAACTGTTCTCGAGTAATCTTTAAATTTTCAAGAAATTTAGATAATGAAATGTATTCTATATCTAAAGTGACTGTAGTATCTCTAACCTTTTTACTTCTGCTTATTGCGAAATTTCTAATTAACCTTTTTCCTCCAAATAATAACGTGTCATAATCTTGGGATGCACACGCCCAAGCATCACCAGCTTCAACTAAAAAGGCAGATTGAGCTTCACCTTCAGAGCTCGCCTCTATAATTGGAATCCCCAGATATTTTAATAATTTTTTACTATCTTCAATCATGTTCGTATTTAATTTAGATGTCATCTGAGCGAATTTTTTAGCTTCTCTAAAATCTTCCTTCTCCTGAGCTTTTATCATCTTTTCCTTAGCATCTTCTTTAATTCTCCTTCGTTCTTTTATTGTTTCTAATTTTAATTCAGAAGGAATCCCATCAAACACATAAATTGGTTTGATATTATGCTCTAAAAAATTTATTGTTCGATAAAATAATCCAGATAGATGAGAAGTCACATTACCATTATAATCTTTTAAAGGTGTGCCATCTCTTTGCCTAATAATTGCTAAAAATTGATAGATCGTGTTAAATGCATCAATAGCAATGCGTTTATTTAATAGGTTATCAAATGTAATAGTCCTTCTTACATCTTTCACTAATTCATTTATTTTAGTACCCATGGTTTGTCTTTTTTATTTTTATCCAACTTTTATTTATATTTTTTCCAATATATTTTACACTATAATTTTTCCTTTTTTGATGGTCTTCTTTTTAATTTGGACCCTCCACACATTTCACAAATTTTATTAAAATCTTTAGGTTTGAAAATTGTTTTACAATAGGGGCAATATATCTCAAAAAATATCTTTTCTTTTATACCCTCCTTAAACATAGGCATGAATTTTATATTTAATTCACTACATAAATTTTCCATAGAATAATCGTTTGTGTAGAGAACAATCTCTTGGTTATATGTGTCCATCAATTCTAAAGCTAATGCAATTAAGTTTACATCAGCATTAGATAACGCATTTATATCGCCCGTTAGTTTAGATTTTGCGTTTACTATGTTAATGTAATTTCCATTAGCATTTTTTATAATTAATTTTCCAAGTTCTACTGCCACTTCTATTCTATGGATAATATTTCTGTTCTTATCTTTATATCTTTTAACTTGAATCTCATCGATAATTTCTGGAGTGGTGAAAATAGTCTCCTTAAAAAAATTGAAATCGATACCTTTTAAAAAAATGTTAGTATCAAAAACTAGAATTGAACTCTTCTTCAGGACTATCATTCCTCGGAACTTTTATAATTCCAATAATTTTTTTCCTTAATCGCCTAATATAATTATCGCTTATGCTTCTGGAAAGACGGATGAATTTAGTATGGGAATTTGCTTTACGGATTTTGATAACTGTATTTGGTTGGATATTTTTAAAAGTTCTCTGGCCGTCAACTATAATTTTTGCACTTAGTCTTGGTCTTAGAAGTTGGATTTCAACTTCGCTATCAATAGGAAGTATTATTGGTTTTAATCCTGATCTTGCAAAACTATTTAATGGTGTTATTTGCATAATATCCATCGTAGGTTTTACAATAGCACCTCCCGCACTTAGATTATACCCCGTAGAGCCTACTGAAGTTGAAATA
>JGI24724J26744_10003561_pt1 | contig 10072 bp, 11 predicted proteins | sample Cruoilmetagenom7_FD_26744 | JGI IMG/M metagenome (IMG submission 26744)
AAATCATCCGGCGCGATGGTTGGTCTGTATTCCGATGGCAAAACAGACATGGCTCCTCATATGCCAACAGCGGCGGCCAACCTTGGCAACGCGCTGGTCAACAACTTTGAATTCTGGGTTGACCACGATGCCGAGCTGAACGAGCGTTTCAACGCTTGGCTGGCTAACTAAGCTAAGAAATCGCGGCGCGGGAATTTTCCCGCGCCGCTTTCATTTTCGAACAGGTTGATGATCAAATGGCTGACAGCACAACAAACCTTGATACCGGCCTGACCACGGCTGACGGCAAACCGCTAAAAGAGGCGCTTGCAAGCGCACAGGCTTTGTCACGCCGCCGCGCGTTTATGCTGGTGTTGCCGCTGCTATTGTTCATCCTTGTGACTTTTATTTTTCCGATCGGGCAGATGCTGCACCGCTCGGTGCATAACGACGGCTTTACTGTGCACCATGATTTGGGCACTCGTGTGGACACGCCGATTATGGTCAATCTGGCTGCGTGGTTCGACGAAAACCCGCTGGGTGTCGAGCCGGACGAAGTTGCCTATGCTGCTCTTGTCACCGACTTAATCGAGTTGAAACGTCTAAGGGCTCCGGGGTCGGCGGGTACACGGATCAATTACGGACTGAGCGGATCGCGCTCGCTGTTCACCCAAGGCGCACGCAAAGCTGCAAAGCTGGAAGCTCCGTTTAAGGAAGCCCTGATCGGCGTGAGCAAAAAATGGGAAAACCCGAAACTGTGGCAGGTGATGCGCAGTGCGTCGTCGTCTTATACGGGTTCTTTTTATCTGGCTGCCGTTGACCGCACACAGGATGCAAACGGCGATGTTGAGCAGGTCGAGGAAAACCGCCGCGTTTATGTAAAGCTGTTTGGCCGCACGTTGGGGGTATCGTTGTTGATCACCTTCCTGACCTTTTTGCTGGCCTACCCGATCGCACATCTGCTGGCCACGCTGCCGCTGCGCTATTCCAACTTGCTGATGATCTTTGTGCTGTTGCCGTTCTGGACCTCGTTGCTGGTGCGAACCACCAGTTGGATGATCCTGCTGCAAAGCCAAGGGGTTTTGAACGATGCGATGGTTGGCTCTGGTTTGCTGGATGAGGCNAACCGCATCCAGATGATGTATAATAAAACAGGCACGATTATTGCGATGACGCATATACTGTTGCCGTTTATGGTGCTGCCGCTCTATTCGGTGATGCGCCCAATCAACCCATCTTACGTGCGCGCCGCCAGATCACTGGGCGCCACAAGCTGGACGGCGTTTCGTCGTATTTATTTCCCGCAAACAGTGCCGGGGATCGGGGCAGGGGCGCTGTTGGTATTCATCCTTGCGGTTGGCTATTACATCACGCCTGCATTGGTCGGCGGGGCTGATGGCACGCTGATTTCAAACCTGATCGCCTTTCACATGACCAAATCACTGAACTGGTCGATGGCGGCAGCCCTCGCGTCACTGCTGTTGGGCGGCATTCTGATCCTCTACTGGCTGTATGACCGGCTGGTGGGCATTGACAATCTGAAGCTGGGATAAAGCACATGGGTTTACCAAGTTACGCCTCACCGCTGGAAAAAATCTGGCACTACACCTATTTGACGATTTGTGCGCTGATCTTTCTGTTTTTGATCGCGCCGATCCTGATCGTGATTCCGCTGTCATTCAACGCTGAACCCTATTTCACGTTCACCGAAAAAATGCTGTCGATGGACCCGACCGGATATTCGGCGCGGTGGTATGACCTGCTGCTGACCTTCGGGATGAACGCGCCTGATGTGACGCGCGACAGTTCATGGTGGGCGGATGCGTGGGAAAACGCCCATTGGATCAAAGCAACGAAAAATTCGATTATCATCGGATTTTTCTCTACAATTTTGGCCACGGTTCTTGGAACAGTGGCTGCTCTTGGCCTGTCTAAACCTGACATGCCTTACCGCCGTCCAATCATGGCGATCCTGATTTCGCCGATGATTGTGCCGATCATCATCACGGCGACAGGGCTGTTCTTTTTCTATTCGAAAATCGGCATCAGCCATTGGTCGATCTTTGGTTGGGAAATCCCCTATCTGGGTGTCGTTCTAGCCCACGCCACGCTGGGCATTCCGTTTGTGATAATCACCGTAACGGCCACCTTGGTCGGATTTGACCACTCGCTCACTCGCGCGGCCGCCAATCTTGGGGCCAACCCCCGAACGACGTTTTTCAAAGTCATTATGCCGTTGATCCTGCCTGGTGTCATTTCCGGGGCATTGTTTGCCTTTGTCACCTCATTCGATGAAGTGGTTGTGGTGCTGTTTATCGGTGGTCTGGATGAGCAAACCATCCCGCGCCAAATGTGGAACGGGATCCGCGAGCAGATCAGCCCGGCGATCCTGTCGGTGGCGACGATCCTTGTGATCATCTCAACCTTGCTGCTGGCCACGGTCGAACTGCTGCGGCGCCGGAGTGAAAAACTACGCGGGATCACGCCGCACTAGGCCCAAGAATTTTCGAAAATTCTTGGCAAATTCCTTCAAGGAATTTGGAGCGCTTCGATCTATCGGTGCCCCCAGTCATTGGGGTCATTCGAGTTGTTCGGCGATAGGCCGATAACATCACCCTCGGTACTACACCCCAGCCCTAGCACGGTGCGGTTGGCATAGTTGAAATAGGCCGTGACCTGATTGATCTCGAGTATTTCACCATCACCAAAACCGGCACTACGCAAGGCGTTGATGATGTCCTCGGTGACACTCGATGGTGTCAGCGTCAGCATCGCAGCATACCCGAGCGCCATTTTCCGGGCATCTGACAGCGGAGCGACATCGACGTCACCATCCTTGATTGCTTCATATAATTCATCGGCGCGGTTGTCGTCGTTCAGCAGGCGCTTCATGCCGGAAAAATGGTGCTCAACACAGTAGTCGCATTCATTCAGGGCCGAGACCCAGACCCCGATCAACTCCAAAAACCATTTGGGCGTGGTGTTGCCCGTATGGTGCAGCACATATTTGTAAATCGCCATGTGCCCTTCCATCGTATGCGGGCGCAGGGAATGGGACATCATGATGTTATCGACATTGTCATCCGGCCCTTTGATNCGATCATAAAGGGTCTTNAGTTTTCCGGTGGCGTCGGCATAGGGGATGGTTTTGATCCAGCTCATCTCGGGTTTCCTTTGTTTGGGCTCAGGGTCAACCTAGCGGATGGAGCCGCATTACCCAAGCAGACCCAGCCATACCCATGCGGTGAATATTGTCGCAGCTGTGGAAAGCAGCACAGCCGATGCCGCAACGCGGCGGGCCACGCCATACATGTTGGCGAATATATAGGCGTTGATGCCCGGTGCCATGGCCGAGGTCAGGACGGCAGANCGAAACGTGCCTTGGGGNAGGGCGAGCGCGCTGCCCAAACCCCAGACAATGGCGGGGTGCAGGATCAGCGACACAGCACTAATATAGATAATAATGCGCATGTCGCCTTCGGGGCGGTAGCGGTAAAGCACCCCCCCCATGCCAAACAAGGCGGCGGGGAGGGCCGCACGGGTGATCAGTTCCACTGCGTCGGTGACAAATCCGGGTATCGGGGTGCCCGACAGATTAACCACAGAGCCAGCTAAAATGCCGACCACCAGCACATTTCTGAACATTGCCCGTAATACGGATTTCACCGTTTGCACCGATCCATGGCCGTGGTTGCGCACCACCTCCATAACGGTGATCCCCAACCCGTAACAAAACGGGGCGTGTAGGGCGATGATCATGTAATTTGCAGCCAGCGCGTCCGCGCCGTAGGCACGCTCGGTAATCGAGAGCCCCAGTAGGAGCGAGTTTGAAAACAGGCCAATAAATCCGATCGCCACACTGTCTTCCCACGGGCGCCCAAAGATAAAACGCGCCCCAAACAGCCCCGCAGCAAACCCTGCAGTTGCGCCGGTGTAAAAGCTAAACAGCATGGCGATGTCAAAGTTTTGCCCCAGATCAAGCGTTGAAATGGCGTTAAACAGCAAAAGCGGGATCGCGAAATTTTGTGCGAAAGTCATCAGCCCATCAATGCCGGAATCATTTATCCAGTCCCGCCAGACAGCAACATAGCCAAGGCCTATGACCAAGAAAACCGGCAGTATGACATCAAGTAGAGCCTGCATGATTAGGGCACAGCTTGCAGGGTAATGAACATGGAAACGGGTGGCATTGTACCCTCGCTCTCACAGGTGACATAGACGCCCCAGATGGCTTGCTGCGGCCCATCGGTTTGCTCCACCGAAACTACCTGTGGCGGGGTTGCACGGACGGGGCTGGCGGCCAGCATAGCGAAAATCACAAATGAAAATGCGGGAATGCGCATAGGTTGCTCCTAAATGAGTGACCCCATTACGCCTGATTATGTCGGCGTGGTCAACGCCAACCCATCATATGCAGGAATGATGTGATCTGCGGTTTCAGCCGCGAGTGTGGCGTAATCCAGATCAATATGCATATTGGTCAACACCGCGCGTCTGGGTGCTGCGCGGTCGATCCATTCCAGCGCGCGCTCCAGATGCACGTGGCTTGGATGCGGGGTGCGGCGCAACGCATCCAGCACCCAGATATCCAGATCGTTCAGCATGTCCCACGTTGTTTCGGGTATGTCCGAAACGTCGGGCAAATAAGCCAGCCCGCCAATGCGAAAACCCAGCGCCCTGATCTGCCCATGCTGCACAGGTAGTGGGGTCAGGGTGATGTCGCCACCGTTCCCCGAAATGGTCACATCGCCCTCAATCGTGTGCATGTCACAAATTGGTGGATAATTTGACCCATCCGGCGTGATGAACGCATAGCGAAACCGTGCATAGAGATCATTCTGGGTCGGCATGTCGGCCCAGACCGGAATGCGCTTGCGGGTGTTGAACACGATCATCCGCAGATCATCCAGCCCATGCACATGATCGGCGTGAGCGTGGGTGTAAACGACGGCATCAACCTTACCGATACCCGTTGCCAACAGCTGGGTGCGCATGTCGGGGGAGGTGTCAATCAACACGCGGGTGGTGCCAGACTCGCCGGTTTGCTCCAACAACATCGAGCAGCGTGAGCGACGGTTTTTAGGGTTGTCCGGATCGCAATCGCCCCAAACATTCCCTATGCGGGGAACCCCGCCGCTTGATCCGCAGCCCAGGATGGTGGCACGTAATTCCCCCATCACGCCGCTCCGCTATAAGCGGCGACTTTGGTGAACAACCGTTCAAAATTCGCCTCGGTTTGGCTGGCAAAATCAGCGTATTCCATGCCGAAAACCTCGGCTCCCACGCGGGCAGTGTGCGCGGTAAAGGCGGGCTCGTTCCGCTTGCCTCGATGTGGCGGCGGGGCCAGATAGGGGGCGTCGGTTTCAACCAGAATCCGCTCAACCGGTGCGCTTGCAAATATCGCGCGCAACTCGGTCGATTTTGGAAACGCCGAAATGCCGGACATCGACAGATAAAACCCCAAATCAAGTGCGGCCTTAGCCAGTTCAGCGCCGGAGGAAAAACAGTGCATAACGCAACTAAATGCGCCTGCCGCATGTTCATCCGACAGGATCTGCGCCATGTCCTCATCCGCCGCACGGGCGTGGATGATCAGGGGCAGACCGGTTTGGCGCGCAGCCTCGATGTGAATGCGCAAAGATGTCTGCTGCACCTCTTTGCTCTCAACAGTGTAGTGATAATCCAGACCGGTTTCGCCAATGGCGACAAATTTGGGGTGCTCTGCCAGTGCAACCAGTTCCTCGACGCTTACCAGTGGCTCGTCAGCCGCGCTCATTGGGTGGGTTGCCGCCGCGAAAAATACGGGCGCGTGGGCCTCGGCAATAGCGCGGACCTGATCCAGTTGGCGCAGCTTGGTGCAGATGGTGACCATGCGTTTCACGCCAGCGTCAACCGCGCGTTCAATCACTTGTGGTAATTCATCGGCGAAATCTGGAAAATCCAGATGGCAATGGCTGTCTGTGATCTGTGGTGTGTCGGTCATGGCCCTGCCTTTTTAAGCCGTAGCCTTGGCTGCGGTTGCGTCAATCTTCAGAACCATATCAAGGATGAGCGCGGCAGGGTCAAGGTTGACCGCCTTGCCATGTCGTGCGCGCGCCCCAAGAACCTGTTGCAGTTCGGCCCATTGCCGCCCTGCATATTGGCTCGGGGCAAGGCGCGACATCAGCGCGGCCTCACCGTTTGCGGCCTCGATCACCGGCGCCCCACTGGCGCCAGTTCGGGCCATGCGGGCCAAGAACAAATCGATCAGACCAAGCAGTAAATCATAGCGTGTTTCTTTGGCTTTGCCGACCACGCTTTCGGCCAAACGCAAGGCACGGGGGCGATCCACACCGGGCAGGGTGCCGAACAGCTGGATAATTTCCTGATAGGTGTCCAAACCACCCAGATTGGTCAGGCGCAACGCTTCCCCAACCGAGCCACCCGCAAGAGCTGCGAGCGCGGTGGCATTGTTCGCCGGCGTCGTCCCGGCATTGGACAGCGCTATCGCCATATCGTCGGGCGGTAATGGATGGCAGCGCAACTCGCGGCACCGCGATCGGATGGTGGGCAGCAGGCGGGATGGCTGGTGGCTGATCAAAAATATCGTGGTGCGTTCGGGCGGCTCTTCCAGCAGTTTTAGCAGAGCGTTGGCGGCATTCGGGTTCATCTCGTCCGCTGTGTCCAAAATCACCACGCGCCGCCCGCCATCCGCTGCGGACAGGGCGAAAAAGTTGCGCAATTTGCGGGCCTCGTCCACGGTGATAACCGATTTCAGCTTTTTGGCCTTGTCGTCCCAGGCGCGGCGCAACAGGAACAAGCGCGGTTCCGATAGCGCAGCCATACGGTGCGCGACGGGATGATCATCGGACACTTCAATGCTGGTTGCTTGCGTTGCATCGCCAAACATCGACGGGCCATCGCCAGCCGGTTCCGCCAACAAAAAACGCGCCAGTTTCCATGTCAGTGTCGCCTTGCCGACACCGCGCGGTCCGGTGACCAGCCATGCATGATGTAAACGGTGTGAATTATAGGCCTCCAGAAAGGCGGACTCGGCCTTGGATTGGCCAATCAGCGTGTGGGTTTCGCGCGGATGCGGGGCCCCTTCAACGCGGTCGGGTTCGGGTAGATCGGGTTCTGTGCTCATGCTAGATAGTCGCTTGCAATTTTAGCGATCTCGCCTGCGATCACATCGATGTCACGCGCCCCGTCGATTACATGACAGCGGTCCGGAAAATCCTTTGCCAAGGCAAGGAACCCTGCGCGCAGTTTTTCCTGAAACGCCAGCCCCAAATCCTCAAAACGGTCCTCGCCGGATTTGCGTGCCAGACCACGGGTTAGGGCGGCGGCAGGGTCCATATCAATGATAAATGTCAGATCGGGCTCGCGGCCAATCATCTGGGCGTGCAATTGATCTACCACATTGCGCAAAGCGGCCCGCGCGGCCCCCTGATAAACACGGGTTGAATCGGCAAACCGGTCCGAAACAACTATTTTTTCAGCTTTCAGGGCTGGCTCAATGGTTTTTTCCAGATGGTCGCGCCGTGCAGCTGTGAACAACAGAATTTCGGTTTCGGCAGACCAGCGGTCAGGATCGCCTTCAACCAGCAGGCGGCGGATTTCCTCGGCCCCTTGGCTGCCACCGGGTTCGCGGGTCAGCAGGGTGTCGTGGCCCGCAGAATGCAAGCGTTCTGCCAGTAAACGCGCCTGCGAGGATTTCCCCGAGCCATCGATGCCTTCAAATGTGATGAATGTTCCGCGTGCCATTACAACAAGTCCTGTGCGCCTCCGGCGACCTGTTTCAGCAACAATTTGGCAGCCGTGCGGATGCGGGGCAAAAACCCGCCGCGTGCAATGTTTTGCGACGCCACCAGTGGCATACGCGCATCCGGCATCCCGTCGCGTTTAATCACCAGCTCGGCAATCTTCTGACCCTTCTCGATGGGCGCCTGAATTGGTCCTTGATAGCTGACCGTGGCTTCGAGATCGTTCTGGTTCAGCACGGGCACCAGCAGCAATAAATCTTTAGGTGCAACCAAACTAACACGACCCACGTCCCCCATCCAGACATCTGCCTGCGCGATCATATGACCCTCGGAGGCGATCTTTTTCTCGACAAACTGCCGGAATGCCCAACTAACAATGCGCTCGGCTTCTTCGGCGCGGGCTTTTGCGCTTTGTAAACCGGAAATCACAAAAACAATACGCCGATTGCCTTGTTTGGCGGACCCGACCAGCCCAAATCCGGCCTCGGACGTGTGACCGGTTTTCAAACCATCCGCGCCAATGCCCAGTTTCAATAACGGATTACGATTGGACTTATTTTGCGGGGCGCGTCCATCATACAGAAATTCGGTTTCGGCAAACAGCGGATAAAAGGTTGGAAACTCGGTGATCAGGCGATCTGCCAGAATGGCCAGATCATGCACGCTCATCCGATGACCCGCCTGTGGCCAGCCGTTGGAGTTGGTGAAATGGGAATTGGTCATACCCAGCTCCACTGCCCGTGCTGTCATCATGCGCGCGAATCCGGCCTCTGTGCCGTCCACGGACAGGGATTCAGCCAAAACAGCCGCCGCATCATTGCCTGATAATACGATCACACCGCGGATCAAATCCTCGACCCGCACACGGTCCGACGTGTTCAGGAACATGGTTGAGCCCTGATAATCCATCGCATGTTGCGAGACCGGCAATTTGTCATCCAGCCGCAAACGCCCGTCTTTCAGCGCCTCAAAGACCATGTTCAGAGTCATCAGTTTGGACATCGAGGCTGGCGGCAATGGTAAATCGGGGTCTTTGGTCAGCAGCACGGTGCCCGTGCTGTGGTCGATCACATAAGCCGCCGTTGCCCGCGTTTCGAATTGCGCGCGCAAGGGCAGGGTGGCCATCAGCGTGATCAAAAGGGCAAACAGGGGCAGGGCGCGCAGTTTCATAAATCGAAATTTCCGTTGTTAGTTGGTTACGAAATAGGCGTCGGTAAAACCCAGCCCTTTGATTTTCTTCAACAATGTAGCGCGTTCGCTTTTTGACCCTGCGGGACCAACCAAAACGCGCCAGAAAGTTTTGCCGCTGCTGGTTTGTTCCTTGACCAGTGGCACCATGCCAGCTTTGCGCATGTTCTCGCCTGTTTTCGTTGCATTGGATTTAACGCTGAAAATTCCCAGTTGAATATAGGGTTTGCTCAACCCCGAAGAAGGTTTGGGCGCGACGGCCGGTTTTGGCACCGGCGTTGGTTTGGGTGCGGCAACCGGCTTGCCATCGGCGGCTTCAATCGCTGCCGCAGCCGAGGCAATCGGGTCCAGCGATGTTTGCTCGATTGTCTCGGGGGCATCCAGCGTCTGGTTGCTTGGGGCAGGGGCCGCTTCGGGTACTTCTTCACGACGCAGGGCGGTTACATTGAGGTTGGCCGGTTGGCCTGCCAGCATCCCGAGGGCCTCGGCGGTATCAGATGAAACCTGAAGTTTGGGGCCCGGATTTTCACGTTCACGCCGGAACAGCGCTCCGATAACAAACTTGCCGTTGGCCGTGTTGCGGATAATGACCCGTTCGGGATCGACCACGGTCGGGTGTGCGATCCAAACGCCACCCAGTGAGGGGCGGCCATCCCACAACCCGTCATCAGTCACCTGAAACACATCTGGCGATTCGACGTCTCGTTCAACCAAACGAGTTGAGCTGTTGGCCGGAGATGCGTCTGCGGCGGCGACTTCACCGCCTTTGTCTTTGGCCTTGAAGGGATTGAACTTTTTTACCTTCTTCACACCCCGCCACCGTGAGCGCTATACTCGTCAAAAGGGACAGTCGCCCGATCTTTGTCCAAACCCTGAAATACGCCTTCGCCATGCCTTGCCCTCTTTATGTTTGCGCCATCTTTTGCAACGCTCAATAGCCGATTTTCGACCCAACCACTCGATATTTGGCATGCTGTTTTCAAGCGTGCTTTGACGCATAGTAGCGGCACAGTTGTTTCATGGGAAGGGCGCACAGTGATGTCGGCGAAATTCCCCACCAATTAGGTACTTTCAGAATCAGATTGATCACTGTAATGACAGCCCAGTCGGAGGAGTGGCAGAGTGGTTGAATGCACCGGTCTTGAAAACCGACGTAGGTG
>JGI24724J26744_10003563_pt1 | contig 10068 bp, 11 predicted proteins | sample Cruoilmetagenom7_FD_26744 | JGI IMG/M metagenome (IMG submission 26744)
GATGTGCTGCGTATCCACGAGGCGGCGCTGGAGGCGCTTGAGGTGGTCGGGCTGGCAAACGCGCCGCAATCGGGCATAGACGCGATGACCGCAGCCGGTGCTATCCTTGGCGACGACGGCCGCCTGCGGTATCCGCGTGCTGTGGTCGAGGATATGCTGGCCAAAGCCGCGCGCGATATCACATTGTTCGGGCGCGACGAGAAGCATCATCTGCAACTCTCGGGGACACGCGTGCACTATGGTACGGCTGGTGCCGCCGTGCATGTCGTTGACATGGAGACCGGTGATTATCGCGAGTCGACTGCGCAAGATCTGCATGATGCGGCGCGGCTGGTTCAGCACCTCGACAACGTGCATTTCTTTCAACGTATTTGCGTCGCTCGCGATGTTGTCGACGCCCAGGAGATGGACCTGAACACGCTGTATGGCGCTTTGGCGGGGACCAGGAAACATGTGGGCACGTCGATTTCCGACCCGTCCCATGTGGCGGCGTGTATTGAGTTGTTACATATGGTCGCCGGTGGTGAGGCACCGTGGCGCGAGCGTCCGTTTGTCAGTAATTCCAACTGCTTCGTTGTACCACCGATGAAATTCGCTGAGGAAAGCTGCATCACGATGGAGGCCTGTATCCGTGCGGGCATGCCAGTCTTGATGCTGTCAGCCGGGCAGGCGGGTGCGACCTCACCTGCGCCAATTGCCGCGACGATCGTNCAGGCGGTCGCCGAGTGCTTGGCGGGTGTCGTTTATGTCAACAGCATCGCGCCGGGGCATCCGGCAGTATTTGGCACCTGGCCATTTGTGTCGGATCTGCGTAGCGGCGCGATGTCTGGAGGCAGCGCAGAGCAAGCCTTGCTAACCGCAGGCTGTGCGCAGATGCACCGGTTCTACGGTTTGCCCGGCGGGGCGGCTGCCGGTATCGCGGACAGCAAGCTGCCGGATATGCAGGCGGGGTGGGAGATGGCGATCTCCAATACGCTGGCTGGCCTGTCCGGGTTGAATATGGTCTATGAATCGGTGGGTATGCATGCGTCTTTGCTGGGGTTTTGTTTTGAATCCCTGACGCTTGGCGATGACTTGTTGGGGCAGGCCCTGCGCTGTGTGCGGGGCATTGATGTCACCGAAGATAGCGTGTCAATCGAGGTGATGAAGGACGTGTGTCTATCCGGGCCCGGGCACTATCTGGGGTCGAATCAAACCCTTCAGCTTATGCAGACCGAATATATCTATCCGGCTTTGGGTAACCGGATGAGCCCGAAAGAATGGGACGAGGCAGGGCGTCCAAGCCTTTTGGATGGAGCCAAGCGACGCACGACAGAAATTCTGGCCAATGCGCCATGCCAGATCGACCCGGCGCTAGATCGGGCCGTTCGGGCAAGGTTCAACATGCACTTTCGCTAAGGGTCTGTGCGCCAGCTTATGGCTGGCGCACATGAGATTAGCGCGAGACCAGCACTGAGCATTGTGCATGACGNACCACACGGGCGGCGGTCGAACCGATGAAATAGTCGCTAAGGCCCGGACGGTGTGACGCGATCATGATCAGGTCGGCATCGCTGTCTTCGGCNCATTGCAAAATCTGGCTGGCAGGTGAACCNGTGCGGACTTCGGACTCGACAGAGATGCCCCTGTCTTCAATCAGAACGCCCAACTCGACNTTTGCCTCGGCCTGNCGNCGGTCATTCAGATCGCGCGGCAGNTCTGCTGCGACATAGCTNGGCACATCTTCGAGAACGTGCAGCAGGCGGACAACACCACCTTGATCCAAGAGGCCGGCGGCTTTGGCAATGAGTTCNTTGCCNGCATCGCCATGGCTAAGGTCGACAGCAACGATAATGTGTTTGTACATGGGTTTTCTCCAATCCGTGTTCGCGTTCCATGTGCACTTTAGGTGGCGCGAATGCCGCTTGCGTTGATCTGCGTCAAGCGTGACGGAACTTGTTGGCTGTGCCGCAATCGCTGTGTTGAGACAGAAAAGGGCGACCGCAAGGCCGCCCCAAGTCACCGGTTCTTAGTGGTCTTAACCTCGGCCCCTGCGCCCGCCGCGACGGCCCGTCGCGGAGGCGGACGCCGCTTTCGAGGCTTCGGCGAATGTCGCACCATCTTTCATGGCCTCGAGCACTTTGGCCAAGCGGATCCATTCGCCGCCGTTGGCGTCATGGTCCATCAGCATGTTCGCGGCCCGGATTGCTTCCATTTCCTGCGCCCGCACCGGGTTCATGATCGCCGAGGTCATGCCAGCACCGATCGCCATTGGCAGGAACGCTGCGTTGACGCCGTGGCGGTTCGGCAGGCCAAAGCTGATATTCGAGGCACCGCAGGTGGTGTTGACACCTAATTCATCACGCAAGCGGCGGACCAGCGCGAACACCTGCTTGCCTGCCGTCGACATTGCGCCAATCGGCATGACCAGCGGATCAACCACGATATCATGCGCCGGAATGCCGAAATCGGCGGCACGCTCGACAATCTTTTTGGCGACGTCAAAGCGTACATCGGGATCTTCGGAAATCCCGGTGTCATCGTTCGAGATTGCCACGACCGGCACGTTGTATTTCTTGACCAGCGGCAGCACCAGTTCCAGACGCTCTTCCTCGCCGGTGACCGAGTTCAGCAAGGGTCGGCCGTTGGCCGCCATCAGGCCCGCCTCGAGGGCACCGGGCACCGAACTGTCGATGCACAGCGGCACATCGGTGATCGCCTGAACGCATTCGATCAGGGATTTCATCAGCGGCGGCTCGACAAAGTTGTTGTCGGCATAGCGCGGATCGTCGGCCATTTTATTGGTGAATACCGCGCCCGAGTTCACATCCAGCACCGTCGCACCGCAAAGAACCTGCTCCAGCGCATCCCGCTCGACGGTGCTGAAATCGGCTTGCTCAAGTTCCGCCGCCAGCTTTTTTCGGCCGGTCGGATTGATACGCTCTCCAATCACGCAAAACGGCTCGTCAAAGCCGATAATGACGGTTTTCGTGGCGGATTCGAGGACGGTACGGGTCATGATGGAACTCCTANTGGGTGCTTGAGGAGTGCCTCGAGCATTGGATCTTTAAAGTCAGAGAGCGTTGTTCTCGCGCCTGCGGTCCGCAGCATCGCCTCGGCGTNCAGGCGGTTGGCATTGGTGACCACTGCCGTTTTCAAGCCGGTCTCCTCGGCGNGNCCGTGCTCGNGCGTCGGATCGGCGAACGCCGCGATAGGGCGCGGGACGGTATTCACCATCGTCCCGCCCAGATCGAAGAGCAACGCCGTCACTGTCATGCGCTCAACCGTTCGCTTGTGTTGCGAGGGCGTCGACCGCCGTGCGGTCTGCGACCCATTTGGCGTTGGTCTTTATGCCGCCAAGCGGAAAGAAATGAACCGCTTCGATGCCGAATCCGGGGTTTGCAGCTTTATACGCAGCCAAGGTGCTGATGAATTCATCAGGCTCGTAGGGCAGTAGCAGTTTCGTCACGTCCATCGCCCGTTTTTGCAGCACCTTGAGGGACGCTCCAACCCCGCAAGCGATCGAGAATTTGATCAGCGTTTGCAGCTTGGCCGGCCCCGCGACGCCGATATGGACCGGCAGGTCGATGCCCTCGGCTTGCAGGCGGTTTACCCAGTCGATGACCGGCCCGGCCTCGAAGCAAAACTGCGTCGCCAGCGCGATTTTTGCGTCGGTCCGCGTGCTGAAATCCTGCTTCCAGCGCAACGCGTCCATCACCAGCTTGTCCGAGCCATCGGGGTCGATGTCTTTGTTGCCTTCGGGATGGCCCGCGACGTGCAGACGTTCGAACCCGTCGAACGCGCCGGTTTCCAGCAACTGCATCGAGGAATGAAAATCCCCCTGCGGCTTGTCCAAGCCACCGGCCAATAGCAAGGCCTGCTTCACGTCGGCCTCGGCCTGATAGCGGGTGACCCAGTCGGTCAGGGTTGCCTTGTCCTTGATGATCCGGGCGGGGAAATGCGGCATCGGCTCAAAGCCTTCATGGCGCAGCCGGGCGGCGGTTGCGACCATTTCGTCAATTGGCGTGCCCTCGATATGCGCGATATAGACGCGGGTGCCGACCGGCAAATGGGCCGTGAAGTCGTCGATTTTCTCGGCGGTGCGCGGCATGACCTCAATCGAGAATCCGTTCAGGAACGGTTTCAATGCGCCATTTTGCAAGGCCGTGGTGCCGCTGTTTTTACGGCCGAATTTTAACAGTGCCATCAAAGCCTCCCCTAGATTACGCACGCGCGTCACGACCCTCGTTGGCGATCAGCGTTTTGATCTTATCGGTGTCGTATTCCGCTTCCAGTCGTGCGGCCTCGGCGCGGGCGACCTGTTCCTGTTCACCTGCGACATCATAGGGGGCGGCTTTGCGCCAATCGGCAAGATAGGCGTCGCTATCGCGGGCTCCGACCTTCATCGCACAGCGGTCTATGGCTTGCTCGAAGCGTTCGGGCAATTGCACCTTGGCGGCACGGCGACCTTTGCCGACGATCACTTGGGCGGGGATATCGCGCCAATAGACAACAGTCACGGGTTGCATGGGGGCGTCGGTCATAGCATGGCTCCTGTTTCGTGCGTTTTCCGATCAATCGCCGGAATGCGCAGTGTATATAGGGCTATTTTCGACCCTGCCGCGGCGTGTTGCGACCTTCGTACTCTAACAGTGAAGGGTTTCGGGGTTCCAGTGCCTGACATCGCCAAATTTTTCATAAGGGTCATGAGGCTGACCATGCAAAAAGATAGGCCCGCACCTTGGAGAAGGGCGGTCTTGGAAACGCACGGCGTGTCGTATTAATCCGCCGTTCAGTTGGTGCGAATGTGACAGTCATCCGGCGCTTCGCATCTTGCGCCGAAAACTTGGGCGCTCTAGTGTGGGCGTAACACGAAATGGAGGGCGGCTATGACGCCCGAGCGTCCCGCTGGCGCGGCGGCGCAGCCGAAATCGTCGAGACCCCCAAGACGTGGGCGGCCTCCGGCAGGAAAAGAGCCAAAGCGCCAGACATCGCCCAAAGAGGCGGGGCTTTATGCCGCGCTCGATTTGGGGACAAATAGCTGTCGTATGCTCATTGCGCGCCCGAAAGGCCCGCAATTCGAGGTGATCGACAGTTTCTCGCGTGCCGTAGATTGGGCACCGGCCTCGAGGCGACGGGGCGGTTAAGTCATGGCCCGATGGCGCGTACAGTTCAGGCGCTGCGCATTTGCCGGCGCAAACTGGATGATCACAATGTTGGTCAAATGCGATTGGTCGCCACCGAGGCCTGCCGCCGCGCCCGCAATTCGTCAGAGTTCATCCGCAAAATCCAGCGCGAAACCGGCTTGAGGCTGGAAATCATTCCCGCAGAAGAAGAAGCGCGGCTGGCGGTGATTTCCTGCGCACCATTGGTCGTCGAAGGCACCGAGCAATTGTTGGTTATCGACATCGGCGGCGGATCGACCGAACTGGTGTGGATTGATCTGTCGGACGTGCCGCATGACAAACGTCGTGAGGCTATTCTAACCGTCAAATTGGGTCGTGATGTGGTTGTCAAAGCCGGGCATGCCAAGGTCGTTGACTGGATTTCCGTGCCTTTGGGCGTGGCAACATTGCGCGAACAATTCAGCGATGTCGAAGACGACGCCGCGCGGTTTGCGTTGATGAGTTGGCAATTCGAAGAGCAGCTCCACAGTTTCTCACCCTATCAAAATCCGGCACCCCGCAAAGGGTTCCAGATCATCGGCACCTCGGGCACCGTGACTACCGTTGCGGCCTCGTTTCTTGGGCTGCGCCGTTATGATCGCAACAAGGTCGATGGTCTGACGATGACCTCGAACCAGATTGACAAAGTCATTCATGACTATCTGGCGCTTGGCCCCGAGGGGCGGCGCACCGACCCGCGGATCGGTCGCGAGCGGCACGCTCTGATTATGTCGGGGGCGGCGATCTTGCAGGCCCTGATGCGGGTCTGGCCCACAGATGTCATGTCGGTCGCCGACCGTGGCTTGCGCGAAGGTATGCTCTACGCGCAAATGAGCCAGGACGGCGTTCTGCAGCCTCTATAAGGAGATATCATGGCTAAGACGCCGACCAAAAACACTTCGGGGCGCGGACAACGTGACCTGCGGGTCAAAGTGAAAACCGCAAAGGGGCGCAAGCTGTCCTCGACGCGCTGGCTGGAACGCCAGTTGAACGACCCCTATGTCGCGCGGGCGCGGCGCGAGGGGATGCGCGGACGTGCGGCCTATAAGATCCTTGAACTGGACGACAAGTTCCGGTTCCTCGTGCCGGGTGCGCGGGTGGTTGATCTTGGCTGTGCGCCGGGCGGCTGGTTACAGGTCGCTGTCGAGCGGGTGAACGCGCTGGGCGCCAAGTCAGGCAAGAAAATCGGCTATGTTTTGGGCGTTGACCTGCAAGAGGTTGAACCCGTGACTGGTTCCGAGGTTCATGTGCTTGATTTCCTCGAGGAGGGCGCTGACGACAAGGTCAAGGCGTGGCTGGGCGGCACGGCCGATGTTGTGATGTCGGACATGGCCGCCTCGGCGTCGGGGCACAAACAGACTGACCATTTGCGCATCATTACCCTGTGCGAACACGCGGCGTATTTTGCGTTCGATGTTCTGCGGCCTGGCGGCATTTTCGTCGCCAAGGTTTTGGCCGGTGGCGCCGAGGGCGAGTTGCAGCATTTGCTCAAGCGGCGGTTTACCAAGGTTTACAATGCCAAGCCCAGTGCCAGCCGGTCGGATAGTTCCGAGAAGTTCGTCGTGGCAACGGGGTTCCGTGGCCCGCTTGATGACACCGAAGAAACCGACGACTGATCCCCATATCGCGCCCTTGTGCGGCGCGATATGGACAATTTCGACGCCATGTGAAAAAGCAGCGGCAACAGGAGTTTGCGCATGACCATNACCCGTTTCGCCCCGTCGCCCACAGGCTTTTTGCACATCGGAAACCTGCGCACGGCGCTGTTCAATTANTTGATCGCCCGCAAGACTGGCGGNCAGTTTATCCTGCGTCTTGATGATACGGANCAGGAACGCTCCAAGCAGGANTACGTCGACGGGATCAAGACNGACCTCGAATGGTTGGGGCTGGAATGGGACCGTGTNGAGCGTCAATCCGAGCGGTTGGATCGTTACGCCGAGATGGCCGACTATCTGCGTGGNGCCGGGCGCTTCTATGAGTGTTTCGAGACCCCGACNGAATTGGACCTCAAGCGCAAAAAGCAACTGAACATGGGCAAGCCGCCGGTCTATGATCGCGCGGCGATGGCCTTGGATGAGGCGGCGCGCGAAAAATTGCGGGCGGACCGACCGGGGTATTGGCGTTTCCAGCTCGATCTGGAGCGCATCGAATGGCCAGACGGCATTCTGGGCGACATCTCGATTGATGCCGCTTCGGTCTCGGATCCGGTGTTGATCCGGGGTGACGGGCAGGTTTTGTACACGTTCGCCTCGTCAGTCGATGACATGGATATGGGCGTCACGCATATTGTGCGGGGCGGCGATCATGTGACGAATACGGCGACGCAGATCCAGATCATTCGGGCGATGGGTGGCACGGTTCCGGAATTCGCGCACCATTCCTTGCTGACCGGTCCGCAGGGCGAGGCTCTGTCAAAACGGTTGGGAACGCTGAGCTTGCGGGATTTGCGAGCGCAGGGGGTTGAGCGGATGGCGCTGCTGTCGTTGATGGCGCGGCTGGGATCGTCGCAGCCGGTGGATCTGCGGGCCGATCTGGACGAGATCGCCGAGGGGTTCGATCTGTCGCAATTCGGCGCGGCCCCGACGAAGTTCGATGCCGAGGATCTGTGGCCGCTGACGCGGGCTCATGTTCAGGGGCTGCCGTATGATGCGGTTGCGGGAAAACTGGCTGACCTGGGCGTGCCGCAAGAAATTGCGTCGGCATTCTGGGAGGTCGCGCGGGCGAATATCACGCGGCTTGATGATGTCGAGCAGTGGTGGGTTCTGTGCCGTGATGGGGCTGCTCCGGCGGTTGAGCCGGAGGATGCCGAGTTCGTGGCCGACGCGTTCAAATTGCTGCCGCCGCCGCCTTATGGGCCAACATCCTGGGCGGATTGGACCGGCGCCGTGAAGGCCGCGACGGGGCGAAAAGGCAAGGGTCTGTTCATGCCGCTTCGACGGGCTGTGACGGGTCTGGATCATGGACCGGATATGGCGTCTTTGATGCCGCTTTTGCAAAAGATGCCGGGGCAGGGATAACCGCTGTCCCACGGGTGTCCCACGGTGGGACACTCCGTGGGACAAGCAATATCAGGGGCTTAGCTTGCAGCATTTACCTTTTGGTAACGCCGTCCCACGAACGTCGCCTCATGCCTGTCGGGCACCGTCTAGCTGATCCGGAGGAACGAAGAATCGTCGCCGGAATTGTCAAAGAACGGCACACTGTCCACGCGGCCTGTGCGCAAGATGACCTCGGCCTCGGCCAGAACAACCTCGGTGACGAAGGGCAGATCAAGGGTGCGGGCCTCGCTCAAGGCGATCCAGTGCAAATGGCTGAGTTCATCGCATGCCCGCGAGAAATCATCGGGATCGGTGGCCAGAGATTCGCACCGCGCGAGGAAAAACCGCGCGTCAAACCGGCGCGTGCGCCCCGGTGGCGTCACAGCGCGAAAGATGAATTGCAGCGCATCGCCCGTCGGCAACAATCCGGCCTTGGCGAAATCGGCCCAATCGTCAGGCACCTCGCCGTCCCAATCGCCCGGAACCCCGAGGATTTGCCCCGCCTCTTCCCATAGCTCGCGGATCGCGGCGGCGATCATGGCCTCGGGCGAAGGCGGCGCGGCAGTCACGGGACGGTTGGACAGCAGCGCACGCTCGTGCGCGGGCACCGCGGGGGTCAGCGCGATGGCACCGTCATTCGGGTCAACCGCGCCGCCGGGGAACACGTATTTCGACGGCATAAACGCCGCCGCCGCCCCGCGCATCCCCATCAACACCTGCGGATTGTCGCTATCACCGTCACGGATCAACACAATGGTTGAGGCATCGCGAATCGGGCGGATGTGGCCTTGGTTTTCAGGATCGGTGCTCATAGCGCGTCGTCGAATCCGTGCATCCGGCGCGACCATTGCAGCGCGACCAATGCACCTTTGAAGCGCGGCAAAAGCCATAGCGAGGCAAGCAACGCGACGGTCCAACACAGAGCGATCATCACCATCGGGGGCGGTGCCCAGAGCAAATAGATCGTCAGATACAGCGCCATCACGGATTTACCGACGACCAGAATTGTCAGGTAAGCCGGGCCATCATCGGCGCGGTGATGGTGCAATTCCTGATGACACGACGGGCAAGCATCCGCGACCTTGAGGTATCCGGCCATGATATTGCCGTCGCCACAAGACGGGCATTTGCGAGACCAGCCCAAACGCAGGGCAGGGCGCAGCGGGCGGTCATCGACCAGGAGGCTCGAGGAGATTTCAGTGGCAGTCATCGGGTGCTCATGCGTAAGTGTTAATCCAAGCAGCGGGTTTTGGCGGCCTGGTTTGTTTCGAGTGTTCTTACCATAACAAAGACGCCACGTTCAGATTTTTTTGTAGTCCTGCGACGGAATGCCCTTTGTCGCCCGTATCACTGGTATCAACGCGCTGACGATACCCAAAAAGGCGCGCTAACCGGAGAGAAAAAATGAACACCAAGACCAAAACTCTGACCGCTGTTGCCGTTGTCCTTGCTACAATTCCGGCAATCGGCTGGGCGCAGCAGGCCGGCCAGATGCGCGGCCAAGCGCCACAGATCGACTTTGCNGTGGCGGACGCTGATGCCAGCGGCGGGATNTCTGCCGAGGAGTGGTCGGCTTACGTCACCGCCCAAATGACCGANCGTCGNGCAGCGATGATTGGCGAGCGCGTCGATGCGCTGATTGCGGCGGGTGACGCCGATGGTGATGCGGCGCTGAACCGCGACGAGTTGATCGCAGGCTTTACCACGATGCGCGAAGAGCGCCGCGAGATGCGCGGTGACGGCCGTGGCGAAATGCGCGGACATGGTGCCCGTGGTGGCGACCGTGATGGTTATCGTGATGGTGCCCGTGGTGGCGATCGGGATGGTTATCGCGGCGAAATGCGCGGCGACGACTCGGGTGAGCGGATGAACCGTTTCTTTGA
>JGI24724J26744_10003566_pt1 | contig 10057 bp, 6 predicted proteins | sample Cruoilmetagenom7_FD_26744 | JGI IMG/M metagenome (IMG submission 26744)
CCCTCGCCACTGTCGCGAACCGTCTCGATCATCTCGCGCTGTTTTGCCGTTACCGTCGTCTCGCTCAGAAGGTCCGCCATCCCCAGAACGCCGGTCAAAGGGGTGCGCAGTTCATGGCTCATCGTCGCCAGAAAACGGGATTTCGCAAGGCTCGCAGCCTCGGCGCGTTCGGTGGCCGAGATCAGCGCGCTGACATCTGATCCGACGCCGCGATACCCGACGAACGCACCGCTGTCATCAAAGATAGGGGCGCCGCTGATACGCATCCAGATTGGCGGCCGGTCGGCGTGCAGAACCAGCCGGAACATCAGATCTGAGAGAGTATCCCGGTTGGCAAAAAGCCGCGCCAGACCATGCCAGTCGCCGTCCGCGTTTTGTGATCCAATGCCAAAACCGACCCGTTCCAGAGTTTGGCCGATCATCCGCGCGATTTGCAATCCGGTGATCCGCTCAAAGCCTGACGACAGATGAACTATCCGAAATTGCGCGTCAATTTCCCAAAACCACTCATCCGAAACTGCGGCAATATCGGCAAAACGCTGCTCGGAGGCACGTTGCCCATCCAGCGCTTTTTCCAAGGCCCGTTTCGCTTCGATCAAAGCGGCCTCGCGGGTTTTGCGCTCGGTTATATCAATATGGATGCCGGATTCCTCGGCAGGAACCCCGGACTTGCTCCAGCGTTTGACGTGTGTTTGCGAAAGGATCCAGATCCAGCGACCATCATTGTGCCGCATGCGGAATTCATGCGTGATACTGGTTTCCTTGGCTTGGTGCAGCGCCGATATATTGGCGAACAATCCGGGCAGATCATCAGGATGAACCCGCGCTTCAAAATTCGCGTGTGTCCAGGGGTTCAGCTCTTCGAGCGTATTTCCGAGCATCGCGGCATATTGATCGTCGATCAGGTTCACACCGGTCTCACCGTTGAGTTGCCAGGTGCCGATCGAGGACGCCGCAAGGATTGTTTTCAGGCGGTCCTCGGCGTGGCGGCGTTTTGTGACATCAAGTCCGACACCGGTGATCTTGGGGGGTCTGCCCGAACCATCAGCACCCGCAGCCTGTCCGCGCGTCAACACATGAATCCAATGGCCGTCCCGATGCCGAATACGCACCTCTGCCTCGAACCGCGCACTATTGCCCAAGATGATATTCCTCATCTCTGTTTGGGCCCGGATAACGTCATCTGGATGAAGACGATCCCGCAAGTCTTGCTCGGTCAGCTTTAGCAAGGAGCCGGACGGTACCCCCAACATAGCCGACCAGCGTTCGCTGGGCTCGACAACATCGCTGGCAACGTCGTACTCCCAAATGCCGATCTCGGCTCCCTCGATAATGTTGTTTAAGCGTTGCTCGGCATTTTTCAGTTCGGTGATATCGATGCGCAATCCGACCCGCCCGCCATCCGGTGTCCGACGTTCATAGGCGCGTTTCCAACGGCCATCGCTCAATTGCAGATCTATGGATTCCGAGGCGTGTCTATGCAGCGAAAGTCGCTTTTCTTTCCAGGCATCCTCGTTGCCAATGGCATCCGGAAAATCGCCGCCGAGGATGCCGGCTTGCAAGATTTCCTCGAACGAAACGCCGGGTTTGATCACCGCGCTGGCGCTGGGTGCCGCCGAGGAATACTGGTGATTGTATAGAACCAGTCGGTCATTGGCATCGAACATCGCGAAGGCATCAGGGATCGCGGAAATTGCCTCTTGCAGACGTTGCCGCGCGGCTTCGGCCTGCTGCGCATGATGCTCAAGCGTCGCCTGATATGTCTTTTGCCTGGTGACATCGGTTTCTATGATGAAAAAGCCGTCAAGCGCGCCGTTCGGTTGAAAAAGCGGCTGAACATCGACCTCGACACTATACAAATCACCGTTGCGGTCATGCTTGCTGATTTCCGCATGGCCCGGTGTTCGTGTGGTCAAAGCATGTTGGATCTTCGCTAATTCCTGCGGATCCGATGTGGGATCGGCTCCATCACTCGGTCTGCGGCCGATTATATGGTCCAGCGGGTATCCCGTAAGTTTCGCCAATGCCGGATTTGCCCAGCGCACGCGCATATCCGGATCGAGTACCATCGCCGGGTTGGTCATGCGCTGCGTTAAGCCCGCCAACAACGTACTGTCTTTTTCCCGTGCCCTTTCAACCGTCACATCACGCACGCGAAAAACGAACCCTTCGGTGCCGCTGTCGCCATTAATATGCGCGATCGTCAAAGCGAACCATCGTTGCGCGGATCCTTGCCCCAAGGCGTATGGCCCGACATTGGCGGTTCCGCATCGGCGCGCCTCGGCCATGCCTTGCCGTTGCTGGTGCGCAATGTCGGCGGGCAATGTCTCTTCGAGGCTGCGCCCCAGTATTTCCTCTGGCGGATGGGCAAAAAGGGTGGGATCGGTACAATGGAAGTCGATGCAGCGCCCGTCTTCGTCGATTTCCAGCACAAGTTCCGGCATCGCCGACAACGTGGCACGCAGGCGTTCCAGGGATGCGGTTTGCTGTTGCCCGAGGGCCTTGAGGTTTTGCTCGGCCGTGCGGCGGGCCAATGCCGTGGCCATCCCGTCAACCAGCGTTTCCAGTATCCACTGTTGATCATCGTCGAACGGGTGTTCCCGTGTCATGCGTTCGAGCCCGACACAACCGCGCACCGGCATCTGTTGGGAAAAGGGAATTGCCAGCAGCGACTTGATGCCTTGCTGTTGCAGAATTTTGCGCAGCGGCCCATCCGGGAATTGTTGTACCGACGGGATCGACAAGGCCGCACAAGCGTCAGCTTCGTGTGAGACGATGTTCGATGAGGCGTCGACGATCGTCGGTTCGCGTCCGATCATGGCCCCGACACCGGGCGCGCACCACTCGTTGCTGCACGTCCAGACATCCCCGTTGAGCAGGGATAAATGGGCGCGATCCGCCCCGGAAGCTTGCGCCACTTTGGCCAAAACCGCATCAATCGCCGAATCCAATTGGTCCGGCGCAGCGCGAAGCAATAGCCCCAACGCCTCGATCACAATCCCCGAGGCCACATCCGAGGCTCGGTTCGGTTGTGGGATGGGTATACTCGCGTTTTTCATACTCTGGATCCGCATCCATTCTCTTATAACGAGAGTAACAGGGAGTAAGGCGTTTGCGCTTAAAAAGTGGTTAACTTTGCCGTGATTTGTGGTTTTTTCAGACTTGAGTGCTTTGGCAGGGTAAAGACGTGCCGCAGGTTAACAGTCTAGTGAGAGAGTTTGATGACATCATCCAGACCTTTGGTGCCTCAAGACGCCCAACAGCGCCGCGCCATAGCGCCGGTCATTTGCTATCCGACGCATACGTTGCCGCAGCCGGATATGGCGCTGTACAACGCTGCACGCGCCGGTATGCGCAAGAGCTCAGAGGTCTTGGTGCCCCCCCGTGACGGCCGCGCGTTCTTTGTGCCTGCTGGGCATATCTTTCGGATTTCCTGCCCGGATGGCGCTCAGGTCGGGGATCTCAACCTGTTCAACGCCAACAATCTGCAAGAGCGTTTCTATTCCGGTAAAACCCGCGCCTTGCATGGCACGCATCTGAGGGTCGGGCAGCGGATGTGGTCCAGTTTTCCCTTTCTGCGGCCCATGGCGACGGTGATTGCAGACACATTGGCGTGGTACGGGACCGACGAGTACGGCGGTCGGGTCCATGATGTGATCGGCACGCGCTGCGATCCCTACACGCATCATCTGTTGTCAGAGGGCGCACAGTATCACCACTGCTGCCATTCCAATCTGACCCGCGCCCTGATCGGGCAGGGGGTCGATGCCGCCCAAGCCGAAGGTTTGGTGCATGATGTGCTCAATGTCTTCATGTGTACCGGATTTACGGCTGACACGGGCCAGTATTTCATGAAGGCCAGCCCCGTGCGGCAAGGCGATTACCTTGATTTCTTTGCCGAGATTGATCTGATGGGCGTGCTATCCGCGTGCCCTGGCGGGGATTGCGGCGCCGAGCATTCCTCGGATGTTGCCGCCTGTCACCCGCTGCTGGTCGAGACATTTGCAACCAATGCCGAGGCACTGGGCGACTGGCAATCGCCCGCGCCCAGCGGGTACGACGGCAGCCACGGCCTGTGATGCGACAAGGGCGCAAAGATGCGCCCTTGTTCATGTCGTGCACCCCTCAAACCCGATTACCGGACGTCGCGAAAACACCGGAAGCCAAGGTGATAGTTGCGGTGGCTGCCGCGTGCCATGACCCGTGTGCCATGCCAGAACGGGGCGCGCCAACGTGCCCAATGGGGATGCGCACGCACCGAATCCCATATGAACCACGAGCCCTTCATCTCGGTCACGCCCAACTCGGTAGAGCCGCGGCTGGCCATCTGGCTCTCGTTCAGGGGCAGGTTCATATGCTCGGCGGCGTTGCCGTCGATATCAAACACACCCAGCGGGCTGTGGCACTGCGGAAACGATCCGGCGGGATAGGTGTTCGAGCCGCAGCCGCTGAAACTGCCGCCGTTGCACGTGCCGCTTTTGAAACTTCCCGTCGCGCAAACGCCGCTGCGCCAACTGCCGATGGAATAGACGTTCGACTGGTTCGCATAGTGGTTGTTATGCCAGCTCCGCATCGCTTGCGGGCTACCAAGGTGGAACGGATAGTCAGGCTCCAGCAAGGCCCCCGCCGCGGCCCCCTCCCACTCATGCGCGTCCCCGATCCGGGCACCCTCTGCTGCGCATAACAGCGCCGCTTCGCGGGCGGTGACCCAAGTCACCGGATAGGCCAGCGGCACGTTGGGATACTCGAACATAAACGCGCAGACGGTCGCGTCCTCGGGCCGCTCGGTGGCCGGATCATACAACGGCACCTCATAGGGATGCCCGCAAATCCGCTCGAACCGCGCGTTTCGGTACCGGCGGCGCACACCATCAACCGAGCCACCCTGACGCGCGGCGGCCTCGGCTGGCGTCAAAGGGTGGCGCGTGACCGAAGGATTGCCCTGACCGATCCACGAGGATCCCGCAAAAATCGCGCGAATACGCGATATTGCCCCCGACGAGACGCCCCGAACGAGCGCATCTCGGCAAACATCGCCTCGTTGTTCTGCGCCAGTGTCTGCGCCTGTAGCGGGGCAGAACCGGGCGCAAAGACAAGACCCAACATCAAAGCAACGGGACAAAAGGTTTCATGGGTGCCTCCCTTAACGGCGCAGCAGGTAGAAGAAATCACGGTTGTCGGAGAACTCGATAAACCGGCCCATCGGCGTGCCGTCACGGTGGCGCGAGTCGCTCTCGCGCATGCGGCGGTCGAGGTGGACTATCTCGAACTCCTCGGAGCCGGGTTCACGCGTATAAATCGCCGAATAGGTCAGATCGAGCGAATTCATATCCAGCAGCATGGCGAAATCACACCCATAGGCCTGGAACGTGCGCGCCATCCCCGAGGGGGTCACCGAACTGAACACGCCGTAGATCAACATCTGGCGGCCATCGACCTCGCGCATACACAGACCCGACCGCGTGGTGCGCAACTGTGCCTCGGCAGAGCCAGACCAGTTGCCGCCCATCCAGCTGCGGACCTGGCTGCCGGGAACCCCGGCACCGGTATCGGCGTCAGGCTCGATCAAGGGCGTGCCGTTCTGGCGGGCAAACCGGATATGCGGCAACAAAACGTTCAGATCGTCGCCCCAGATTGCCATATGAACCGAGCCGTCCTGCAGCACGAAAATCGTCGCCAAACCCGGTTGCAATCGGCTCAGAACAACGCCGTTCACCAGAAACCCGTAATGGTGGCCGTGGTTGGTATAGGCGAAATCCGTCAAGCGCCACGCACCGTGATCACGCTTGAAGCCGCCGGCGAAAATGCCCGCCAGCCGGTCCATGAAAATCGGGTTCAACATGCCGGTCATCTGCAACGGCGCAACACTGCCAAAGCCATCGGGGCCGGGCAGGTTATAGTCGCGGCCTTGACCCGAGGGGCGCGGCGACCAGTCAACCTCTGGGTGGGCCGTGCCGATCTCGTAGCGTAGATCAAAACGGCTCATGTCAAAGGCGAACAGATGCACGTCGGCGCGGTTCTCGACGCCATCCAGCCAGTTCGCACCGGGCACATCCAGCACCTCCTGGCTGACCATTCCGGGTTGCACGACGCTGGCGTAGATACCGGGTGCGTTTTGCACCGCATACCAGCTGCCAGCCTCCATTTGCGAGCTTTCCGCCCCGACCAGATCCACGCGCAACTGCGAGCGCATCACCGGGTTCCGGCTCAAATCGGCTTGCCCCAGCGCGGCGACGACAGACCCGGCCTCGGCCTCGTCCATGGTTTGCGCGGTGGTCAGATAGGCGTCTTCATAGAGCGTGTCTTTGATGATGTTGATCAGGCTTTCACCAAACGGCACATAGTCGCGCAAGAATTCTGTGACAGATTCGCGCATCGTCCGGCTGCCCGAGCCACGACTGCGCAAAAACAGGTGACCCTCGCAAATCGGAGCATAGGGCAGGCCCTGACCGCGTGCGTCGTCCAGTTCGCCCTCCCACGGGGCGCAGGTCACGGTGCCCGCATCGCTTTCGATCACCAGCTCGGAATTGGTTTCGCCCAGAGAAACGGTAAACAACTCGGGCGCGATATTCTCAAGATGCCAGCTACGCGCCTCGCGCCCGGTGCCAGTTTCTAGCAAAAACCAAGCGTTTACAAAGGGGTTCAGCGAAGTCAGGCGCAGGTTTGTGCCATCCGTACCGGTGCCGTCCAGCGTCACACGAAAGGGTTGGAACTCGACCACAGTGCGGCGCACATCGTCGCGCGTTTCCGCAAATTGTGCCGCACGTTCCGCTGCGGGCATATACCATGGGTCCAGCGTGTCAGCCGCCGCAGGGGCGCTCAGGGTGCCGAGGGCGGCCAAAAAGGTGGCCGAAAAGGTGGTAACGTGCCATCGGGGCGAAGAACCTGCGATCGTCAATGTCTGTCTCCTAGTTCCAATTATCGATAAAAATGTGCAGCAATCATAAATAGGTGCTCACGCGTATTCCAGCGCAGCCTGCAACAATCGACCGATTCAAGCAACAGGTCAGCGGGAACCTCACAAAAGTCTTAACACAGGAAATTGACGGAATGGCGGCTGGACCTGCATACCAGCGTATACCGATTGATTTTCCCGCGCCCGATGGCTAAAACGCCGCAAACCATCAGGAGAGTGTCATGACCGCGACCCCGACCCAAACGCGTACCGAAACCGATAGCTTCGGCCCTCTCGAAGTCCCCGCCGACAAGTATTGGGGGGCGCAGACCCAACGCTCGATCATCAATTTCCCCATCGGCTGGGAGCGTCAGCCCGTACCGATCATCCGCGCTTTAGGCGTCGTCAAGCAGGCCTGCGCCCAAGCCAACAAGACACTTGGCACGATGGAGGCTCAGATCGCCGATGCCATCATCGCCGCCGCCGGCGAGGTGATCGAGGGCGAATTCGACGACAATTTTCCGCTGGTCGTCTGGCAAACCGGCTCGGGTACGCAGTCGAACATGAATGCCAATGAGGTCATCTCGAATCGCGCGATCGAAATGCTGGGCGGCGAGAAGGGCAGCAAGAAACCCGTTCACCCCAATGATCACTGCAACATGGGCCAATCGTCGAACGACACATTCCCGACCGCGATGCATGTCGGTATCGCCATGCAGGCGCGGGATGTTCTGTTGCCGGGCTTGCACAAACTGCACGACGCTTTGGCCGCGAAGTCCGAAGAATTCAAAGACATCATCAAGATTGGCCGCACCCATACGCAAGACGCCACGCCCCTGACGCTTGGTCAGGAATTCGGCGGCTACGCCCATCAGGTCAAAAAGGGCATCCAGCGCGTCGAGGCGTGTCTGCCGGACATTTATGAACTGGCCCAAGGCGGCACTGCTGTCGGCACGGGACTGAACACGCAAAAAGGCTGGGCCGAAATGGTCGCCGCCAACATGGCCGAGATCACCGGCCTGCCGTTCGTCACCGCCCCCAACAAGTTCGAGGCGCTGGCCGCCCATGACGCGATGGTCATGTTCTCGGGCGCGTTGAAAACGGTTGCCGCGTCGCTATTCAAGATCGCCAACGACATGCGCCTCTTGGGCTCTGGCCCACGCTCGGGCCTTGGCGAATTGATCCTGCCCGAGAACGAGCCGGGCTCGTCGATCATGCCGGGCAAGGTGAATCCGACGCAGGCCGAGGCCCTGACCATGGTCTGCGCTCATGTCATGGGCAATGACGCGGGCGTCGGTTTCGCCGGTTCGCAGGGGCATTTCGAGCTGAACGTCTACAACCCAATGATGTCGTATAACGTGTTGCAATCCATGCAGCTTTTGGGTGACAGCGCCAGCGCCTTTACCGACAATATGGTCGTCGGCACGCAGGCCAACATCGCCCGCATCGACAAGCTGATGAAGGAATCGCTGATGCTGGTCACGGCCCTGGCCCCGACCATCGGTTATGACAACGCGACCAAAGTTGCCAAAACCGCGCATAAGAACGGCACCACCCTGCGCGAGGAAGCGATTGCCCTCGGCTTTGTTGATGGCGACACTTTCGACACGATCGTGCGTCCAGAGGATATGGTCGGCCCAAAGGGTTAAGATATTCGCAGCCAGACACGACGGCGCCCCTTTCGCGGGCGCCGTTTTGCGTTGGGGTTTGACATTGCGGCCCGTGCGACCAAACTGGCGCGGCAAATATGGGGCAAAGAGTTATGCAATGGCGCGGACGGCGGACCAGTCGGAACATCGAAGACCGGCGGCAGGCAAGGGGGGGGGGGGCGGCGGTGGCCGTCTGGGCATCGGCGCAACCCTGATCGTGCTTCTGGTGGGCGCCTATTTCGGGGTTGATGTCTCGTCCTTTGTGGATGGTACGGGCCTTTCGACGTCGCAAACCACCTCGGTTCAACGCGGCCCAAATGCCATTGACGACGATCAGGAAGCCCTTGTTGCAACGGTCCTGGCCGAGACCGAACAGGTCTGGTCGGGCCTGTTTCAAGCGTCTGAGCTATCCTATGACGAGACCGTGCTGGTGTTATACTCCGGCGGTACGACGTCGGGCTGCGGGGCTGCGCAATCCGCGATGGGGCCATTTTATTGCCCTGGAGACCGGCGTGTTTACCTCGATACCGATTTTTTTCGCGTGATGGAGCAGCAACTGCAAGCGGGCGGTGACTTCGCCAACGCCTATGTGATCGCGCATGAAGTCGCGCATCATGTGCAAAACCTGCTGGGCACGTTGTCACAGGTTCACAACCAACGCGCCCGTGTCTCTGAAGTTGCTGGCAACGGCCTTTTGGTCCGCTTGGAGCTGCAAGCGGATTGTTACGCCGGAATCTGGGCGCACCACGCCCGCGATAGTTTGCAGGTGACGGACGCCGATATCCGCGAGGCGTTGCGCACCGCCGCGCGGATCGGTGATGATGCTATCCAACGGGCCGCGGGTCGCAGTGTCGTACCCGACAGCTTTACGCACGGCACCTCAGCGCAACGCCAACACTGGTTCTTTGCCGGCTATTCGAACGGCGATCCGCAAGCCTGCGATACATTTGCCACCGGAGCCCTGTAGCATGGCGAAAATCATCAATCTGCGCACCCGCCGAAAGCAGAACACCCGCGCGGCGAACCGCAAGGCGGGGGACGAAAACGCCGCGCTCAACGGTCGTAGCAAAGCCGAGATCGCGGTCTCCAAGGCTCGCGCTGACAAGTCCCGCCGTGATCTGGATGGCCATCAGCGCCAACCCGACAAATCGTCTTAGTCAACTGGCCGGTCGGGATCGACCGCGACGCTGGACGACGACGGCCCCAAACGAACCTCGTCAATATACAAGACCTGCGTCGGCATCGGCCCGCCGTGGCGGCTGACGAAACTGCGGTAGATCCCGTACTTGAAATAGAAAAACTCAGGCGGTGGGGTTGGCCAGTCGCGCACATCGGCCCGCAAGCTATCATTGACCCAAACCCGCATCGCCAGATCGTCGCCCGATATAAACTCGACCCGAAAATCCGTCCAGGCTCCGCGCATCTCATCAATTTGCACCAATGTCACATGAATATTCGCAGCCCCCGGCACATGCACCGTTAGGCGCAGAGTTGTTCCACGCAGCTCCATCTG
>JGI24724J26744_10003570_pt1 | contig 10051 bp, 11 predicted proteins | sample Cruoilmetagenom7_FD_26744 | JGI IMG/M metagenome (IMG submission 26744)
GAGGGGGAATTCGATGCTTTGGAAGGTCGGCGCATTAGTCTCACCATCGCCGATTTAGGTGTGACGCTAAGTCTGACGCTTGAATCCCAGCGCTTGATATTATGTCGNGAGAAAGGCGAGGCAACCATTCGGGGAGGTTGGCGGGAATTCTTGTGCCTTGCCACGCGCCGCGANGATCCCGANAGCCTGTTTTTCCAGCGNCGCTTAATCATTGAAGGGGATACAGAGCTGGGGTTGACGCTCAANAATCTACTTGACGGTTGCGAGGAAGGCCTTGCACAAGGGCGTGTGGGGGAACTGTTGTTGGGGCTGGAGCGTTTGGTACGTAAAGAGTGACCCAGGCTTCTGAAATGTTCACAAGCGGCCTTGGGATATCCCGAGGCCGCCCATTATTAAGCTGCGTCGAGGGGGCGCGAGGGGCCAAAGTGCTCAAAGTGTCGGCGATCCTCGTCGACACCCAGTTCGGACAAAGCGCTGTTAATCGCNGTCATGAATCCTTGGGGGCCGACGAAATAGCAGCGCGCCTTAAGATCAGGCAGGTAGTGAGCTAATAAGCTGTGGTCGATACGACCAATATGTTCGGCTTCGTTGCCGCGCTCATGAATACGGACAGCCTTAAGACGTTGAGGNTACTCGCTCTTCAGNGCTTCTAATTCGCCTTTAAAGGCCTGGTGGTCGGCATCCAGGGCAGCGTGTAGATAGGTGACTTGCCGCCCAAGGGACAAGGCATGTCTNGCCATGGGNAGCAGGGGCGTTTGCCCAACGCCGCCGCTGGCAAGCAGCAGAGGNTCNTCACCTTCAATCAGCGTNAGGTCACCTGCTGGCGGTANCAGTTCCAAGGTGTCGCCGGGTTGTAAGACATCGTGGAAGTGNCGGCTGACTTGGCCCTGTTCTTCGCGTTTGATCGAGATTCGATAGCTTTGACCATTTGGCGTGTCTGAGAGGCTGTAATGCCGATAAACCAGCTCGCCATTAATGGTTAGACGTACACCGATATACTGACCTGGCTCATGGTCAGCCACACGACCTCCATCCTCGGGCTCAAGGATAAAAGAGCGAATTAAAGCACTTTCCTGCTGGGTACTGGCAATCTTGAAACGGCGTGTGCCGCGCCATCCCCCGGGCGCTGCTCAAACTCACGATAGCGCTGGTCTTCGAGGTCAATTAACAGGGCGGCAAGCTCGTTATATAGAGCGCCCCATGCATCGGCGATTTCCGGGGTGACAGCTTCACCCAGCACTTCGCCAATCGCTGCCAGCAGGCATTCGCCGACAATAGGGTACTGCTCGGGAAGAATGCCTAGCGAGACGTGTTTGCTGACCACAACATCCAGAGTAGCCCGCGCTTGAGCTGGATTACTGCGTAGTTGCACATAGGCCAACACGGCGTTGGCCAGGGCACGGGGCTGACCACCGCTTTGCTGATGAACCTCATTAAAGAGGGGCTTGACCTCTGGGTAACGGGTAAACATCAGCGGATAGAAGCGCTGTGTAATCGCATTCAGGTGTTCGGCCACGACGGGAGCTGTCGCGTTGATCAGCTTTTCCTGCTCATGTGTTAGCACGGGTAATACCTCAATCGTTAAGATTCATTACATATGCATCTTAACGTCAAAAACTATAAATACCAACCAGTAAGGAGCATTGTTAAGGAGAGGGGCTGCTAGCTATTTGAATAACAAGGCCTGAATATAATGCAAAAGCGCTTGGTATCGAGCGACGATGAAGCTTATCTGAGTCTATAAGATGCATTTTTGATACTTGTCATGGTTTTTGTAATTGGCCTGGCGCACAATGCAAATCCAAGTAATTCAGTGGGGTATTATGCTATGTCGACTATCACCTCCTCCCAACCTGCCTCCAAGCTCAAGCAGCTGCCGTTGTTACGGCTGGCTTTTCGGCCCTTTTTCCTGTTGGCAGCGCTGTTCAGTATTTTATCTCTACTGGTATGGCTGGGCTTTTGGCATGGCAATATTTTGCTGCGCCCTTATGGCGGCCTGGTGTTCTGGCATCAGCATGAAATGTTGTTTGGTTTTGCCGCAGCGGTGATCGGAGGGTTTTTGCTTACCGCTGTACGAAACTGGACAGGANTGCCNAGCTTAANCGGCGGGCCNCTATTGGGACTGGTGGTGTTATGGCTATTGGGTAGAGTGCTGATGGCTTTTCCCATGGATTTGCCAGGATGGCTGCTGCTGGCGGTTGACCTTGCATTTCTTCCCGTGGTCGCCATTGTTATGGCGCGACTGGTCATTACCGCAAAGCGGTGGCGCAACTTGATCTTTATACCTGTGCTGTTGCTATTTGCCACGGCTAACCTGGCGATGCACTTAGGGGTGATGCAGGGTGACGCCGAGCTGATCCGCCAAGCCGCCTACTTGGCCGTACTGTTGATCACACTGATGATGACCGTAGTGGGCGGGCGCGTGATTGCCATGTTCACTGCCAATCGCTTGGGCCGCACCAAACCTGAACCTATTGCTTTACTCGAAGGAGTGACGCTGGTGAGTACGGCTGGCGTAGTCGTGCTGCAGCTGGTCATCATGTTGGGGGTTGCCATTCCTGCTTTATTAATGGGGGGAGTGATGCTCTTAGCGGCGTTGGCCAATACTGTTCGCATGGTGCGTTGGGGTGGGTTGCATAGCTGGCGTGAACCTTTACTTTGGGGACTGCACGGCAGCTACGCCTGCATTCCGCTAGGTCTTGTCATGTGGGTCTTGGCACTCATGGGGCTGATGCGCGTTGAACTTGCCGTGCACGCCCTGACCATTGGTGGCATGGGCACCATGATGCTGGCCATGATGGCCAGGGTTTCGCTAGGTCATACGGGCCGCCCCATACGCACTTTGCCCGGTATTGGTGTGGCGCTGGGCTTAATGCTAATAGCCGCCTTGGTGCGCTCACCCGTCTTGGCGTTATTTCCCCAGATCACCCACTGGACCTATACGCTGAGCATCATCTTCTGGTGCGTGGCCTACGCAATATTCGTAGTGCACTACACTTGGCCGTTGATGCAGGCGCGAGTCGACGGTCAGGATGGCTGAACGAATAATAGATGGCGCCTGCATCCGTCTGGATGCAGGCGTATTAAAACCATTGAGGTATTTAAACGCTCATTAGCGATCAGCCAGGGTGACCCGGGCACCGCCAAAGGCAAGACTGCGTGGGTTAGCCACTGGACGGTTGTTGGTGAGGTGGGTAATGCCTACTCCGCAACGGCCCACCATCCAGATCAGGCAGGCTGTAAAATAGAGGTAACCCAGAGCCCAGGGAGCTACGGCGGGTAGCCCGAGCCAGCCCAGTAGATGCCAAATTCCCGTGAACAACACCCCGCCTAAAAGCCCTACCCAAAACGTTCTAATTTGAAACTGCAAATGGGAAGCGACCCACTCCTCGGCATCGTTTCTCTTCATGTGGGCAATGAGTACCCCTATGGGGGCGGTGACCACCGCTAACACGCTACCCAGAAAGAGCATATAGACAACGATAGCCGTGCCACGCCCGCGGCTTTTCTTAAACGTATTAGAGGAAGTCGACGTTGAAGTGGCCTCTTGAGAAGCGGAGGGCATGGAGGATGGGGAGATAGCCATAGAGAACCTCATTCGGCAAAGTGGGAATCATTAATAGCGCGTTAAAATGCATTTTTAATGCATTTATTGTAGAGCAACTATGCAGAATTTACTTAGCTGAAATTAATAGGGTTGTTTCTAGTGATCGTCAGACATTGACGGTGGGGATACGCATTAGTCCTGCCAACTGCGGGTAACGATTGGACAACACATCTGCCAAGGTATAGCGGTCAAGCACCTCCAGAAACGCTGACAAGGCTTCGTTTAGAATGGGCTGGAGCCGACACGAGGGAGTAATGATGCAGTTGTTATCGCTATGAAAGCACTCGACTAGCTCCATGCCATGTTCCATTTCGCGCACGAGTTTACCCAGCACGATAGTAGCGGGGTCTCGCGTGAGCAATAGGCCACCGTTCTTGCCCCGAATAGCGGTAACGTAGTTCTTCTGGCTAAGCTCCTGAACGACTTTCATCAGGTGATTGCGAGAAATATCAAAGGTCTCTGCGATCTCATTGATAGTAGAACGCTCTTCGCCTTTCACGGCGAGGAAGATCAACACGCGTATTGAATAATCGGTGAATCGAGTGAGATGCATGGAGTGCGCTTTGCTCCGAGAGTAATCCAACTGTAAAAGAAACATGTTGTATGAACGTTCAGTAAGTTGCAATCAGAACATGGGGGTACCAATACTGGCCTAGGTCAAGAAGGAAAGCGTTAGTGCCTTAGCTCGAGCTGGTCAAAGTGCGGTTTCAAACGGCTTACCAGCGCATTCATCTGAGCTGTAGATGGAGTATTGGCAACTGGCTGAGAATAGGTAGGGTCGAAGCATTGCTCGCTGCGGGCCACCTGCAGCGCATAGTGGCGTACCCCACAGTCGGCAAGACTCAGTGCCAGGCGTTCCACATCGGCAAGCTGAAAATCTTTCCAGTGAATGGTGGTACGGCACTCGAAATTGAGTCCGCTGTCGAGCAAAGCCTCCAAGCTACGGGCATGCAACTGCCAGATGCCGGGACGGCCGCAGATGCGGTCAAACGCTTTTCCGCGTCCTTTTACATCCAGCCCCACCCAGTCAAGGTGCGGTAATAGCTGGGTGAGGCGGTCAGGATAAGGGCCGGCGGTATGTAGTCCCACCTTAAAGCCCAATGCTTTCACTTCCTTTACTGCATCGGACAAATCGGCATTCAGGGTGGGCTCACCACCGCTGAAAACCACCGCTTCCAGCAGGCCTTGCCGGGTGCTCAGGAATTCCAGTATCGCTTGCCACTCCTGGGGTTCACCTCGGCGCGGCGAGATCATGTTGGGATTGTGGCAGTAGCCGCAGCGTAGCGGGCAGCCTTGGAGAAAGACAACGCACGCCAGATGATCGGGATAATCCAGGGTGGTCATGGGCACAAGGCCGGCAATCGGCAGCCGAACCGAAGATAATTTAGTTGTGATGTCGTCAAGTGTCGTCTGCATAGCCATAGTGATATCCCTCTGCTGGGGCGCCTGTCGCCAGACCCCCCAGCCGTCGTTAGAGAAAAGTGAAGGCTAGCTACCGAGAGGCGGCGGCTTCAGTAAAATGGCGTCGCTCCTGGTGTTCGGCACGTTTGCCGATATTGAACTGACTTACCGGGCGGTGGTAACCCATGACACGGGTCCAGACTTCGCAGCGCTGGCGCTGCTCAGTGGGCAAGCTAGCATATTGAGAGGTTTGCATTAGCGTGTTCCTTAAACGAGTTGATAAAAAGTGAGGCAAATGCCTCAAGCCGTGGCGGCGTCGATTGCGCTCGCCGTTTTTGCCCACAGTGCTTCGTCGCACTTGGGGCAGAACTCATGTTCACCCGCCAGGTAGCCATGCACCGGGCAGATCGAAAAGGTGGGTGTGACTGTGAGGTAGGGTAAGCGAAAGTGAGAGAGCGCCGTTTTAACCAGCTTGCGACAGGCGGAGGCCGAGGTAATCCGTTCGCGCATATAGAGATGCAATACCGTGCCACCGGTATAGCGAGTCTGTAAGGGGTCTTGATGGCTCAGTGCCTCAAAGGGATCATCGGTATGGCCCACCGGCAATTGGCTGGAATTGGTGTAGTAGGGCGCCTCGGGTGTACCGGCCTGAATTATGTCAGGAAAGCGAGTCAGATCCTCCCGGGCAAAGCGGTGAGTGGTGCCCTCTGCAGGAGTAGCTTCAAGGTTATACATATGGCCGGTCTGTTCTTGAAATTCGCGCATCCGCTCCCGGACGTGGTCAAGAAGATCCAGCGCCAGCTGCAGCCCTTGGGCGTCGGCGATATCGCAGCGATCCCCAGTAAAGTTGCGCACCATTTCGTTGAGCCCATTCACACCCAGAGTGGAGAAATGATTGCGTAACGTGCCCAGGTAGCGCTGGGTAAAGGGGTAGAGCCCCTGATCCATTAGTTGCTGAATGCGCTCGCGCTTGAGTTCGAGGCTATCGCGCCCGAGCGACAGTAGGCGATCCAGCTCGCTGAACAGCCCGGCCCGGTCGCCGGCAAAGCGGTAACCCAGCCGGGCGCAGTTGATCGTCACTACTCCCAACGATCCGGTTTGCTCCGCGCTGCCGAACAGACCGTTACCGCGTTTGAGCAGCTCACTCAAATCAAGCTGCAGGCGGCAGCACATGGAACGCACCATGTGAGGTTCCAGATCCGAATTGAGAAAGTTTTGAAAGTAGGGCAGGCCGTACTTGGCAGTCAGTGCGAAGAGCCGCTCGGCGTTGTCGCTTTCCCAGTCGAAATCATGGGTGATGTTATAAGTGGGTATCGGGAAGGTGAACACACGCCCGTGGCGGTCACCGGCCTCCATCACTTCCAAATAGGCCCGGTTGATCAAGTCCATTTCAACCTGCAGTTCGCCGTAACTGAACGGCTGCTCCTCTCCACCGATAACCGGTACCTGTTGGCGCAAGTCGTCGGGGCAGACCCAGTCGAAGGTTAGGTTGGTGAAGGGCGTCTGGCTACCCCAGCGCGAAGGCACATTGAGGTTGTAGATGAATTCCTGAAGCGCCTGCTTGACCTGTGCATAGGTGAGGCCGTCCTTGCGCACGTAGGGGGCCAGATAGGTATCGAAAGAGCTGAAGGCTTGTGCCCCGGCCCACTCGTTCTGCAAGGTGCCAAGAAAATTAACCATTTGCCCAAGGGCACTTGAAAGGTGGCGGGGCGGGTTGCTTTCCGCCCGTCCCGGCACCCCATTGAATCCCTCTAGCAGCAAAGTACGCAGCGACCAGCCGGCGCAATAGCCGCACAGCATATCCAGATCGTGAATATGCAAATCACCTTCCCTATGAGCTTCCCCCACGACTTGGGGGTAAATCTCATCGAGCCAGTAGTTGGCTATCAACTTGCCCGAGACGTTGAGGATTAAACCGCCCAATGAATACCCCTGGTTGGCATTGGCGTGAACACGCCAGTCGGCGCGTTGGAGGTACTCATTGACCGTCGAGGCGACGTCAATATGATGCTTTGCTACCTGAACGCTTGTGGAGCTTTTCACCCAATTCACCTATATATGCTAACTTTAATAAAAATAAATACTATATGTGGTGTTAAAGGGTAAGCGTTCAGGATTTTGCAATAAATGATCCAGATCAAAAATGGTGGGGAAAAATAGTAAGACGTGGTGGCGCCTAGGCTATGGCTTTAGCCAATCATCGTGCGGGTGTTATCCATACCCGGTCGGCCATACCAGTAACCGTCGCAGATTTCAGCATCCACCAGCGCCAAAGGATCGGGCGTAGCTAACCTGCCGTGGCGGGCCTGGTCGAAAGCCGTGACCACCTCGGCCATGCCTTCCGCCCGTGGGCTGAGACGCGCCACTGATACCCCCATATCCGCCATGCACGTCAGTTCATGGCGCAGATCCTGGCAGGCGCTGGAAAGGGTTTGAATACCGTTCAGGGTAAAAACATCCCGGGACTCTTGTGAACGTAGCACCAAGCCTTCGGGGTACTTTTGGCAGACGAACTTGCAGCGGTCTTTGGGTGTTTGGTGACGCCGGGCGGTAAAACAGCGTGACGACCAGGCCAAGGGGAGATGCCCGTAGGCGAAGACTTCGCATGGGTGGGGAACGCCTGCCTGGCGGCAATCGTTAATAAGCTTGGCTAAGTCTTGCTGTGACATTTCCACCGGCGCTTGCCAACGCCGCATGCCAGCACGGGCCATAACGCCCAGTGTCGCCGGGTTGTAAAGGTTGAGCGCAGCACCGGCGATGAACGGCAGTCCGGCACTGGAGAGGCGTTGCAGGGCAGCTTTGGTCATTGGCCTCGACGATAAAATCACCGTTGTCACACAGCTTGCGCAAGTCACGCAAGTCGGCTTCGGACTCGATCAAGGTCTGGCTGGCGAGTACTACCTGCTTGCCCGCCTGGGTGAGCTCGCGCCCAATGCCTAGCCAGTCGTCCAGTTTCATATCGCGGCGCCGCGAGCAGACGGTTTCGCCCAGGGTAATAATCTCTACCGGCCAGTCGGCCGCCTCGCGGTAGAAGTCGGCGTAGCGTTGCCGAGTCCAGTAAAAAAGCACCGGCCCGAGGGAGAGTTGAAGAGGGCCGGTTGATAAGGTCGGTGATGGGGGAGGTGTAGTGTTCGGCATAGTAGGCTCCTATTTCCAGCGGCGCTCGTAGGCGCCTAGGGTAGTGATGGCACCTTCGGAAAGCTCGGCAAGGCCGGCCATCCAGGCGGGTTCTGGATCAAAGCGCTCAGGCTGAGCCTCTAGGCGGTTGAGCGCCTGACGCCAGATCCCGGCCACTTTAGAGACATAGGCGGGGCTGCGCTGACGGCCTTCAATTTTGACGGCGCTAATACCCAGGTCGCGTAGCTCCGGCAATAGCTCCAGGGTATTGAGGCTGGTGGGTTCCTCAATGGCGTGATAGGTCTCCCCCGCCACCTCGAAGCGACCCTTGCATAGGGTGGGGTAGCCCGCGCGCTCGCCTTCGGCGTAGCGGTCGATAAGAACATTGTTAAGGCGCGACTCTAAGCCCTCAGGCGTTTCTTCCCAGCGGACATGGGCCGCTGGCGAGCAGACGCCCCGGGTATTGGGCGATTCGCCGGTCAGGTAGGAGGAGAGATAGCAGCGTCCTTCGGCCATGATGCACAGGCTGCCGAAAGCGAACACCTCCAGTTCTACCGGTGTTTGCTTGGCCAGGTCGCGTACCTGAGTGATTGACAGCACCCTTGGCAGTACGGCGCGCTTGATGCCGAAATGCTGGTGGTAAAAGCGTAGCGCTTCATGGCTGGTCGCCGAACCCTGCACTGAAAGGTGCCGCGAGATCTCGGGGTGATGGCGAGTAGCGTAGTCGAGCAGTCCCATATCGGCGAGAATCAGCGCATCCACGCCCAGTTCGGCGGCCTGATCCACGGCCCGAGTCCAGTGTTGCCAGCCATCGGGCTGGGGATAGGTATTAATGGCGCAAAAAACGCGTTTGCCATGTCGGTGGGCGTAATCAATCCCCTCGCGGGCACGTTTGTCAGTAAAGTTTAGCCCGGCGAATTGCCGTGCGTTGGTGATGTTCTGGAAGCCGAAATAGACAGCGTCGGCACCTTCATCTACAGCGCGCTTGAGGGCGGGCAGGTTGCCAGCGGGACATACAAGCTCCATAGCGAGACTCCTTGCGGGAAAAGTCCGAGCATTTTAGTCACCTATTTTTTGTCGGCTTTTGACACAGGTCATATCGGGGTGGCTTTCAAAAGAGGATAACGCTGCAGAGGAGGCAAGCTGGATGCAGGCAGTTTTTAAAACGTATATTGTATGAATATTAACCAATGCTTGCTGCACCCACTTCCAGAGTTCCATTTCAGAGACCTCTTTTAGAGCCCCTTTTCAGAGACCTACTTCGATCATGCAAGATGAACTGCTCTTCAATCGCCCCCTGGTAGAGAAATATGACCGCCCAGGCCCGCGGTACACTTCTTATCCCACTGCGCCCCAGTTTCATGCCGCGTTTGCCGAGGATGATTACCGTAGCGCCGCCGAGCGCAGTAATCGGGTCGCAGTACCCAAGCCGCTTTCGGTCTATGTGCATATCCCGTTCTGCAAAAGCCTGTGCTACTACTGCGCCTGCAACAAAATCATTACTCATAATACCGAGCGAGCCGCCGAATACCTGGAGTGGTTAAAACAGGAGATACGTGTTCAGGGAGCGCTGTTCGATACCACTCGGCAAATGACCCAATTACACCTGGGCGGCGGCACCCCAACCTACTTAAGCAACGCCCAGCTAAGCGAACTGATGGCGGCGCTGGACGAGGCTTTTCACTTCGCTGCACCTGAAGAGCGCGAATTCTCGCTGGAGGTAGACCCCCGCACCGTGACCCCCGAACAGGTGTACGAGCTCTACGCGCTGGGCTTCAATCGGTTGAGCTTTGGGGTTCAGGACTTCGATCACGACGTGCAGCAAGCGGTCAATCGCGTCCAGAGCGAAGAGCAGGTGGTATCCCTGGTCAAGGCTGCCCGCGAGGCGGGGTTTGAATCGGTCAGCGTTGACCTGATCTACGGTTT
>JGI24724J26744_10003571_pt1 | contig 10050 bp, 7 predicted proteins | sample Cruoilmetagenom7_FD_26744 | JGI IMG/M metagenome (IMG submission 26744)
CCTTGGCTCAATGACCGGAACCAATGATCACGCACTATGGCCAGGTGTTTTATAACCCCATTTAGGTATGCTTTGAGTCGGCGATGACAAGCGTGGAAGAAAGCAGATATTGTCCCCCATATGTCCCCCAGAGCGGCATTCCACGCTTTCGAAAACACATATATTCCAACTAAGTCATTGATTTTTATGGTGCCCCCACACGGACTCGAACCGCGGACCTACTGATTACAAAACTCAGGAACCCCATTTCTCCGGTTTTCGCCAAACTACGCTCTCCAGCCATAAACGCATGATAACACTCATTTATTCTTGACTGAGCTTACGCTCACCGTGCATGACTAAACCCACATTTCGCTGCCTGTTGCTTCCGTAATGCTTCCGCGGAAGCACTTTGAAAGGGTCAAATCATGCCAAAACTAACCAAGAGATTTGTCGATAAGCTAGAGATCGAGCCCACTGATTATATCGTTTTCGATGCCGAGGTTGGAGGCTTCGCAGTTCGGGTTTTTCCGTCGGGTCTCAAGAGCTATTTAATCCAGTATCGGAGCGGTGGCAGAACGCGACGCTTGGCAATTGGAAGGCACGGCACGGTAGCAACCGATGAGGCCCGCAAAGAGGCGCTCAGGCGGCTTGGTGAGGTTGCCAAGGGCGAAGACCCCTCACACACCCGCAATCAGCGTCTGCGTGCCCCAAGCGTGGCGGCAATGTGTGAAAGGTATTTGGATGAACATGCCAAAGTTCATTGCAAGCCCAACACGGCGCGAAATTATGGTTTGCTGATTAGCAATCATATTAAGCCCGCGCTTGGCATGTTCAAAGTCGCAGATATCAAACGCTCGGACATTGCTGACTTTCACCACTCAATGCGCGATACCCCGTATCAAGCTAATCGGGCATTAGCGACCCTTTCCAAGATGTTCAATCTTGCGGAATTGTGGTGCATACGACCCGATGGCTCAAACCCTTGCCGCTTGGTGCCGAAATTCAAGGAAAAGGCCAAAGAGCGGTATCTCTCACAAAGTGAACTCATGCGGCTTGGGCAGGTATTTTCCGAAGCCGTTGCCAGCGGCTCGGAAAGCCCCTTTGTTGTTGCTGCCTATCAATTGCTTTTAATGACAGGGTGCCGGATGTCAGAAATCCAAACTTTGAAATGGGCCTACGTAACGCCCACCCATTTGGAATTGCCCGATAGTAAAACAGGCGCGCGGCGCATCCCCTTTTCAGCAGATGCCCACGCGGTGCTCGCTTCTCTGCCTCGCACGTTAGGTAATCCTTACGTAATAGAAGGCAGATGGCCCAATACCCACAACACCGACCTCCAGCACCCTTGGCAGCGGTTACGTAAGGCGGCGGGGCTGGAAGATGTGCGCATCCATGACTTGCGGCACACATATGCCTCTATGGCCGTTACGAATGGCATTGATCTTTTGACGGTTGGTAAAATCCTTGGCCACTCGAATTATCAAACAACTGAGCGTTATGCACATCTTGCTGATGAAGCGGTACGTAACGCATCGGATAGGGTATCGGGCATGATGGCCGGGGCAATTGTGCCAGTACGTAACGAACAACCAGCTAAGTTGCGGGTCGTTACGTAGTGTAACGGTGCAATTGGGGTTCATTATCAACCCTACGTAGCGTTACATTTGGATAGATAGCGATTCCCTATGAACACGCTTAGCAAAAAAAACCTACGAGGAGGACATCTTGGTCCGCAAAATCAATCCCGCCGAACAATGGAACGGTAACTTCTCGTTTGCAGATCACACGGATAGATTCAAAAGGATCGACATAAATAAAATTTGCAGAATGCTCGGTCTAGGGCCAAACCCTAAGTTTAAGAACAATCAAAACCCAATTACATTTATTGAGATCGCTTTACTGGGATTTTGCAACAATCAAATTGCCCCGCACAAACCTAAGTACTCTGAGAGGCTAGCCCTAATTGATCAGTTCATCACGCATGCAGATGGTCTGAAGAAAGCCTACAGCAAAATGGGCTGGGAATCAGGAACCGACATACAAAACAGCCTTGCGAACGCGCTAGGTCAACCGCAACCGCATAGAAATAGTGGATACGAAGATCTAACACCTGAGCTGAGATTTTTTTGGGAGCATCTCGACGATGTTGAGAAATTTTGCGATTTATTGAGCAAAGCAAGGGGCGAATTTCTAAATGATAAAGATGCACCCAAAACAGGTAGGCCTAAACAATTAGCATTGATAAAATTAATTCAAGATCTTGCCCAAGTATACGAAGTTTGCACAGAGCAACCTGCGTATCAAGGATTTACCTCCGACCCCAATTCAGGTGAATATTCCAGCTCATTTTTTCTGTTGGTGCAGGAAATAGTTGCGAGCTATGAGCCAACTGCATTTAAGTCAAACAATGCTCTGGGCTCTCAGATTCGCAATGCGCTGGCTTCCCAAAAACAATAAGTGTTCCCTAAATGGGAGGACTTTTGACATTTGGATTGTTTGCATCAGACATAACCTACGCTCTATCTTGTTGTTATTGAAACACCAACACAAGGGCAACAAAATGCAAAATGAACATGATGATTTTCTCGATAAACTGATTGACGAAAAAGCCGCCGCAGATTTTCTCTGCTACACCGTGCGCGCCCTACAGAATTGGCGTTGCCGTGGTGGCGGGCCGAAATTCATTAAGGTCTCAAGCCGCTCTATTCGCTATCGCCGCCGCGATTTAAACGAATGGATTGATGCGCGCAAAATCAGCAATACGGCGCAATACGCGGCCTAACGAGTTTTGCCCGCGTCGGGTTGGCAGCACGGCGCGGGATTTTGGGGCCGGAAGGCTTTCAAACGGGGCGTAGGGGCAACCCTGCGCCCCCACCTTTAAGCGCCACGCTCAAGGCAAGGCACGCCGCTGCCCCACCCGCCGCCGGGCCTCAGCCCGGCCCCAAAACAAAAGCTGCCCCGCCGAAGGCGGAACCCGCGAAGCGGGAGTTGAATATGGATTGATTTCCAAGGGGTGGGTCCCTGTAACACCCACCCCCTGAATGACATAACGTAATCTGGAGTAGTTGAATGTTTGAGATACTTTATCAGGGCGTTGATACGCTTGATGTGGCTATTAAGGGCGCACTGCCTCAAGCGATGATTGATGAGTTGGAAGCGGCCAAAATCGAAGCTGAAAAAATGCTCAGCGACAAGCAAGGCTATGGCGTGACGCTTGGTCCTGACAACTTAAAGCTATTCGTGAAGGCCTCCGGCAAGCGCGGCGGCTATCGCTATGTGTTTATAGATGATCCAACCGGCGCGATTTGGTCGGTTAAGGCAAACACAAATCCAGATGATTGGAATTTCTTTGTGTCAGCCCGCGCGCTCGGCTTGTTGTGCAAAACCTATGAGGGCATGAAGGCGCATATGGAAAGCGTGTTAAAATCGCTCGGCGCGCAAATCAAAGAGGTGAGCGTCAACCGGATTGACTACGCCATCGACATTGCCGCGACGGACTTTGAACTGGATATGCGCAATTTTATCGCGCCGGGCGTGGCAAAATTGCGGTCCTACTATTCAACCGATAATGAGTTGGACGACAACGGCAACAGGACACCAAAAGGCAAACAAGACGATATCGGTGCCGTAATGAGTGGCGGGCGGTTTGAAAGCGTCACGATTGGCAAAATGCCGGGGCGACAAGTGATTGTTTATGATAAGCTCAAAGCGGCGAAAGATTTAAAAACCCCATATTGGTTTAAAGCCTGGGGTATTGATCCAAACGACCCCGGTACACAGGTTTGGCGCGTTGAAATCCGCGGCGGTAAGGATGCGTTAGACCGTTTCATCCACAAAGCCCAAAACCGCACTTATGAAACCATTGAAGCGATTTTATCTGAATTCCTCGCCAAGGCAGCGGACGACATTCGATACGTCACCAACAAGGGCGAGGTTTCCAATGTTAGCCGCTCAACTGTTCACCCGCTTTGGGTGGCAGCACAGGCGGCGCTGAAGGCACTGCCAATGCGCGAAGAGCCTGCTCTGCCGCAAGCCTACGCCCTAGAGCAGATGCGCAAGGAGCGGGTGACTATGGCCATCGCGCAGGGATGTGGAAATTTAAACAACCTGTTAGTCTTGGAAGGCTATGCGCCTGAGGAAATAACAAAGCACTACCCACAAATGCTCGCCAAACAGGCGCGCGAATATAGCGAGGCGCTTGGCAAAGATTTGCATCTGGAAAAGCTGGCTAAGGCGAAAGATAAGTTGGGGGTTTTTATAAGGCATAGTTAGAAACTAGTTGCGCAAAATTGAGATATTTTTCTTAGTATGGATTTCCAAGGTCCTGAATTTATTTTACTTTGGACATGTTAGCAAGCTACTGACGCAAATATTTCCTTTAAACTTTGAAATCAAAACACTAATCGACTCGCTTTCAAACAGAATTTGAGAAAGTGTTTAACAACTATGGCAAAATAGCGTATCGGATATGCTCCACACATGCGCAAAGGATCCGAAATGACGAACGATGAGAGTTTGGTTCAAATTAATTCAGATTTGAAACGTGGTATCGATAGTGGATTAATTAGTATCGATGACGCTGGGAAAAATGTAGTCTACAAAGCGCAAAACAAAAAATACCGTTTGAGTGACCCAGAAGAACATGTTCGGGCCATGGCATACATTTCACTCATCTTGGATTATGGTTACCAAGCCAATCACATAGCAGTCGAATTCACTGTTCCCGACCGTATTCCCAACATCCATTCGGATATCGTCGTTTTCAAGGATAGCGCTAAGAAGACTCCATACATTGTTGTTGAATGTAAGCGGGAAGAGGCGAGCCAAGGTGAATTGGATCAAGCTGTCGAACAAGGCTTTGGATACGCCAATTCGTTAAAAGCAGATTTTATGTGGATGACATCTGGCATCCGCAACGACTACTTTAAGGCGTCTGGATACGGTGGCATTGAACGAGTTGAAAATCGAATTGCCGATCTTCCCAAACTGGGCAATATTGAAGTTTCTAGGGCCAAATACACTAAAGGTGGGAAAGACGGTTTTGAGCTCGAAATCGTCGAAGAAAACGAACTAACCCGAAAGTTCAAACAAGCCCATGATGCATTGTGGGCAGGCGGCAAACGTAACCCGTCTGAAGCTTTCGACGAACTAGATAAATTGATCTTCTGCAAAATTTGGGACGAAAAGACACCGCGCAAACCGGGCGAAGCCTATGACTTTCAGGTCTTCACGGACGACAAAGGCGACGCGCTCAAAAGACGCATCCAAAAGCTTTACGAGAAGGGTCGCGAGAGGGACGAAGAAGTTTTCAAGGAGGATATTCGCCTTTCTAATTCCGAACTGCAAACCGTCGTCGGCTACCTTGCGGGCACGGACCTAGGCAACACCGACCTTGATAGCAAAGGTCGCGCGTTCGAAACCTTTATGACCGGCTTCTTCAGGGGTGAATTTGGCCAGTATTTTACGCCGCGCAACATCGTCAAGTTTATCGTGGATTCTTTGCCAATCACGCACGAATCAGTTGTCATCGACACATCATGCGGTAGCGGTGGCTTCCTTCTACATGCGCTCGATAAGGTACGCCGAGAAGCCGATAAAATGGCAGAGGATGGCTACTTTGGACCAAAATCGGTACAGCATCACAAGCATTGGCATGACTTTGCCGAAAACAATCTTTTCGGAATCGAAATTTCCGAAGGCATTGCACGTACCGCGAAGATGAACATGATCATACATGACGATGGCCATACCAACGTCATCGCCTTCGATGGGCTTGAGTCTATAGACACAATGCGCGACAGGACCAAGAACCAAGGCTTCAAGCCTAACAGTTTTGACTACATCATCACCAACCCGCCCTTTGGCTCAAAGGTAAAACTGAACGAAAAGCGCTATCTAGAAGATTACGATCTTGGCAGCAAGAACATTGATTGGATTGACGCCAAGCTAAAGAACATCACCGTCAAGCAGAAGAAAGTAGGCGAAAAAGATTTCATTCGCCGCACTCTTTTGGAAAAGGCGCGCGACCAGCAAACAACAGAAGTCCTGTTCATCGAACAATGCCACCGTTTTCTGAAGCCGGGCGGTTATATGGCAATGGTCATACCCGATAGTATCCTGACCAATTCCAGTATGCAATATGTTCGTGATTGGGTCGAAGAGCATTGGCGCATTGTCAGCGTCGTATCGCTTCCGCAATTTGCCTTTGCGGCCAATGGTGCGGGCGTCAAAAGTTCAGTCCTTTTCTTGCGCAAGCATGACGAGGCAACGACCATCGGCATACAGCGCGCCAAGGAGAAGGCGCAAGACGAAATCCATGATCGCAAGGATGGGGGAAAGGCACTCGAAAAACTAATCAAGGAAAAGGCGGCGAAGCTTAAGAAGGGCGATACCACCATTCAACAAATCGACGAAGAGCATGTCGCTAAGGTTGACGCATTGAAAGCCCAAGGCAATCTGACGGCGGATGCCAAGCGCAAGCTGAAGATGGACGCGGCCAAAACCAAGAAGGCACACGCGGCCACCGAAGCCTATCAACTATGGAAAGCTGCAACATCGGAAGAATACAACGAGCGTCTCGCTACCTTGCGCGAAACGCTAAACGACGAGTTTTTAGCCGAAGTGAAGGCCAAGGTTGCGGACTATGAAATCTTCATGGCGATTGCCGAAGACATCGGCTACGACGCGACTGGGCGACCAACCGGTGCAAACGAACTTGATATTGTTTCGCGGGAACTGAGCCGATTTATCCAACATATTGAAAGCGGGGTGCCGCGCCCTTTTGCCTAAGCCCCGGCGTCGATGAAGAACGTTTCTTCATGGTCAATTGGGGCAAACTCGAATTAAGGCACGATACAGACTATTACTTACCTCGCCACTACAGATTATTGGAAAGGCTCAATGGCTCGCAGCACACAATCAAAAAGCTCTACGAGGTCAGTCGTCACATTGTCGATGGGCCATTTGGCAGCGCCATCAAAGCAGATGATTACGTAGAAATTGGCGTTCCATTCATTCGGGTCGCAGACGTCACACATGGGGACGGGACACTCGACACCAAAGATATGATCTACATATCTGAAGAAGCACATCGAGGAATCAAGCGGTCCACCGCCGTACCGGGCGATGTCGTGATCGCAAAGACTGGTGCGACTATGGGTGCCGCAAGCGTAGTGCCGCCCACAATAGCGGAAGCAAATATAAGGGGGGATTTGGCCCTTGTAGGTAAGTTAGGGTCATGGGCAGATGCGGACTACCTTTCGGCTTTCATCAATACAAGGATCGGATACAACTTATTCTGGCGTTTGAATTCAGGTTCTACGCGCGGACGTGTTGTAATATCAAATTTGAAGAAATTTCCTGTTATTTGGCCTGAAGCTGCAATCCGTGAGAGAATTGTGCAGTTGGTGGAGGACGGACGTCGGCAAAAGAACAAAAGACTTGCCGAAGCCAACGCGCTACTTGCCTCTATCGACGACTACCTGCTTTCTGAACTTGGCATTGTCCTTCCGCCCGAACCAGAAAGCACAATCGCCAATCGGATGTTCCGCAGCAACGCCCATGATCTTGGTGGTTGGCGATTTGATCCTTTTTACCATCAGCCATACTTTGCACAGCTAATGGCGGCACTTGAGAAATCCCCATTTCCGACCGTCAAGCTAGTCACGCTGGTGTCTTCGTTAGCAGGCGGAGCGACTCCAACCAGAGGCAATACTGAACTCTACTGTGACGATGGGGTGAAGTTTCTCAGAATCATGAATGTACGCCCCAATCGACTCGTTATGAAAAATATGAAACATGTTCAAATTAATGTTCACGATGGCGAACTTCACCGATCACAACTTGAAGCAGATGACGTCTTGATGACAATTACGGGACGAGTTGGGACATGCGCCGTTGTTCCGCCCGACATTCTACCCGCAAACATTAATCAACACATTGTGCGTTTTCGAATTTCGAAATCCATCGCGCTACCGGAATATGTTTCGTTGTTCTTCAATAGCAAATTGGGTTTTGCTCTGAGCAATCGCGGCGTTACCGGTGGCACTCGAATAGCTCTCGATTACGGCACGATCCGAAGCTTGCCAATTCCATTGCCTGATTTAGATAAACAACATCGGATCGTCGGCGAGGCCTTACGACTCCAAACCGAAGCGCGCGATCTCAAAGCAGAAGCCAAAGCTGAACTTGAAAAAGCCAAAGCCGAAATTGAAGCGATCTTGTTGGGGGATGCCGCATGAGCACAGTTTTCAATGGTGCGTTCGCTCCTTCAATCGGCGGCTTCCTGACAGTTCGCGGCTATGCCCGGCTCAGCGATATAGCAAAGTGTTCCGTTGCCGACGACGGCTATCAACGCGACCTTCAGCCCGACCATGTTAAAGAGATCAGAGACTTTTTCAGTGAAGGCGAATACTTGTTCTTCCCTGAAATCATCCTATCCGTCCAACTTGATGCTGATTTTGAGAAACCTGACGCGCCCGCAGCCGACCCTTTGCAGCTTGTAAGAAGCGGCCAACGCTTCAAATCCAATTCAAACGGGTTGGACATTCAGCCGCGCAAAGCCAGATCAGCGAGTGATCTAACACGCTACGAAATCACTGTTCCTGACGGGGTGAAGCTCTTTAAGCGGATTGATGGCAACCATCGCCTGAATGCCTTCGAAGAGCTAGAAGATGAAAAGTTTGATCGCGATTTGGCACCGTTTTGTGTTGTTTTTCTGCCCGCCAAGGAGGCTCGCCGAAGCGAAAAAGCCCTTTTTCATAACATAAACTCTAAAGCTTGGCCGCTTACGTCGGAAGAGGCATACAAGGGTATCGTTGATGATAAAACTGATTTTCCTGACGATGCGTTGCGCGACCGTTTCGGCCCGGAATACCTGCAATGCCGCCAATTGAAGGCTAGGCTGGATTTCACCTACCTCGCCAACCTAAAGAGTGTGTTCGGCAAAAATGAAGGGCAGGACGAATGCGCCCGGTCGGTGCTGATCCAGTCTTTGCAAGATGTACGCAAGCAGGTTGATCCAGCCGCGATTTTAGACACTGAAGCGGTATTCGAAGCGATCANACGAATCAATGACACCTACAGCGACAAGCGATTGCAGGCGTCTACCGCACAAGGACTATTTGCGGCATTCCTGTTTTTCCAATTGAGTGCTGACCGCTCACGAGGCACGAATGAACAATTCACAAATTGGGTTCTGCGAACACACCAATATGAACTGCAATCGATTCACGCGGCGGACCTAATCAAGATTTTCGGCAAAATTGCCCAATCGCGTAAACGCCAAGTCTTTGTGTCGATGCAGTTCAGCGAAGACACTAAGCCCAACTTCGACGCCATCGAAAGCGCGATTGAAGACTTGAACAATGCCCATGAGCTCGACATAGCAATCCGGCCAATCCGAATTGACCAATTTGACACCGGCTATTCCTATGAAATCAACGCCGAAGTGTTGCGTTTGATTGAAGATTCCGGCCTTCTGATCGCAGACCTCACGCACGGCAACAAAAATGTCTATCAGGAAATCGGCTATCTCATGGGCCTGAACCAAGGCAAAGGTCTTGCCCACGAGAATTTCCTTCTGATCCACAATGCATCTATCGGGGATCCATCATTAGACATTGGCTTCAATATCGCAGGTATTAAACAACTGCGGTTGGGCGATACCAATGCCCTTCGCGAAGCGGTAAAAAAGCAAATTAGTTCATATTTTGGGCTTGCTTGAGCTCTGATAAACTTCCCATAGCACATGCGATACTTTGAAAAACTCTAATTCATGCTGATATTAAATTGATCTGGGAAAGCTAATTCAGGTAACGCCTTGCCAACGAAGGAATCGAATCCGATTTCAAGCGTTACAAAATTATCACACTAATTTCTTCGTTTCCCGCGCTTCCGTAGTGCTTCCGTCAGAATGAGCGAATGCCGTCAATAAATGAAAATAATTTTTAACTATATGATATATAACGATTAAATGGTGCCCCCACACGGACTCGAACCGCGGACCTACTGATTACAAATCAGTTGCTCTACCAGCTGAGCTATAGGGGCATTCGGCGCGTTCTTAGC
>JGI24724J26744_10003573_pt1 | contig 10049 bp, 7 predicted proteins | sample Cruoilmetagenom7_FD_26744 | JGI IMG/M metagenome (IMG submission 26744)
GAATTTTGGCTCATTTTCAGCCAAAATCGGCTGGCTATCGCCGGACTGATCTGTTTTATCATTTTCTTTGTTGTTGCCCTTACAGGACTGGCCTGTACTTCCGGTCAGGATCCATTATTTGATCCCGCACAGGTGCGCCTGCAGGAAAAATTAAAGGCTCCTTTTTCCATGTCTAATCCGGAAATCCTAACGGAAAAAGAGGTGCCCCGGCTCGGACTTTATATTCTAGGAACTGATGATTTGGGACGAGATCTGTTTGCCAGGATGCTCCAGGGGGCTTGGGTCTCTCTTACAGTCGGTTTTGTGGCCGTAGGGCTGGCTGTTATAATTGGTATTTTTCTGGGAGGTATCGCAGGCTATTTTGGTAATAGGCATCTTCATTTATATCAATTTATGATTACCTGTATCATAAGTTCCGGAGTAATCCTGATGAGCAATGAAAATCTCTCAACACCGGGAGCTGCACTTTTTGTCTTTGGGCATATCTTGATCCTCCTGACACTTATCTTTAGAAAGCAATTAAAAGACCGGGGCAGATTTCTTATGATTAAAGTAGTATCCATTGATACCCTTATCATGCGGCTCGTGGATATTATGCTATGTTTTCCCAGTTTTTTTCTTATTTTAACCGTTGTNGCCCTGTTACCAGCCAGTATTTATAATATTATGATTATTATCGGCCTCACCAGCTGGATGGGTACAACACGATTTGTGAGGGCTGAATTTCTTTCTCTTCGGGAGCAGGATTTTGTTACCGCAGCCAAGGCCTTGGGAATCAGCGATTTCAGGATTATTTTCAGGCATATCATGCCCAATGCCATTGCTCCAGTTCTGGTTTCATCCACCATAGGAATTGCCACCGCTATTCTGACCGAAGCCGGTCTTAGTTTTCTCGGCTTTGGCGTGCCGCCCCCGCATGCAACCTGGGGTAATATTCTGTCTGATGGCAAGGGCTTTATCTTTGACGCCCCATGGTTAACGCTTATCCCTGGTATTACAATCCTGGTTGTAGTCCTTTCCTTTAATCTCTTTGGCGAAGGGCTCAAAGATGCCTTAAATCCCAAGCTGAGGGAGGCTAAATGATAAATCTGCCGCTTTTATCTGTTAATGACCTCCACGTCCATTTCTACCAACGCCATGGCATCGCCCGGGTAGTAGAGGGTATAAGTTTTAATGTCAAAAAAGGGGAGACAGTATGCCTGGTTGGAGAGTCAGGCTGTGGTAAAACTGTTTCTGCTTTAAGTATACTTGGCCTGGTTCCTGACCCGCCAGGAGAAATTGTAAAAGGAGAGATTCTCTTTAACGGAAGAAACATTTTGTCCTGCAAGGAGCGGGAGCTTCAAAAGATCAGGGGGAATCAAATCGCCATGGTCTTTCAGGAACCATTAACATCTCTTAATCCTGTATTTACCATTGGGGATCAGATTAGAGAACCCATACGCACGCATCAGACATTAAGCAAAGACAAACAGCGTCAAAAATGCCTGCAGCTTATGAAAGATGTTGGTCTTCCAGACCCCGAAGAAAGGTTGAATGCCTACCCTCACCAATTAAGCGGTGGCCAGCGCCAGAGAGTTATGATAGCCATGGCTCTGGCCTGTGAACCGGAACTGATTATTGCCGATGAACCAACTACTGCCCTGGATGTTACGGTCCAGGCTCAGATACTGCATCTATTTAACTCTTTTCAAAAAAATGGAGACAGGTCAATCCTGTACATTACCCATGATCTGGGTGTGGTGGCAAATGTAGCTGATCGTATCTATATTATGTATGCCGGAAATATTGTTGAGGAGGGTTCAACCTGGCAGGTCTTCCAGAATCCCCGCCACCCGTATACCATGGGTCTCCTGGCGGCTCTTCCACAACGCGGAAAACGGGGGACACGATTAATCAGTATTCCTGGATCAGTCCCTAATCCTGCCTTTAAAGCAAGCGGATGCCCTTTTCACCCCCGCTGCAACCTGGCTGTTCAGATATGTCAGGAGCAATTTCCCGAAATGTGTAATTATGGTGAAGGACAGATGAGCCGCTGTCCTGTACTTTTTGAACGCGGCCTGAATTGATATGATAAAGAATACACTGGAGGTCAAAAATCTGAAAAAATATTTCAAGGTCCAAAGCGGATTCTTGAAAAAAACTACCGGCAATATCAAGGCGGTAGATGGAATTGATTTTGAGATTAAACCAGGGCAGACCCTCGGTCTGGTCGGAGAGTCAGGCTGTGGCAAAACCACCGCAGCACAACTTATTCTAAGGCTTTTGAATTCAGATGAAGGACAGATTCTCTTTAATGGAAAGGATATTTCCTCTCTTACCCAAAAAGAACTTTTGCCAGTAAGAAAGGAGATGCAAATAATTTTTCAGGATCCCTATGGTTCCCTCAATCCGCGTATGACTGCAAGCCAATCAATTGAGGAGGGCCTGAGAGTTCTGGGTCTTAAACGAAGTGAACGAAAGGCCAGAGTCCGGGAGCTGCTGCAAATAGTAGGCTTGTCAGCAGGCAATCAAGATCGTTATCCTCACGAATTCAGCGGAGGCCAGCGACAAAGGATTGGAATAGCCCGTGCCCTGAGCGTGGAACCACGGTTAATTATCTGTGATGAGCCGATATCAGCTCTTGATGTCTCGATTCAGGCCCAAATAATAAATCTGTTAAAGGATCTCCAGGAAGAGCTTGCTCTAAGCTACCTTTTCATCTCCCATGATCTCAATGTGGTAGGATATCTCAGTGACCAGGTGGCGGTCATGTATCTTGGCCATATCATGGAGCATGCAGGCACAGAAGAACTCTTTAATAATCCAGGGCATCCATATACCAAAGCCTTGCTTGCGTCAGTTCCCGATATTGACACAGATCATAAGCTGGATCTAAAAATCCTTGGAGGCGATGTTCCCAGTCCCCTTGATCCCCCTCCAGGGTGTAAATTTCAGGGCCGCTGTCAATTTTTTGAGGAAAGATGTACAAGAACGGTTGAATTTAAAGAGATCAGCAAAGGGCATCTGGTTCGTTGCTGGAAAGCAGCAGCAAAGGTATAAACTGGCAGAAGGGGAGAAAGGCTCTCCTCTCCTGCCTCTCTCCCCGAAGTTTAAAGAGATGTCATCCTCTTAGCTTGCACTGGCAAACTTCTCATATTCATTCCACTCATACCATTGATCAGGATAACGATAGATGTATTTTTCCAGGGTCTTTAGGATCTGTATGTTTTTTTCATCACATTCATCAGGAATCCTCTCCAGGATGAATTCATAGCCATCGCTACCTTTTCGACGCAGTAAACCAACCAGTTGTATAGCTCCGGTTCTCTTGCTCAGTACTTTCAGTGTCCTGTCAGGATGAAGAGTTTGTCCAAGAAATTCCATAGTGTTANCCTTATCCCTGTGCCATTCATCCGCTTCATCACATGAGGAGATATAAATATGGTTTTGCTGGATGGCATTACTGGCAGCCCTCAAGACATTATTTACATCTTCAGGAACAATAATTTCGAGACCTTCCTCCACGAAGCGAGGCACAATGATCTTCTTTAATCTTTCAGAGGAGAATTTAGCTACAACTGCAGTAGGATATCCCTTCATGGCCAAAAAGACAGGCAAAAATTCCAGGGCTCCGTAATGACCGGTAGCAATGATTACTCCCCGCTCCTCTTTGAGGGCCTCTTTCAGAAGAATTTCGGCCTTATCAAAGCTAATATTTTTAAAGAGATATTCTCGCAGTTGTTTTTTTTTCAAAAAACCATTGATCATCTTTTCCTGATAATGCTTTATCAAACCTTTAATTACTCTATTTGAAAGTTGTTTAATTTGCTTTTTATCGTAATCCTTCATTACAGTGTAAATATGCTTTTGAACCTCGATTAGCAGTTCCGGTTTAATAAAAAAATACAGCTTTGCCAAAAACCATACATAGGCATTGATTAAGCAACCCGGCAAGCAAGACATAAATGCAAGATTAAATCTGAGCTGTAAAAATTTGCTTAAACTAATTTTTTTCTTGATTTTTTTATTCAAACCTATTAGAGAAGTAACTTGTAAAGTCTTTGTTAAAATAGTCATAATATTCTCCTTATTTAAATTAGTTCTAAATCAATTTGTTTACGAACAGCTATGATCAGGAATATTTGTGTTTGGGCAGCGTTTTTTTATGATTGGATCAGGGTGGGTTGATTTGGTAGTTTTAGTATTACTTTTCTCATAAAGTCCTCCTTTCTTTCAGGCTAGCCAAAAAAATTATTTCTTGATTCTTCTACTTTATAAAAAGTAATAAATTATCCAGAGCAGGATTAATTTCCTGATTGCTGGCTATAAAAAGAAACTGAAAATAATAAATTCCTATTCCTAATATGAAAGACTTCTTATGCTTGGAAAAGAGACTACCTTGAGACAGGTTCGAAGCATGCAACTTTGTTCAAGATCAGGGAAGATACAAGTTTGAGTCTCAGAAATTGAGTAAATGGAGATGTTTGAAGTGTTCTCACTTGTCGAGATTCTATGTGATAAGGCAGCAGGAACATAGAAGATATGAATTCAAGCCAATAATGTGTATTAAAATGAGAGATGAAATCCAGGAAGGATATTTGACACCAAAACTGTTCTCGAAACCAGAAAAGCACCAAGTATTACTCCTCAGCTGAGGTTGAAGACTTCAGGGCATCTTGCAAAATTCTGGTTTTTAGAAGTACACTGAAGTTGTACGACTCTTTGCACGACTCTTTGCACGACTCTTTGCACGACATTATTTCGACTGGATTATATTTTATACCACAGGGGATTAAAAACTGGAAGCACAAACGAGCTGTTTAAATACCAAGGCCCTTGTCGAATATGTCCGGTCAAAAAATCCTGAAAATCTGCATCTTCTCAGTGAACCTTTAAAAGGAATCTTACCGCCAGGTAATAATTATGAAACCTACCTTGCAGATGGAAATAATTGGATCAGCAATAAAATTTTTCAGGAGATCATGGATCAAACAAAAAAGGCTGTTTCTGATGACACAGCTATTTTTAAGGCTGGGTTTGAATCCATGGTCAATCGAAAGCTGGGGTATGTGCAAAAGATTCTCATCCGCGCCTTTTTATCTCCCAAGTCAGCTATTAATAGTTTAAAAAAAATCAATAATAAATTTACCAAAAATAAAGTTGTGGAAATTGTCAAGGCAACCAATACTCATGCTATCATCCGCCTTCACTGGTCTAACAACTCCGATCTTACCAAGGATTTTTGTCTGCTGAATAAAGGTATGTACCAGGCTTTTTCGACTCTCTGGAATTTGCCTCCGGCTGATCTTGTTGAGAGGGCATGTTATTTTAGAGGCGGGCCTTACTGCGAATATGAACTTTGGTGGAATAAAAGATCTCTTTTTAAACTCTTCTTCATAAAATCTTCTATCAAAAAAGATGTCTTTCAATCTCTTATCCAGGAAATGGAGAGAGATAAAGAACTGATTCAGAGCAAATACATCCAGGTAAAAAAGCTGAATGATGAATTACATAAAAAGATTTCTGATCTCATGAGTCTCCAGGAAGCCAGTCATGCAATGGTTTCTGTCCTTGATGAGGAAAGTCTGATTGAAAACATCATGAAGTTGTTGACATCTGTACTTAATTTTAGCCGGGCCATGCTTTTTCTGGTAGATGATAAACAGGACAACCTCGTTTTTACCAAAGCAGTAGGTGAATTGGGGGATTCAATGGGAATTTTAAAGGATCATAAAATACCTCTTGACCGGACGAGTAATATCCTGGTTCGTATAGTTTCCTCGGGGATCCCGAAATTTATGAATGAACAGGAAATAATACGTTCCCTTAATGACAGCATAATCCTTCGCCTTTTTCACCCCAATAACCTTTCAATTTCACCTCTTATTGCCCGAAACAAGGTTATTGGTGTTCTGGCAGGCGAAATGCCCTCCCTGAATTCAGAGAAGGCATGCCCGGATGTAAACCTTCTTATGACATTTGCCAATCATATCGCCATTGCAATCGAAAATGCCCGCCTCTATCGTGACATGGAAAAAACCTGTATTTCCAATCTCCAATCCCAGAAACTTCAGGCTGTTGGGACACTGACCAGTGGAATAGCTCATGACTTTAATAATATCCTTCAGGCTATCCTTGGGCATGCGAATCTCCTTGACATGGAACTAGAAGAGGGTGCTGAGGGTGCTCATCGACATTTCAGGATAAAAGAAATCATTAAATCTGCCAAACGAGCCAGCGACTTGGTCAAGCATCTCCTTACCTTTAGCAGAAAAGAAGAAGTTTGTTTCCGGTCTATTGATCTCAATAAGGAAATCAAGTCTGTTAAAGACCTCCTGTCCAGTACAATTCCGAAAATGATCTCTATTAAACTGCGCCTTGAACCTGATTTAAAACCAATTAATGCTGATCCTGTTCAGATTAATCAGATCATAATGAACCTTGCGGTAAATGCCCGGGATGCTATGAGGAATCACGGAACACTTATGATTAGCACCAATAATGTTAATATCAGCGAAAGTAAAAACAAAGAGCATTCCATGCTGAGTGCAGGCGAATATATAATGCTTTCGATCGCAGATACCGGTCATGGAATGGAAAAAGATGTCTTGGACCATATATTTGAACCTTTTTTCACAACCAAAGGGATGGGCCAAGGCACAGGCCTCGGACTTTCCACTGTTTATGGAATCGTCAACAGTCATGATGGCCACATTTTTTGCGAAAGCAACCCGGGACAAGGCGCAATCTTCAGGATTTATTTCAAAGTCATGGCTCAAGAGACGCAACAAATAGATAACTCAACGAATGGTCAGGATCTTATTATAAGGGGTGGTACGGAAAAATTACTTATAGTGGATGATGAAGAGAGCATCAGGGAATACTGCCGGGATTTGCTGACCGGATATGGCTATAGTGTACTAATGGCCAATAGCGGCGAGGAGGCCATTGATATTTATATCAATGAAATGAAGGGCATTGATCTGGTTGTTATGGATCTTATTATGCATGGAATGGGTGGTAAAAACTGTTTTGAAAAGCTCATGCGAATTGATCCCCAGGTCAAGGTCATAATGATTACCGGATATGCCTTGCATAACGATATAAGAGAAGCTATGGAAAAAGGTGCAAAAGGGCTTTTGATTAAGCCTTTCAGGTCGCATGAAATAGCAGGAAAGATTAGAAAAATTTTGGATGAAGCACCGACTACACCCAAAAATGATTTTTTTCACAAAAAGAAAGCGAGTTTGCGGATAGTAGGCTGATAACAACATCTGAAATAAATCCATAGGTTTATGATTCTAAAGATAAAAACTATCAATATCTATAAATTAAGATTGCCTTTTAGATTAACTTTCTCCCATTCCCTGAAAAAGGCTAATTCCGCGGATAATATTATAGTTGAAATCCTGACCAATAGCCTTAAAGGTTATGGAGAAAGCGGTCCAAGGCCCTATGTAACAGGCGAAACTCAAGAAACAGCCTTAAGGGATGTGCCTGCTCTTGCCTTAAGTAAAAAATTTCCATGGGATATGGATAATCTTCATCAGGTAAAGGATTTTATTCGTTCGGTTAGTGAAGGCAAATCACGCAATGCAGCCCTGTGTGCCCTGGAGCTGGCCCTCCTTGATCTTCTGGCAAAAAGCAAAGGTTTTAGACTCCTCGGTCTTTTTCCCACAAAACACCTTTCCGAAAAAGTCTGCTATGGAGGAGTCGCTCCTTTGGGGAATCAAAAAATTATATCCAAAATCTGCATAATCTTCAAAGATATTGGGATTAACACCATCCGGCTTAAATTAGGCCAGGATTATGAACAAAACCGGCAGTCCATGAGAACTGTATGGGAGGTTATGGGGAGGGATTGCGATCTGAGGGTGGATGTTAACGGGGCCTGGAATCTGGAGCTGGCCAGACAACATTTACCATTATTAATCTCAAATAATATTTCAATGGTTGAGCAGCCGCTGTTACCGCAGGATTCCGGGTGGAAGGGGCTTGGAGAGATTTTTAAATCCCAGGGGATTAAGCTGATGGCAGATGAATCAGTTTGCTCCATGGAAGAACTGGAAAAAATCATAGAAGAAGGGGCCATTGACTCCATCAACATACGTATTTCCAAATGCGGTGGTTTTTTGAATTCCCTTAAAATGATAAACCGGATCAGAGATGCTGGTCTTGGTTTTCAGATAGGATGTCAGCTGGGAGAGTCGGGAATTCTTTCCGCAGCGGGCAGGAGTCTTTCACTTATAAGTCCAGATGCCTTCTACCACGATGGATCCTATGATAATATGCTACTGGAAAAAAATATTACGACTCAAGATGTGTCCTTTGGAAAGGGTGGCTGGGCAATGCCTCTTGATGGTACAGGGTTGGGAGTTCAAATTGAGCATGAGGCTCTTTCAAGGTTTAGTAATTCCATGGTCACGATTTCAAGGCCTTGAATTTTCCTGGAGTTCATCAGGGGTAAAGCAAACCACATCATCAATAAATTCTCTATTGCCAAGGATCATGATCAGCCTGTCTATCCCCAAAGCTATTCCGGCCGTATCAGACATATCTTTTAGAGCCAGTAAAAATTTTTTTGGCATAGGATAATTAACCTTGCCGGATCTTGTTCTTTCTTCTCTGTCCTTTTTGAAACGCTCCTCCTGCTCTTCAGGATCAACCAGTTCTGAAAAACCATTTGCCAATTCAATCCCGGCCATATATAGCTCAAATCTCTCTGCAAGATCATTCTCATCCGGCTTTAGTCTGGCTAATGAGCCAAGGGACGCAGGATAATCATAAAGAAAGGTTGGCTTAGTACTGCCCAGGTGAGGCTCAATCATGGTAACCATGATTTGATCAAAACAGTCTTCCATGAGAGCCTTTTCAGGTGTTATCGAAGAATATCTGTCAAAGGCCTGCCTGACAGAAATCCTTTTCCATGGCTTTTCAAGGTCAATTGTTTGGCCCTGATAATGAATTTTCTGCTCTTTACCAAGGGCTTTTACCACGGTGAAAAGCAGATCCTCACATTCCTCCATCAATGCTTTATAATCAATTCCTGCACGATACCATTCCAGCATAGTAAATTCAGGAAGATGCTGCCTTCCCCTTTCATCCTTACGAAAACATCTGCAGATCTGAAATATCTTATTATATCCGGCTGCCACCAATCTTTTCATCAATAATTCCGGTGAAGATTGCAAATAAAGATTTCCAGCCTCAATCGCGTCTATATGAGACTCCGGGGCAGGACTTGCTATCAGAGAAGGAGTTTCTACTTCAAGATACTGGTGATCAATAAAAAAAGTCCTGATCGCCTGGATCATATTAGCCCGCAGCCAAAGCTGCTCCTTGCGAAATTTAACTGGATATTGATCTTGATTATGTTTTGACTCGTGTGACATATTCTCCTGTCCGGGTATCAATTGTTATTTTACTCCCTTCTTCAATAAAAGGCGGCACCCTTAGAGTATAACCTGTCTCCAGGGTTACAGGTTTTGAATCACCGGAAACAGAGTCTCCTTTTACCCAGGGATCAGCTTTGGTGACAGTTAGATCTACAAAATTAGGAAGAGTCAGATCAATGGGCCTTTCCTCAAAAAAAAGTATTGTAACATCAATATTATCCGTCATAAAATTATGCGCGTCACCTATCTGCTCATGATTCATAAAGATTTGTTCATAATTCTCGGTATCCATTAAACAATATTCATTATCCTGTTCATAAAGATACTGCATCTTGCGTTCATCAAGGCTGACAGGTTTAAAAGTATCAACCGAGCGATAGGTACGATTAATGGAAATGCCACTGATCATATTTTTTAATTTGCAGCGGTAAAGGGCCTGACCCTTTCCTGGTTTAGAAAATTCAAAGACAGTAATAATATAAGGTTCATTATCTATTTGAATCTTCAAACCTTTTCGTAAATCACTGGCATTGTACATTTTTATTATCCTTAAAAGTAAGGGACGGGGATGAAATAACTTCCTTAAGGCCACCTCTAAAAATTGCCTTTTGGCTCGATGTCGGCGTTATGCTCAAATTTTAATCCTCGAAATACTTCTATGTATTCCTGCGGTTA
>JGI24724J26744_10003576_pt1 | contig 10044 bp, 9 predicted proteins | sample Cruoilmetagenom7_FD_26744 | JGI IMG/M metagenome (IMG submission 26744)
TCGGCGCAAAGTGAACGCAGGGCGTCGCGCAGGTCGTCATGTTCGGCTGGGGCTACGGTTTTCATGATTTCTTCTCTGTTTTAGGGGTGACGCGGGTCGTGCGTCTGCAATTTGTGAAAGGGTTATTTCCTTGTGAAGACCGGCGTAAAGTCGGGCTGGTCCTCAAGTGTCATGATATTGTCGATCCATTCGTTGACACGGGCTTGTGGCTCATTGCCACCGTAACGCGACAGGGCGCGCGCCTTGTCCAGAATTTCATCGCTGCTCAGCGGATTGCCCGGGTCACCCTTGGGCTCTACAACCCGAGCGCTGTGCTGGTTGCCGTCTTTGGTATGAACCGTGACACGGCCAATCCAGCGGGCCGGGTAGGCGGCGTCGATATCCGGGTCCAGTTCCATCGTGACGATTTTTTCAAAGCGGCGAACATTCGGGTCGGTCAGCGCGTGGGCGTCAAATTCACCCAGACCGGCCATGCGATGCACCGCGATCAGGCCAAGAACCGAAGCCATACAGAATTTCGCCTGATGGATGGTTGTGGGTTCGCTGACCGGGCCAAGCACGTCGATGGCGCCTTGATGCACATGGGCGGTGATCGCGGTGATATCGGCCGCCTCGATCCCGGTTTCGTTGAATACGGCCAGCAAAGCGTCTGCCGCCGGGTGGGTGTGGCGGCACGAGGCATGCCATTTATAAGACGTCTCGATTGTGGCCCAACGGCTGCCCAGCCGGTCGTTCAGCTTGCTGACATCGGAATCGGTGGACATTGCAGCCGCCATGCCATGCTTGCCCTCTAATATCTGTTTGGCCCCAGTGATGCCCGCCTTTGCAGAATAGGCGGCAAACAACCCGGATGAGGCCGCACTTGCGGTGTGTATTTGCTTGCTGTCGGCAGCATCGACCAGAAATTCCCACAGACCAGCGGCCTTGGTCCCGGCGGTGCCGAATGTATGCAGGGTTTGCGCACGGTCCAGCCCCAGCAGGTTTGCCACGGCGGCGGCGGCGGCGATGGTGCCGGTGGTGGCCGTGGTGTGAAAGTGAACATAGTGGCTNCGGCCCAGAAATTCGCCGATCCGGATGCCGGCNTCATATCCGGCAACGGCTGCGCACAGAAAATCCTGCCCGCTGACCTTATGGTCCTGGGCTGCGGCAACCAGNGCTGAAAACACCACNGTGGCCGGGTGCAGCACGGATGAATTGTGCAGATCGTCCTGCTCGACCACATGGGANGCGGCGGCATTTATCATTGCAGCAAAAAAGGCGCTGGTGTCCGGGCCACCGCTAAAGTCNATGCAGGGGCCGGATTTTGGCCCCATATGGGCGGAAAAATCGCGATACATCTCTGCAGGACCGGTGTTGGCCCCGGCAAGCGCGGACCCCAGCCAGTCGACAAACAGCAATTTTATCCCGGTGATGACCTCGTCCGGTATGTCGCCATAGCGCAAATCTGCGACGAAATCGGCAAGGTCCTGTGTGGCTGTCTGCTGGTCGGCCATATCTGTTTATCCTTCGTCTTCAAAATGAATGATCTGGCGGATCGCTTCGCCAGTATGTAGCCGGTCCATGGCAAGATTGATGTCTGAAAGTGGTAACCTGTCTGTCACCAGCTTTTCAACGGGCAAGTCGCCGCGCCGGGACGGTTGTGCCGCCGAGCGTGGTGATCGAATGGGCTGGTTCCAGTGCCGGGGCCGTCAAGGCCGACTTTTTGCACAACGAGTGGACGGCTGTCGACATATGGCGGTTGGGCGTCGCTGTGTTCCTGCACCGCGGCTTTGATTTTCATCTTTCACCCCCCTTTGGGCAACATTCACTGACTAGGCCGCAGGCCTTTCTGAAAGGCGGGCCCGGAATTGCGGAATCTTTACGGGGCTAAAATCTCTAAAATGAGGGGAATGACAACAAGTATGCTGTGAAAAACACGAGCATGATTTGTTCAATGCTGGGCAGGGTTGGTATTCGTCTGAATTGCCGTTGTCGGGACACGGTTTTGCGGCGTCAGGTGATTTTTCGCCGAAGAATTCCGCCCGCGTTGCGGGGGCCGTAACCTGTCTGTTTGTCAGGGGATAGCCTAGAACCCGACCAGAGTGGCAACAACCAGCGGCTGGATGATGCCCGCAAAGCCTATCGAAATTCCCATTGGAAACCGGGTGCTGGCCGAGATTGACTTCCAGTTTGTTCCCCCGGCGAAGGGCATGCGACGTACAGAAAGAATGGCAATGATGCCCAGAATCAGCGAGGCAGAAAAGACATTTGCAAATATTGTCAGATCCTGCAGCGGAATAAACAGCAGCAGCGCCGACAGAATTTTGACGTCGCCACCACCCAGAATGCGAAAACAAAAACCGGCAAACCCGATTGCAAACACCGCGCCGGCAACAACAAGGCGGGCCACCAGATCATCGGGCGTGTTCACCAGAGCCGATACCGCAAATAATGCCACGGCAACAATGCTCAGCACATTTGGAATACGCATATAGCGCAGATCAAAATACATGACGGCCAGTAAAACCGGTGCCAGCAACATAAGCGGCCAATAGATCATTTCAAACTCCCGTTCCCACTCAGGCGCATAGTGCGTCGTTCTGCTTTGGTGGTTGCGCTGGTCCGACCAGGCAAAAGATCAGCTCTGCAAGGCTGGAGGTTTCGGTCTTGGCATAAATGTTGCGAAGGTGAGAGCGGATCGTTGTTTCAGCAAGCGAAAGCTCGGCGCAAACTCCGGCGACCGACAGGCCCCGGCTTAGCAACAGGCAAACCCGGAATTCAGCACGACTGAGATGTGCGGGGTTATCAATGGCAAGCAGCGCTTTGGAAGCCGCGACATGCGTATCGGACGGGGACGGCAACCGGTGGTTTATCACCGTGCGCGTAATCAATCCAACTTGGCGGGACGCCCATGTTCGGGCCATCGATGGCACTACAGTGCTCAGTGTCGTCTGGGCCGGTTGTGCCAGTGGCTGGCGGAAATGCAGTTCTATGTGATCTCGGGTGATCGGCCCGGATGCAAGAATGAGGACAGCGAATTCTTTCATGTCGCGCGCGGTCTGCCAATTTTCCAGAGCAGGATCGGGCGTCACAACCGAACGCTTGGCATGGGTTGATCCCAGCCAGATGCTCGCAGAACGCGGTTTTTTCAAGTGTGCTCCGAACTGTCCGTCTGCGTATGATGCAGCCAGGGGAAGCCCGGTTGTCAGTATTTTCGCATCATGAGTTGCGACCCGTACCGCACGGTTTTCATTCATGTTTGTGCGCACGAGCATCCCGGCCTCGGCACCCAGACCCTGAACAAGATTTGCAAGCGCCTGTTCGAGTGACACTGTTCCGTAAAGCGCTTCGCACCAGCTTGCGATTGCATCCACTACGTCCACTTGGACCGATGGCGTTTTCGCCCAATCATGGCCGATGTCTTCTGACAAATGATGGTTCTTCATTGATACTCAATACCCCGTTCGGCCAAAAAACTCGGCCAGGCCAGCAGCCAAACACGTCCTTCATCAATCAATTTTGAATGCGTTGGCAGTTAGCACCCTAATCCCAAACTCAGGTTCGCCTTCTGCCCCATTTCTGTCAATGAACCGCTGGTGAAGTCGTCAAAAGGCGCTGATTTTGCAATCTAGGATTGATTAATCGCTGCCGGGATTTGTAAAATCAAAAGAAATCGCAGGTATTGTTGAATGTAGCGGAACCTATGCTTTGGCACTGCAGGCCGGGTTCATCCGGCAAAGAATCGAACATATCGAATTACGACGGGTCCCAATGTCAGCAACAGCAGGGCTGGCAACATCAATGACGCCATCACGGCCGACATTTGCACCGGCAATTTGTTGGCTTTCTCTTGTGCCCGCAATTCCCGTGTGGTGCGCATTTCTTTGGCGTATGTCGTCAGAGTTTCGGAAACGCTGGTTCCGAACTGCATCGACTGAAGCACGACGTTGGCAAAGGAGGCAACTTCTTCAACACCAGTTCTGGCCGCCATGTCCATCAGGGCGCGGTCGCGTCCGCGTCCGGCCTGAATTTCCCGTTGCGCGGTCAACAGCTCTTGCGAAATAGCAGGAGAGGTATTTTCCAGCTCATTCCCGACGCGGATCATTGCTGCGTCAAACCCAAGACCGGCTTCGACGGATATCTGGATAAGATCAAGCGCATTTGGAAAATGTTCTTCGATTTCGCGGCGCCGTTCGCTGGCGCGCGAACGCAACCATATCGCCGGTCCGTAAAAGCCCGCAGCAACCGCGAACACGAGGATTTGCAGAACCTGGAACTGGCTCCAGCCGCTGATCTTGTCGTCGATCAACGTTGGCAGATTGATGATGCCGGTCCGTGATACCCAGACCAAGGCGAGCAGGGCAAACGGTATGACCAGCCCCAGCAACATACGAAGCAGATAGTAGTTCCTGACCGCATGCGGTCCGGTCAATCCGGCCATTGAAAGTTGCCGCTGAACGTCGGTTCTCTCTTTGGTGTCATTGGGGATGAACGTCTTGAAAAATCCAGTCGGGTCATCGCTTGCGTGACGAAGAATGCCGTTTTGTGCGACCGAGGCACGGCGCCTGCCGGCGTGCTGGCCTGACATCCGTTGCAAAACCGGGTTTTTGCCTGCTATCGCACCTGAAATGCCAAAGACAAACAGCATTGAACCAAACCCGATGCCAACCATGGCAATCGTGCCGCCGCTGATTTCTGCGGAATTTAAATATGCCAGAAAAGTATCAATCATAACTGCACCCTGTTTAAATTCTGAAATCGACCAGACGTCGCATTACCAGGTAATTGGTCACCACCAGCACACCCACAACAATTGCAAAGGGCATGAAAAGCGGATCGTCGCGCACGTCCATGTAATAGGTGGGAGAAGAAACCATCGTGGCGCCGAAAATAAGGAACGGAAGTCCGGACAGGAAAATAGACGTCAACCGTCCCTCGGAAGAAATCGCCTTGATGCGTTTTCGCATGGTAAACCTGTCGCGGATTACCTGTGCCAAGGTGCGCAACACCTGGCTTAGATCACCACCAGTTCCATTTTGGATTGCCACGCTTATTGCCAGATACCGGACATCTTCCACATCAATGCGTTCGGCAAAGTCCATGAACGCATCAACCAGTTCGTCGCCGAATGCTACCTGATCAGATATCGTACCAAACTCTGAGGCAATCGGATCGGTCATATCGTTTCCGACGGCGGCGATTGTTGCGTTCAGCGGGTGCCCGACTTTCAACCCGCGTGCCATCAAATCCAGCGCATCCGGCAGCTGTTGTTCCAATTTGGCAATCCGGTTGCGGCGCTTGATCCGCACGATGGTAATCGGTGTGATCAGACAAAAAATGGCCGCGACGGGAAGTGCGATAGGGACAATAACAAATGGCGATGCGGCTGCGGTGACTGTTACCGTCGCAAACANGCAGGCCAGAANGAACATTTTCGCGCTTACCGTCAGGCCCGCCTGACGCAGATCAGTGGGCAGGCTGCCAATAAAAGGAAGGTTCGCCAACGACCAGCCATCAACCGAAGGTTTCAAGAGCCTCAGAACCTCTTCGGTTGTGGCACCAGAGGCGATCAGCTTCATGCGGCGGTTGCGGGTTTCGGANACGCTTTCGCTGCGCGACAATATCTGACGCACACCTTCATAGGCCATCAAGACGCCCAGAAAAACGCCCGCATAAACAAGTGGCATCATCGCGGTATCTGAAAACGGGATCATTGGCTGGATCCTTCGCTTGAAAATGCGTCGCTTTGCAGGTTCACGCCGGCGCGCTCAAGCAGCTCGGCGCATTTAGGGCGAATGCCGGTTGCAACAAACTTGCCAAGCACCTCGCCGTTTTCTCCAATGCCAGAACGCTGAAAGACGAAGATGTCCTGCATGGTGATGACATCGCCTTCCATGCCGGAAATTTCCGAAATGCTCATGATGCGCCGGGAACCGTCGCTAAGGCGGCTTAACTGCACGATGACCTGCAGACCCGAGGCGATCTGCGAGCGGATCGCTGCGATTGGGAAATCCAGACCAATCATCATCACCATCTGCTCGATACGTCCCAGGGCGTCGCGCGCAGTATTGGCGTGCACGGTGGTCATTGATCCGTCGTGGCCGGTGTTCATTGCCTGAAGCATGTCAAACGTTTCTGATCCACGCACCTCGCCCACAATAATCCGGTCCGGGCGCATCCGAAGCGCGTTGCGCACCAGATCGCGTTGCGAAACGACACCGCCGCCGGATGGGTTTGGTGGCCGGGTTTCCAGGCGCACCACATGTTCCTGCTGCATCTGTAGTTCGGCGGCGTCTTCGATCGTCACCACCCGCTCGCGCTGGCCAATAAAGGATGACATCGCGTTCAACATTGTGGTCTTGCCCGAGCCTGTTCCCCCGGAAATAAGCACGTTCATTCGGGCTTCTACCAACCCCTTAAGCAGCGCTGCAGAGGCAGGCGTCAGCGTGCCAATGTCGGTCATGCGTTCCATGGTCAGCGGGTTTTTCGAAAATTTCCGGATCGACATGGACGGGCCGTCAATCGCGCAGGGGCGGATAATGGCGTTCACCCGGCTGCCGTCGGCAAGGCGTGCGTCGACCCAGGGCGTGGATTCATCCACACGGCGTCCGACCTGAGATACGATCTTGTCGATAATCCGCAGCAAATGACGTTCGTCGCGGAAACGAACCTTGCTTTTCTCAAGCAACCCAAAGCGTTCGACGTAAACATTCTGATGCGAGTTGACCAATATGTCATTGATCGTCGGATCCGCCAGAAGTGGCTCAAGCGGGCCATAGCCAAGGACTTCGTCCAGCAGTTCGTCAATCAGCAGTTTAAATTCTTCCGAGCGCATCGCGCGCCCTTGTTCGGTCAGCACCGAGGACACCAGAACCGCAACTTCGCGGCGCAGCTCTTCGGGCGGGACCTTGTCAATTACCGCAAGGTTAAGCCGGTCAAGAAGCACGTCGTGCAGCTGGCTTTTCAGCTCTAGCCGCGCGGCGAATTCGATCTCTTGCGCCGTTGGTTCGGCAGGCTCGATGATCGCCCGGGCGGCGGTCGCGTCAAATTTGATGACGTCGGCACTGGGGCGGCTGTCTTGTTTGGAAAACTGTTTGAACATGTTGATCGCCCCTAATGTTTTGTGTTCTGAGGCATGGCCTGAAAGCCTGCCTGAGTTGTTTTGGCCAGCCGGGCCACTGCTTTTGTCAGCGGTGAACGCGGTGCTACGGAAGACAAAGGTTTGCCCTTGTCCGAGGCCGCGTTGGCGGCATTTGGATCATGGGGTAGCCAATGATCCAGTTTGCGCTCTAGTGCCTTTGCGGCCTCGCGGTGAAGCGACGACTGCATGAGTGGTTTCTTTTCGTGATTGACGACGATCTGAACTGGCAGTGTCACGTTGTCGGTGGTGAAAAAGTCGATCAACCGGCGGCTATGGCGAACTGACGATACGGAAATATCTGTCACGATGATCAATTCATCTGCCCGTTCAATGATCGCCTCGATCCAACCAACAAGCGCGCGCGGCAGATCAACGACCACGTATTCATGAGACTGGCGAAGCGTGTCGAGGATTGCGGCAACCTGATCGATGCGCAGCGAATCTAATGGTGCAAACTTTGATGGCGCGGCAAGCACTGACAGGCCGTTGTGCATCGTCGTCATCGACTGACCAAGGAACGTTGCATCCGGCACCGTGCCGTCGAGCGCGAGCTGAAGCAGCGTATCCTGTTCGTCCATATCCAGAAACGATCCAACGGTGCCAAACTGCAAATCCAGATCGACCAGCGCGACTTTGCCCGGCTTGGCGGGAACCCGCGATTTATTGCGGCCCTGAAGCTGATCGGCCAGATTGACGGCGACAGTCGTTGAACCGGCACCGCCACGCGCCTGAGCGACAGCAATAATTTTGCCCGGAGTTCCCGCGCCAGATGCAGCTACCTTTGACACGCGGTCAATTTTGGCAATTTGATCGGCAATCTCGGCACCGATCATTGAAATCGGAAGAACTTCGTCAACACCGGCGTGGTTAAGTGCGCGCGCCTGCGACAGCGATATTGTATCGTCGGCCATTGCCACAAGAACCGTTTCCTTGCCGCGATCCTTGGTGAGCGCCTGAATTGCGCTGATGTCGGCGTCGCTTTCGGGGCTGGTCTGAAACAGCACAATATCATAGTCCGCGGCCATTTTGACGGCCTTGCCGTTGATCTGGGACAGCGTGGATGCTTCGGTATCAATGCGGATATCGGAATTGTCCGACAATGCTGTGCCGATAGCGTCCGATACCGATTGTTCCGGCGAAATCACGAGAATTGATTTTGATTTCATCTTCATTTTTTAGTCCTTCCGGGAAACGCAGTTCCCAAGTGGTGCGGCGTCACCCGTTGTTCCCAAGCGCCAGATCTTCTGCGGGTAGCGAAACGCTCATCGTCGGAAACTGTAATGTTCCGGGCAAGTTGTTCCCCGGCGCGCCAGCCAGCGCCGCCAATCCACCCAGAGGGGATGTAAACTGAAAGTTCAGGTTTTGGATTTCCACAGTGACGACCGGCACATAGGGTCCACCAAGAAACCCCAATGCCGGGTCGAATGCGTATGTAAAGCTCAGGTTGGCCGGTGTCGCTGTCGTCGGCATCATTCCGGAAACAGACGCCCAGATTTCACTGGCCGTCGGGTCGCCCGCATTGCCGGTGCAGGTAATTGTTCCGGGATTTGCACAGATCGTTGCGCCCGCACTGCACAGGGTGCCAAACTTGGGGCGGCACTGTATTAGGCGCAACTACACCGCGCGAAATCGCGGTCGGAACGCCGGCACAGGCAGGGGGTCTGACGGCGGCAATGCGCGCGGCGCGCTGCATGGCTTTTTCGGCCATCACATATTCGGCACCCATCCGGCCAAAATCAATCAGGCCAAAGAAGATCAGCAAAAAGATAGGCAGCACGATGGCCAGTTCGACCAGCGTCGTCCCGCCCATATCGCGCGCAAATTTGCGGATGCTGTATGTCACGCGCCCGCTCATGTTCCAAAGATCCTTGCCGCGTCCGTGACATTGGTGGTGATCTGCGGCAGGTTCCCGCCGTTCAGCGCGAACACGCCTGCAAACGGAAATGTAATCGTGACATTTGCTGTGACCTGCGCCACCGCTGCCGGGCTAACGCGATAGGTTCCCGCCACACAGCTAAAGGATGGCGTGACAAAGTTCACCGTTACCGCCGTCGGGAAAACTGAGTTTCCGGAAATGCCCTGGCTGACGATGGTTTGAAGCTGGGTGGAATACCCAGCAACCGAACCACCGCTGGAACAGATGTTTACCGGAACGACCCGCGACAGATACCGTGTTGCATCCCGCACACCACTGATCGCGGCCTGAAAAGAGATCATCATCCGGCTGCCCTCGATGATGACAGCAAAGAGCAACAGCATTATTGGCAGGATAATCGCGAACTCGACCAGCGCGGCGCCGCGCTCATCACCAACGAATGCGCTTTTGGCGCGGCGGGCAGTCCGGTTCTGGATTGTGGATTTCTGTTTCATGCCTGACATCACCGATACAACTGCACAACATCGTGAAAGATGCCGCCGGTTCCGCCAGCGCCTGCACCGGGACCACCGGCAGAGCCGACGATTTCAACCCACAGGTCCAGTGTTGGCGGGGACAACCCGTCATTTCCGACAGGCTCGGTCAGGAACAGGCGATAGAATTCTTTGACCGGCACGTTGTTGGTTTGGCCGACGATCGGGTTGGCAGTACAATCAATACCAGCGGCGATGACGACGCGGCGGTCCGGGTCGGTCGACTGGTTGTTGGAACATTGCGGACGGCCGGTTTCTGACAGTCCGGTCAATATAGCTTGTGATGATCCACCGCCGCCAGCGGCCGTTATTTCGTCTTTGTAATAGTTATAGCGAGTAGAGGCGCTCGGGTGCGGATCAATACCGCCATAGTTTGCAGCCACATAGGCAGCACGCCCGGTAAGCCAGTTCCCGTCACCGAACCTTGAACAACCAGAGCTGGCGAAGCAATCATCGCGCGGCATTCCAAGGGTGTCCGGGGACGGCTGCGGGCTGCCGCCGACACATTGTGGCCC
>JGI24724J26744_10003581_pt1 | contig 10033 bp, 8 predicted proteins | sample Cruoilmetagenom7_FD_26744 | JGI IMG/M metagenome (IMG submission 26744)
AACAATTCTTTCCATTGCGAAAGAATTGTTTCATTTGAGAAATCATTATTATAATTTACTTCAGGATAGTTTCTCTGCCATAATTTAATCGTTTCTAAAATTTCATCATAGTTATTTGCATCAATTAAATTATTATTTTTATGTAATATTTCATAGGCAGCACCAATGTCATGTCCCATCACAACAGTTCTGTAAGCATTTGCTTCTGCATAAATTAAACCAAAAGTCTCAGCAAAACTATCTTGTGGGTAAAAAACACATAAGGATTGGCTTAGATGTTCCATCATTTCTTTATGAGGTAACGATCCCAAAATTATAATATTAGTATTTTCAACTTTGTTGTTGTCCATTTTGTAACCAGGATTGGCGATATACAATTTCAATCTTGGTAATTGTTTATTCATATATTCGAAACATTTTATTATTTGTTTTAACCCTTTGTTAGGCGATGAAAAAAACAATAATTTATTTAAATCTTTTTTAGAATCTTTAGATATTATTGGATTAAATGGTTTATCAACTGGATTATAACAATATGAAACAGCGGTTGGTTTACTGACTATAGAAAATAGTTTTCCAAGAAGAGTATTGTTTAATAACTTAATTGTATGTTGCTGATGCGTCTTTGAATTACAAATGATAGTAGTGTTTGTATTGGATAATCCAATTCGCTTAAAAGCATACTCATAGTTTTTATAAGTATGTATCCATAAAAAGAACTTTGCATTTGGGAATGATTTTTGAATGGCTTTTAATATTGGATATTTTCTAAGTATGACAATGTAATCAGGATTATATTGAGTCATTGTTTTTTTTGGAATAAAACTCAATTGTTCATTTTCAATATGTAAATTTTGTCTATATTTTTGTGCTACTAATACTCGATAGAATTTTGATAATATTTGTGCTGTTTTTATTATGCTTGATTCTGTTCCACCAATTGCTTGAGATTCTAATGTGGAAACCTGATAGGGTTCAGGATAAGTATTATCTAAAAATAGAATAGTTTTAATTTTAATAGCTCGCAAAAAAAAGGCTGAGGTAATTATTATACTCAGCCTTTAAAAATTTCAAAATATATTTGCTTAGACTTCTTGATTATTTTCCTTAGACTCTAAAGTCTTTCTGGTTTTTTCTTCTAGTTCAAGTTGGCTTTTTTCTAAATCTTCAATTAATTTAATTTCTCTTAGCGTATGTTTTTCCCACGATCTGGCTTCTTTTAAAATTTTCTTAGTTTCTTTTGCAGATCTAAAAGCTTGTAAGGCTTTGTGGTGTTGCTTTAAATTTGAATATGACATTCCCATCAATAAATAATTGTTACCAGGGTTTTTAAAGCCACCTTTTTCAGCGGCTTTTTTTGCCGCATTGGCAGCTTTCCCATAATCACCAGCATCAAAATAAACACCTGCTAAACGAGCAAATAAAGCGCCTTTATCTGAAAGTTTTGCAGCTTCTTCTAAAACAGGAATAGCTTTGTCATGTTGGTTGGCTTGTGCCCAAGCATTACCTAAAGTCTCAACAGTTTTTTGGTCTTTTTTAATAATGCCATCATTCATGCCTTTTTCAATNATTTTCGCCGCTTTATAGGGTACGTCTTGCCCTAAATACATATAAGCCAGATTTAAAATATCACCTTTTTTCTTTAACTCTCCATTTAAATAAATAGAATCAAAAACAGCTAATCTACGATTATCTTTACCCAACTCACCATATAAACCTGCTAATTGTTTTAAATAGTTTGTTTTAGGATACAAAGCTACCAATTGTTCGTAAGTACTGGCTGTGTTTTTAAAATCGCCTTTATCGTAGTATAAAGCTGATTTCAATCTTAACCAATTTTCCTTAACTTTTCGTCCTGCTGCCGTTTCTAAAGAAACGGCTTTATCAACATTAGTCAGTGCTTTGTCGTAGTTTTTTTGTTGATAATGGGCTTGAGCTAACATGATATGAGCTGTTGGTGTTGCTTTGGGTATAGAGGCTAAATATTCATCCATATACTTAATAGTTTCAGAGTATTTTTCTAACTGAAAATTTAACTGTGCTATTGTATATTTAGATTGTAATATCATTGCATCAGTGGTTTCTTCAATGGCAATGACCTCCTTATATGCACGTATTGCATTTACATAGTCTTCTTTTGATGCATAAATAAAGGCATAAAAATTCCACATTTGTGATTTCCCATAACCTGATACTTTGCCTCTATTTTTTAANACATCTAAGACTGCAAGTGCTTCAGTGTGATTTCCTGCTTCAGTTAATTCCTGTGCTTGCATTAACTTTTCAAAAGTTTTTGCATCAATTGCCCCTGTAGCCTTTTGTTCATCACCACGAGATAAAACAACAGATGAAATTACTAGACTAAAAAGAACTAATACTAATTTAAATTTATTCATACTTTTCTCCATATCAATCTTTGGCTAGCTTGAAAGTAATTCTTGTTTGTACACCAGGAACATCTTGAGCAACACCATCAATAACTCTAGGCTTGTATTTATACCTTAAAGCTGAGTTTATAGCTGCCCTATTAAATATCTTTGCTGGTTCTGCTTTAATTACTACTGGGTTCATTACAGTGCCTTGTTTGGTCACTGTATATTCCAATAGAACATAGCCTTCAATACCACGTGAAGAAGCACGCGATGGGTATTGTGGTGCAACCTTAACAATCGGCAAGAATTCACCATCTGAAGCAGATAAACCTGTCCCCATACTTAAGTCCATATCTGCTGACATACTATCTGGTGCATTAATTGCGCCAATTTGAGAATCAGCATCAACTTGATCAAAGTCTTGTTGTGGTATATCTGGCGGTGGCTGTTCATCAACCACAGGCTTCTCTGGTTTTTGCACTTCACGATTTGCCATTGTTTCTACTTCGGGCATCAAAATATTTGGCATTTTAATACTTTTTGACTTATCAAGGTCAAGATCACCCATTTCAATTAACGCAACCATTAGCATGATTAGTGCTGCTGTTACTACAAATGCTAATGGCACTGTAATAATGGCTCTTTTAATAACCATATGATTTACTCCTAGTTATTGAGTTGTTGATAAAGAAATTTTACCAGGCTCAACAATCTCTCTGGCAGAATCTAGAACAGCAGTAAATGTTTTCACTGATGCTAATTCATCTGCTTGAATGACTACACCACCTTCTGGGTTTTCTGCATGTAACCTTTGAATATTTGCTTTAACCGAACGTACATCAATACGGCGTTTATCCATCCAAATTGAATTGTCTGCATTAATAGCAATTAATACAGTGGTATCATCTTTCTTATTTGAGGTGCTAGCCTCTGGACGATTTACCTCAATACCGGATTCTTTAATAAATGTTGCAGTCACAATAAAGAAGATTAACATGATAAATACCACGTCTAACATTGGAGTTAAATCGATTGCTCCTTCTTCTTCACCTGCTGCTTCTGATAGAAAACTTCTGCGCATATGCTTTTCTCTGTTTGTTTGTTTATTGTTTTTGAAGACCTTAACTTTTTGAAGTAATGGTTAAAACTATTTTCTCAGTTTTAACCATTTTGATTTTCAATCCTCAAATGTAAGGTGTTCTTCTGTTAAATTATTCTCTTTATCAGCTAATTGAGTGACAAAAGTATTTGCAAATACACCCGAAAGTGCAACTACCATTCCAGCCATTGTAGGAATAGTTGATTTTGAAACACCACTTGCCATTGATTTCGCATCTCCACCACCAGTTGCAGCCAGTGTTGAGAAAACTTCAATCATTCCTGTTACTGTTCCTAATAAGCCTAATAATGGACATAGAGCAATTAAGGTTTTTATTACAGGTATGTTTTTGTTTATTTTCTCTTGGACTTCCGAAACTAATTTCTGCCTAATAGCATGAGCATTCCATGATTTATGTTCGCTGCGTGAAGTCCAAATTTTTAAAACTTTTGCAAAATCATGTTTGTAATTAAATCTTAGATATAAATATTTATCTAAGATCATGGCCCACATGACAAAAGTGGTCGCTGCAATTATATAAAGCACAGGACCGCCTTTGTTAAAGAAATTATCTATAGCTTCAAATACATCTTGTAAAAATATAAGCATGTAATTCTCCCGCTATTTTTTCTCTGCTCTTTCAGCTAATATTCCAGCACTTTGCTCTTCTAAAACATGCATAATACCTTTAGCTTTTCCGCTTAGGAATGTATGTAATAATAAAATTGGAATCGCGGCTATCAAACCAAGTACAGTTGTTACTAACGCACCTGAAATACCACCAGCCATACGTTTAGGGTCGCCAGCACCAAATATTGTGATCGCTTGGAATACTAAGATCATACCTGTTACAGTACCTAATAAACCAAGTAATGGAGCTACCATTGAAATTATTTTTAATAATGGTAAGGATTTGTTAATAGCCGTTCTCTCTTTAAGAATAGCTTCGCCAAGGCGCAATTCTAAAGTTTCAACATCAGCAGTATTGTTCGCTTCAGCTGCCATTAATACACGACCCAATGGGTTGTTATCAGATAATTTATCAGAATTTATTTGTTTCTTAACTTTTGCAGAAACTCCGCCTAATACAATAAATCTCCAGATTGATAATAAAATACCAAACACAGCAACACCTGAAATAATATAACCAACAAGTTTACCTTCGTGCCATTTCTCAACTAAAGTAGGGGTATTGATCAAAGCAGTTAAATAACTACCGCCTGATGGCCCTGTTGGATCAATTCCTACTGGTGTAAACCCAGAGCTTGAATTTTGTAAATCAGCAGCTCCTGATTGATAGTTAGATGGTTGTCTAGCTAAAATACTTAAAGCACCAGTTTCAGGTTTGTATTCTAAATAGTCACCTTTTGAAAGCATGTTAAATACACCAACTCGTACGACTTCTTGTTGGCCTGAAACACCTACATTCGCATTGTATTTTACGACATTACCAGATTCGGTGATTTCTTGATGCATTTCATACCAAACTTGTTCAATATCTTCCATTGAAGGCAAATCAGTNGATGAATTCATTTTCTTGATTAGTCCATTTAGAAATTCGATTCTATCAGTATACTGTGTGCTCGTTATTGANTTTTCAAAACGTACACGTAAGTCAGCTGCGGATGAAGTTAAATGACCAAATAGCTCTTTAAGAGAACCAAGACGTTCATCTCTTTGTTTTCTTTTCTCTTCAACAACAAGTTCGTTATCATTAAATTGAATCTCCATTAGGGCTGCTTTATTCTCTAATGCAGCAATTTGTGCTTTTGTTTCTCGAATCAACCTTTCTTGTTCTTGTTTCTGCTTGATAAACTCTTGTTCGCGTTTTTTATTCTCTGCACTATCTGCAGTACGACCAGCTTTTACTTTTTTCAANAAATCGTTCATTGATAAGTCTGCAGCAACAATCGTTGAACTTGCAAAAAATAGAGCGAATAGTAGAATTAATTTTGAAATTTTCATTATTTAGCTCCTGTTGGTGCAGATATTGGCAACGTCATTACACCTATTGAAGCTTGTTTGTTCGCCATTTTAATGCCATTTTTAATTGAGTTTCTGTAGACTCCATTGTCTAGTTCAACCCATGATTTAGTTGCTTTGTCATAAACTGCACTTAACTTAGTGTCTTTTGTTTGTGCTACCATTGCAATGCGACCAACGCGTAATATATTGACATCGTGTTCTTGGCCGTTAATGGAAATGATTTGAGAATAAGAGTCCATTTTGCGACCATATTCATTTTCTACTTGATAGACTTCTAAAATTTGTCTAAATTTTTCAGAAATATCTACTTCTGATTTTTCAATATTTTCTTGAATAAACAACATGCGTTCGGCACGCTCTTGTTCATGAAAAGGCAAATCAATATCAATAAATTGACTTAGGCTTTCTGCCATTTTCATAATCAATGGCAACATTTGGCGTTCAATTAAGGCTACTTGAGCTGTAGAACTTTCAAACTTTTCGATTAAGGCTAATTGACTACTAATTTGAGTATTAAGTTGGTTATTGTAAACTTTCAAGCCATCAACTTGCTTTAATAAGCTGCGATATTCAACAAGTCTAGCTTGTGAAGTATCAACAACTTTATCAACTCTTGCTTGTGATTTTTGAGCATCTTTAACTTTTGCTTCGCCTGTTTTTACAACATCTTCAAGCTGTGCATAGCTCATCGTANTTGCGCCAATAGCTAATACTAACGCCAAAGACTTTTTGAATTTAACGATTTTCGTGCTTATTTGCATTGTCCATCCTCTNTTTTTTTATGTTTTGCTGTTGATAATTAAAAACTTGCAATATAGTTTTTATCTTCTATTATTTAAAAAATACCCACTGAACAACAACAGTGGGTATTTTGATTTCACATTAATTTGTTATGTTAAACATAACGTATTAACTTTATAGTTCGTAACGGAATTTTAGATAGTAAAATCCACCGCCGAAACCTATTGGTGAGTTTTGGTCATACCTACTTCCAGAACCACTACCTAAGTGTGGTTGGCCGTTTAATGTACCAAATATTTCATCCGGATATTCATCCGTTACATTTTGTGCACCAATTGTGATTTCATAGTTGTCATTAAAGTTATAGGCCAATTCAAGGTCTAGACTCATATTGTCACCTACAAACACATTATTATCTGTTCCGTAATAACCACTNTTATGGTTNAAGCGACCTAAAAATCTCCAATCGTTAACCATGTGAGTAGTAGTGAAATTCCAACGTGTTTCTGGAAGACCTCTTTCTTGCTCAGTGATTCTTTCACCACCTAGCAAAGANCCAGATGTACCATCAGGATTTGTATATGTATCAACTCGNACCACATCAGTCTCTGTACGGTTAAATGATAAAGTAAAATCTGTATTACCATTACCAATTTCCATACCATAAGTTGCTACTACATCTATACCACGAGTTTCTGTATCAAAACCGTTGGTAAAGAAGCGGAAGTTTCTTAAGTTAGATGCTCCGGTTATACCCGATGCCAACAATGCGTCAATCTCTGTTTGAGATAATGAATTATCTTGAGACAAAGTAATGCGATCATCTAAATCAACTGCAAAATAATCAACTGTTAAATCAAGTCCGCCAAAATTCATAACCGCACCAAAAGTAAAGTTTGTTGACTCTTCAGCATCAAGAGGTTGACCGCCACGTGATACAGCAACAGGGTTAATTGATGGAATCGTTCCATTATTAACCAATTCACCTGCGGCATTAATCTGTGTTGAGACGTTAAATGCATTTGATTGACCAGGAGTTGGTGCTCTAAAACCAGTACTAAATGCAGAGCGTAAAGCAAAAGTATCAGAGAATTCGTAGCGAGCAGCTACTTTTCCATTAGTTGTTGTTCCAAAATCTTGGAAATCTTCAAAACGCAAAGCAACACCAACCATTAAACTCTCAGTTACATCTGCTTCTAAATCAACATAAGCAGCATAATTTGAACGTTTAAACGTCCCTGCTGCAAGATTTGAAAAACCAGCAAAACCATTAGAGCCAGAGCTAAAGCCTTGTGCAGCATAAGGACCAATCTCAAAAGAGGCTTGGTCGCCTGTATGAATCGTAAAAGCTTCTTGGCGCCACTCGATACCAGCCGCCACATTTAAACCTGAGTAAAAGCTTGCTACTTCAAATTCTTTTGACATATCAACATTAAAGTTTTTCTCTACTTGTTCATAAGCACCTGGATCAAATACAGTTGGTGTATCTGGCCCTAATGACGCATTAACTGTGTTACGAATAGCAAAGTCTACAAAACTACGTCCAAAATAACCGCTAACATCATAAGCCCAGCCATTGTCCATTTCTCCTCTAACGCCAACTGCTGTAGAAAAGTCATCGACAGTTCCACCAAAACGAGGTGTAAATCCACCTGGGAACATTTCTTGGAATGAAAAGCAGTTTGGATTAGCAAACACTTGTCCCAATGCAGTTGCGTCTGGGACATTATTGGTAATGGATACAACAGGACATCCTGCAGAACCATCAACGATGCCATCTGCAGCATCTAGTACATCACCAATTAATAACGTTGCTCCGCCATCACCACTGAAAACACCTCCACGGGTATTTGGATTACGGAAGAAAAAACCACCATCTACTTCTTTAGAGCCATAGTTACCAAAAGCATAAAACTCTTTGTCCCCACCTAAGTCAACACCCATATTATAGGTAAGTTTTAAATCATCAATAATTTTAGGCTGACCCCAAATTTGAGCTGGGTTTGCAATATTTGTGTTGCCTGCTGCAATTAAACCTAAAGCATCTCGACGCTGAACAGAACGATCAGTATCATCTGATTCCCCATATTCAAATGACAAATTTACAAAACCGTTATCAGTAAAAGGTAATCCAACATTACCTGCTAAATTATATGTTGCGCCATCACCTTCATAATATTGACCATAACGTGCTTCAAAAGAAGCACCATCTGATGCATCTTTCATAACGAAATTCATAACACCAGCAATGGCATCTGAACCATACTGAGCAGCAGCTCCATCACGTAATACAGCAACTTGTCTTAAAGCAATCGCAGGGATTTGCGAGATGTCTGGGCCTTGAGCACCATCAGCTACACCATTGCCAAGCCATGAGATTACAGCAGCACGGTGACGCCGTTTGCCATTGACCAATACCAAAGTATGATCAGGGGCAAGTCCACGTAAGTTTGCGGGACGTACCAAAGTGGCTGCATCACTAATAGGTTGTGTTCCAACGTTATAAGATGGGACTACGTTTTTCAATAAGGTACTAAGATCTGTTACACCTTGGTTTACAAAATCATCACCACTAATTACATCTACAGGTACGGCTGAATCAGATGCAGAACGGGCAGCACGGCGAGAGCCTAGTACCACTACTTCCTCTACTTCTTTTTCTGCGCCATCTTCTTGAGCGAGTGTTTGCGATGAAAAACCGATTGTTAACGGTGCGAACATGCTTAAAAATAAAGCTGTTCGTTTGTTAAAGTTTGTTTTCATTGTTAAGTCTCCTTAGACTGTTTTTAAGTTAAGTTAAATTATTTTTCACAAATATTTAATAATTTGTATCGGTCAATATAACAGTCTGAAAACACAAGTCAAGTATCAATTTAATTATTGTTATTAATAACTTTTATTAATCCCATTGGAAATACTGAAAAATAGTGTTTGGCATTAACGAAAAATAAAACAATCAGCTAGTATTTTAAAATGAGCTTAAGTAGAATGTATGATTTTTGAGCTTAACTAGGAAGTACTATGCTAATAAACTTAGATTTAAAGTTGGTTTCAATTAATGAAATCAATGAAAACACGGTACATTTCACATTTGATATTTTAAATAATCAAGCGCTTGAACTTATTGCAGGACAATTCATTAGATTGCTTTTTCAACAAGATGGAGAAGAAGTCTTTCGCAGTTATTCGGTTGCTAATATTTTACAAAGCAACACAGATACAGTTAAAACTATTGAACTAGCTGTTTCATGGGTAAAAGGTGGGTTGGCCACAGTTGGCCTTTCAAACATGGAAATAGGCGAAACTATAAAAGCCAGCGCGCCTTATGGACGCTTTTGTTTAACTGACAAAATGTGGAATAGGTATTTTTTGGTCGCAACAGGAACTGGCGTTACACCCTATCGCGCTATGCAAAATGAGCTCAATCAAAGAATCAAAGAAGGAGCAGAAGTGTTTGTCATTATGGGAGCAAGGAATGAATCAGGCTTGTTATACGCTGAAGAATTTAGAAGCAATGCTCAACTTGATGGTTATAATTATGTGACTTGTTTAAGTAGAAAAAGTCTTGCAAATTCAACATCATTAGATTTTGATGGATATGTTCAAGCTTATTTAGAACAGGTTGAGTTTGATACTGAAAATGATGTGGTGTATTTGTGTGGCAACCCCGCCATGGTCGATGATGCATTTAATCTATTAAAAGAAAAAGGATTGCCAGTGCCGCAAATTCGCCGTGAAAAATATGTGTCTCCTCCCAAAAGAAAGCCCAAGANTGCTTTTGCTATGAAGTCCTAAAAGAATACAACTAAAATCTATTTGCAGAATAAGGCGCCAT
>JGI24724J26744_10003582_pt1 | contig 10029 bp, 10 predicted proteins | sample Cruoilmetagenom7_FD_26744 | JGI IMG/M metagenome (IMG submission 26744)
GCTATCAGCTAATTCAGCTATGAGCTACTATCAGACGTCAAAGAGTTGACAATTTTAAGCAAAAATTGACGCTCATATCATTAATTTTTATTCTTTATCCCACCAATTACAACGAGATATAAGTTATTCTCGCCTTTTGTTTAATGCAATTCCTCTGGCCGACTATTACCTTATACTAACACTTCCCTGTAAGTTCAAACTGTTACGAACTATTAATAACGGTCTTCCTGTATTTAAGCTGGGGAATCATATCCTGTGGCACAATACTTGCTAAATTAGATGCGAAGCAGAATAATTCCGAAAACAAGAAATAGGGAAAGCACGAAATTAAAGTTTTGTTTTCTTGGTGTTTTCTTCCTTTCGTGCTTTCGTGATAAAAATATATTCGAGTCTGTTCTGGTCAGGATAAAGCAATTAGCCGTTTAATAAAATACTTAAAACTAAGGTAACTACTCAGGTTGATATACTTCAGCCTTCAGTCTTCAACCTAAATACCTGAGTAGTTACAATTATTATCCCAAAAACGGAGGATAAAGGGTAATGTCTAATAAAATATTGATTATACTCATAGGTGCATTTTTACTGATAGTGGTTGCTATGGGCGGAGGTTTCTTTATGATGTGGAATAAAATGTCATCTATGAATGCCCAAAACAGTGAAGTGGTTGAGAGCGGCACGGAAGCAGAAGAAGTTGTTGAAACAATGGGGCCTACTAAAAAACTCGATACATTCATAGTAAATCTGGCGGATAAAGGCGGAGAACGATATTTGAGAGTTTCAATGAATTTAGAACTGGAAAAAGAAGAAACAGTTGAGGTTGTTGGAAAAATACTTCCAAAAATAAGAGACGCTATTTTAATGATACTGCCGACAAAGAAATATGAAGATATAGGCACGGTTGAAGGAAAAAGTGCTTTAAGAAATGAAATGCTTACAAAAATAAACGAATTAATGAAACCGGAAAAAATTAAAAATATCTATTTCACTGAATTTGTAGTTCAGTAAAGGGCTTATAAGGCATGTCTGATCAGATATTATCACAAGAAGAAATTGATGCGCTTCTTTCAGCAATGGATAAAGGGGATGTCGATATAAATGAGGGGAGAAAAGGATCTGTTGAAGCTGAGGTTAAACCTTATAACCTAACTTCACAGAACAGAATGCTGCGGGATCAGTTTAATGCACTTGAGGAAGTATATGACAAGTTTTGTACATTAATGGACTCATCATTGACAACAAGTCTTCAACAGCCTGTTGAAGTAGAATTTGTATCAACGGAAATGATTAAATATGGAGAATTTACAAGTGCTTTTACAAATCCAACTGCCTTTGGGATTTTCAATATGGAGCCTCTTATCGGTTCAGCAATGGTTGCTATAGAACCTAAGCTGGTATTTTCCTTGATAGATTGTATGTTCGGCGGAAATGGAAAACCAACGGATGAAATAAAAGAATTTACAATTATTGAGCAGAGAATGATTAAAAGAATCGTGAATGAAACGCTGAAAAAACTGGAGGAAGCCTGGAAAGTTGTTTATTCACTTAAATTCTCTCTGAAAAAAATCGAATCAAAACCTGAGTTTGTACACCTTGCTAATCCAAACGAACTGATGCTTATTATTCTCTTTTCGATTAAGGGGGAAGTTTTTAGCGGGAATATTCATCTGTGCATTTCTTCTCTTATGCTGGAGCCTATTAAGGAACATCTGTCTTCAAGATACATGACTGAAAAGGATATGGAAAACACCTGGAGCTCTCAGATTAAAAATTTGCTGAAAAATACCAATGTAACACTTATAGCAGAGCTTGGGAAAACTACAAAGACGGTTGGTGATTTGCTGGCTTTAAAGGTTGATGATGTTATTAATCTCCCCACAGGAACTCAGGATTTGATAAAAATAAATGTTGAAGATGTTCCAAAATATCAAGGTTTTCCCGGAATTGTAAAAGGGAATAATGCGGTTGAAATAACAGGGTTGATTAAACAAATTGGAGGAGAAATATAATAATGACTGCAGAAGATGAAAAAAGCCAAACGGGCAGCCCTGGCAGCACGGAAACCGAAGGTGAGACTGAAAATCATGTAAATGTTAAGAAAGAAGCACCATATGAATTTTCAGATATTGATAACTCTAAGGAATCGGTATCTGAAAGTAATATGGAGTTTCTGCTTGATATTCCATTAGAGATTTCAATTGAACTTGGAAGAACCAGGATGCTGATAGATCAGCTTTTGAAACTCAGTCAGGGGTCTGTGATTGAACTTTCAAAATATGCCGGCGAAACACTCGAAATACTGGCAAATCAAAAGGTAATTGCAAAAGGAGAAGTTGTTGTTGTTAACGAAAAATATGGTATCCGTTTGACTGAAATCGTAAGTCCAATGGAACGGGTAGCGAGGCTTGGATGAGTATTTATCCTGATATTATTCCAACAGCAATAAAAATGCTGACAGCNCTGGGAGTTGTTCTTGGGGGAATGCTGGTCGTTTATTATTTCTCAAAACGGATATTGAAAAGACAGGTGGGAAATTCAAAAGGAAAAATGATCAGAGTTCTTGAAAGCAGTTATATTGGAGTAAAAAAAAATATCTCCCTTGTAGAAATTCCGGGAGCAATTCTTGTTTTAGGAATTACAAACGATAACATATCTCTTCTTTCAAAAATAGAAAATCAGGAAGTAATAAACGGTTATAAAAAAGTTGAAAAAGAAAAAGAATTGCTTTCATTTTCTGATCGTTTACATCAATTTTCATTGAAATTAAAAGGGACGAAAAGTGTCAGTTAACAGGACGGGGAAAAAGACTTTTGATATGGCAAAACGGCTGGTCCTGTCTCTGGTGATATTTGCTGCCTTTTATTTTCTCATGCCTTCTTACAGCTTTGCACAAACACCAAGTACCGGTTCACCTTTTTTCAGTATCAATGTTGAACAGGAAGAAGATCCTGGACAGGTTTCGGTTGTCCTCCAGATATTTCTATTACTGACGGTTCTCTCCATAGCTCCGGCACTTCTAATCATGATGACATCATTTACCAGGATTGCTATAGTACTTTCCGTACTTCGTCAGGCCATCGGTACTCATTCAATGCCTCCTAATCAAATTATACTCGGCTTGGCACTTTTTCTGACCTTTTTTATAATGGCTCCTGTTTGGGAAAAAGTGAACACAAATGCAATTCAACCATATCTGGAAAAGGAAATAACTCAAAAACAGGCGCTTGAAAATGCATTTAAACCAATAAGATCTTTTATGTTTAAGCAAACAAGGGAAAAGGACCTTGCCATGCTTGTTAAAATATCAAATACAGCAAGGCCGAAAAATATGAATGACGTTCCCACCAGTGTGCTGATTCCTTCATTTATTTTAAGCGAATTAAAAACAGCATTTCAGATGGCTTTTATGCTCTATGTTCCGTTTTTAGTTATCGATATGGTGGTTGCAAGTGTCCTTCTTTCAATGGGAATGATGATGTTGCCGCCCATTATGATTTCTTTGCCTTTTAAGCTGATGCTGTTTGTTCTTGCAGACGGCTGGTATTTGATTGTGGGGTCTTTGGTAAAGAGTTTTGCGTAATATTGATGCCATCGGTAATACTTTTTACGAGTTAATCAATATTGATAGCTTCGTAAAAAGTCATGAACACATTTTTTACAAAATTCGTTACGCAGTTTAGTTGTTGAGTGGTTATACTGGAAGGGAAAAAGGATATGACACCCGAATTAGTAACAGGTTATTTTATTGAAGCAATAAAAATGGCTATTTTACTGTCAGCTCCGATGTTGCTGTCAGGCCTAATCGTTGGGCTTATCGTGAGTATCTTTCAGGCAGCGACACAGATTAATGAAATGACTATGACTTTTATTCCGAAAATGCTGGCTGTAGCTGTGGCCCTGATAATAGCTTTTCCATGGATGCTTCAGATAATGATTGATTTTATGAAAAATATGATAACCAGCCTCCCCTCATATGTTGGATGAGACCATGCAATGGCAACATTTACTTTCCCACTTATAAAGCTTCAGATGTTTTTTCTTATCTTTTTGCGCATAACCGCAATAATGATGAGCATTCCTGTTTTTGACAGTAAAACCATTCCTGTTGTATTTAAAGCCGGACTGGCTTTTTCTATCAGCATTATGCTTTTTCCATTAATAAAAATAAATGAAATACCGGATTTTTCAAATATAATAACATTCGGTATAGGTATAGTCGGCGAAATTATGTTTGGGCTAATCATCGGGATGTTTGTAAGGATGATATTTGCAGGAATTCAATTGGCAGGGCAGCTTGCAGGCTATCAGATGGGACTTGCTATTGCAAATGTTCTTGATCCCGCAACAAGCGGACAGTTTCCTATAATTTCACAGATATATAACCTGATTGCAATGCTTATTTTTATAACAATAAATGCACATCACTGGTTTTTAAGAGCTATTAAAGAAAGCTTTACGCTGGTTCCCCCCCTTGGGTTTCATTTCAGCAGCTCCCTTGCAGATCAATTGGTAAGCCTTTCCGGCAATATTTTTGTAATTGCCGTTAAAGTTGGAGCTCCAATCATAGTAGTGCTGCTGCTAACTAGTGTGGCTTTTGGGCTTATAGCACGCACCGTGCCCCAGATGAATGTTTTTATAGTGGCGATGCCTTTGAAAATTGCAGTTGGGCTTTTATTTTTAATTTTAAGTATTCCTTATTTGGTTATTTTTCTCAGGCAAATATTCCACGATTTCGGAAGTAGTATTATTTTTATAATGAAAGCGATGTAGGCACTTAACCCCGCACTCGTAGCCCGTAATTATTATGGCTGAAGAAAGTTTTCAGGAAAAAACTGAGCAACCTACGCCTAAAAAAGTCGCAGATGCGAGAAAAAAGGGTACGGTTGCCCAAAGCAGAGAAATTCCATCTGCAATAATATTGTTGACTTCTCTCGGATTTTTCTTTTTTTCGGGAAGCTGGATGTTTTCGAGCATGTCTGAGTTTATGGGTGGGACATTCCGGAATATCGGTTCATTTAGAATTCATGATATTGCCACTGCAAGCACATTATCTATTATAATCTTAAAGAATGTATTATCCATTATACTTCCTTTTATGCTGGCAGTAGTTGTNGCCGGGATAGTGGCAAATATCGTACAGATCGGCTTTCTATTTAGCCCGGAACCGTTTTCTCCCAAACTGTCTAAATTCAATCCTGTAAAAGGCATAAAAAAACTCTTTTCCTTAAAATCATTTGTTGAGCTNGTTAAATCCTTAATTAAGATAACATTTGTGGGAGGGATTGCTTATTTAACGATAACGACGGAATTAAAAACCATTCCGACTTTAATGCAAATGGACATTAAGGATATTATTTCATTTATCGGTATTACTTCTTTTAAAATTTGTCTGTATGTATCAGTGGCTCTGATAATTATGGCTGTTTTGGATTATGCTTACCAGAAGTATGAGCATACAAAGAGTTTGAAAATGACAAAACAGGAAGTTAAAGATGAAAATAAACAGACAGAAGGAGACCCCAGAGTAAAAGCAAGAATTAGAAGTATCCAGATAGAAATGTCCAGGCGCCGGATGATGGAGTCCGTTCCAGAAGCAGACGTGGTTATTACAAACCCAACTCACCTGGCCATAGCACTTAAGTTTGATTCTGAAAAGATGATTGCACCGAAGATAGTTGCTAAAGGCGCTGGGAAAATAGCTGAGCGGATCAGGGAAATTGCCGGCGAAAATCATGTTCCAATAGTTGAAAATAAGCTTCTTGCCAGGACACTTTTTAAAATTGCTGAGATAGGTGATTATATTCCCGCTGAACTTTATCAAGCAGTTGCCGAGGTTCTGGCTTATGTTTACAAGTTAAAAGGAATGCGGTCCGGCGTATGACTCACAGAGCGCTTCCCTTAATGACCGCTGCTTAAATCGTCAATAAATTATCACATACCGTCAAACATCTAACACCCTGCATCACCGCCATTCAAACAATATTAATAACGTCGTATTATTATCAATCAAAATAAAGTGTTATTGAAAGTTTCAAGTTCCGTCAATATAGGCACGAAACATGCATAATGCTAAAGGGAAGGGCAGAAGGTAGAAGGAAAAAAGGAAATAGCTCATAGCTGATATCTCATAGTAAAAGAATTAAATCCTTCAGGCTGTGAGCTGTGAGCCAATAAATTGCGGAGTAATTTATTCATATGGAAGTGGCAAGTCAATCAAGATTAGCAGAGCAAATACCAATTATTTCGAAAAACGCCGATGTACTGATAGCGTTTGTTGTAGTTAGCATTCTGGCATTTATGGTNATACCTTTGCCCCCGGTACTACTCGACTTGCTCCTTTCGTTTAATATAACATTTTCCCTGACAATTCTTCTTGTCGGTATGTATATCATAAAGCCCCTTGAATTTTCGGCATTCCCCAGTGTGCTTCTCATCGTAACACTGTTTCGGCTGTCACTTAATGTTGCTTCAACCAGAATAATTCTACTTCATGGAAATGAAGGAACAATGGCTGCNGGAAAGGTTATCAAAGCATTTGGAGGCTTTGTAGTAGGAGGGAACTACCTTGTAGGGATTATAGTCTTTTTGATTCTGGTGATTATTAATTTTGTAGTTATAACAAAAGGAGCTGGAAGAATAGCGGAGGTTGCGGCCAGGTTTACTTTGGATGGAATGCCGGGCAAACAGATGAGCATCGATGCGGATCTGAATGCCGGTTTAATAAGTGAAGATGAAGCCAGACAGAGAAGAGAGCAGATAACACAGGAAGCGGAATATTATGGCGCTATGGACGGAGCCAACAAATTTGTCCGTGGAGATGCAATAGCGGGAATAATTATTACTATGATAAATATTGTCGGCGGACTGGCAATTGGCGTCTTTCAAAATCAGATGAGTTTTTCTCACGCAGCGCAGAATTATACTTTGCTTACTGTAGGAGACGGACTGGTTACACAAGTGCCTGCCCTTATCGTATCTACTGCAGCCGGAATTATTGTAAGCAGGGCAGGATCAGAAAAAAGTCTGGGAAAAGAAATTACAATGCAGGTATTATTCCAGTATCGTGCCGTTGCCGTTGCTTCAGCGATTCTTTTTGGATTTGCTCTTGTCCCCGGATTACCTGGAATTCCTTTCATGCTTTTATCAGTGGGGGCAGCAGGTCTCGCTTTTATAGTGTTTAAGGCAGGTAAAAAAGGTCTTGAAAAAGAAAAAGCCGAAGAGATGCTAAAAGAAAAAGCCAGGCCGGAAGAAAAAATGGTATCCCTTCCACTCCTTGATATACTCGCTCTTGAAGTAGGTTACGGGATTATTCATCTGGTAGATATGGAACAGGACGGCCAGCTTCTGGATCGTATTAAATCAATTAGGCGTCAAGTCGCCCAGGAAATCGGCATTATTGTTCCACCGATTCATATTCAGGACAACATGCAGCTGAAGCCGGGTGAATATTCAATTTTGCTGAAAGGAAATGTAGTTGGAACCGGTGAGCTAATGACAAATTATTGTCTTGCCATGGATCCTGGAACTGTACAGGGAAAACTGGACGGTGTAGAAACAAAAGAGCCTACATATGGCCTTCCTGCAATCTGGATAAAGGAAAGCAAAAAAGAGGACGCAATAGCCAAAGGATACACAGTAGTTGATTCTGCAACGGTTTTAACAACTCATATTTCAGACGTGGTTAGGCGCTATTCACATGAGTTGCTTGGAAGGCAAGAAGTACAGCAGATGCTGGACATCCTGAAAAATACACATCCAAAAGTTGTGGAAGAACTGATTCCTAATATGCTCTCACTTGGGGGAGTAGTGAAGGTTCTCCAGAACCTGCTAAAGGAACAGGTTCCTGTTAGAGATTTACTTGCTATACTGGAGACACTGGCTGATTGGTCGCCAATGGTAAAGGATATAGATATGCTGACTGAATATGTGCGGCATTCNCTGGCAAGAACTATTACCAACCTTCATCAAACCGATAAAGGNGATATACCGGNTATTACACTTGGCCACAGTATAGAAGAGGCTGTATCAGGAGCGATTCAGAGAACTGAACAGGGAAGCTTTGTTGCAATGGAACCGGATCTTGTACAAAAAATCGTTAAGGCTCTTACCGGATATATGGGGAAAATATCGTCGTTAAATTATCAGCCGGTTATTTTATGCTCAGCTCAAATCAGGTCGCATTTCAAGAAGCTTATTGATCGTTTTATTTCAAATATACCCGTTATTTCATATGATGAANTGTTAAGTAATATCGAAATAGAGTCTTTGGGAATTGTGGAGTTATCAGATGCAGATAAAAAGGTTTGAAGCAAAGAATATGACGGAGGCCTTAAGGCTCATTAAAAAGGAGCTGGGGTCTGAAGCGGTTATTTTGTCAGCACGGAGCCTTAAAAGGGAAAGCGGTATATTAGGAGCTTTGAAAAAAACCGGCGTTGAAGTAACGGCTGCGACGGACAATTCACTTTATCAACCGGAAGAAAAAAAAGCATTAGTCAAAAGAGACTTTAATACGGCTAAAAACGATCAGTTTAATCTTAAAATGCAGTTCTATAAGGATGATGAAAATGTAATATCATCTTTGAGCAGTAAATTAATATTTCAAGATGTAAATGAAGATACTGCTTATAAATTGACTAAAGTGCTGAAAAAGATCCTTCCATCAAAGGGTGTTATAGATGAAAAAATGATGATGGAGACATTGGTTGCAACCATTAACGATATGGGGGTGGAATTCCGCCCTATAAAAACAAATCAAGGAAGTCAGAAAGTAATTGCATTAATCGGGCCTGCTGGCGTTGGAAAGACAACGACTGCTGCAAAACTGGCTGCTGTCTGGAAATTTAAAAAGAAAAAAGATGTTGCCTTGATTGTAATGGATGATCACAGGATTGGAGCTGTGGATCAAATTAAGATTTATTCAAAAATTATAGGTGTAGCTGTAGAAATTGTTTCAGATAAAAACGAGTTGAGAGAAGCAATAAATAAATTAAAAAACAAAGATCTGGTGATAATAGATACACCTGGGTTGAACTGTCGAAATGACCTGGAGCTTGAAAAGTTTTGTAAGTATTTTGAAAAGATGAAAACAATTGAAAATCATCTTCTTCTAAGTGCAACAACTAAAGAGAAGGATTTAATCGATATTTCAGAAAGATTAAATAAGTTGGAAATCAACAGATTGATATTTACAAAAATCGATGAAAGCAGCACCCACGGAAACATACTCAGCCACCTAATTAGAACAAAGATACCGGTATCATGTTTTACCTGCGGCCAAGAGATTCCTGAAAGCATTGAAGACGCATCTATGGATAGATTGCTCAGTTTGATTATAAAGGGTGGAAAAGAAAAAAGGCGTGAGATTGATTTTGTTACAAAGATAAAAACCATGTGTAATGAAGAGAGTAGAGAAAATGGTATTAAGCAATATTTTGTTGCAAACCAAGATTCAGAGTTTTTTCACAAACCTGGCTGCAAATGGACGAGGATGATAAAGGAAGATAATATTGTTGTTTTTAAAAGCGTGTCAGAGGCTGAAGAAAAAAGATTTAAGCCATGCAGATATTGCAAGCCTAAAGCGGAAATAAAATATGAGGATCTGCAACACGATATCAAAAGAAGAAGAATCGCAAGCTGTTGATAGAAAGGGGAAAGGCATAAGGCACTCGTTTTAGAGTATGCGAGACCAGTGTTCAACTTTCATCATTAACATGGTTGTTTAAGGAGCTATTCGCATAATGGGTCTGAAAGATAAAGAAAATAAAGTTATTAATCTTTCCAAAAGAATAGGAGAGAAAGCTGGTATGACAAAGAATAAAAATTCAGATAAAAAAAACAAAAAAGAAACAAAAGTAATTGCAATAACAAGCGGTAAGGGAGGAGTGGGGAAAACAAATATTGTTGCAAATCTAGGACTTGCATTAAGCAAGCTTGGAAAAAAAGTGATTATTCTTGACGCAGATCTTGGCCTTGGAAATTTGGACGTGTTGCTGGGTCTGGCTCCGAAATATAACTTGTCACATGTAATTTCCG
>JGI24724J26744_10003587_pt1 | contig 10022 bp, 7 predicted proteins | sample Cruoilmetagenom7_FD_26744 | JGI IMG/M metagenome (IMG submission 26744)
TAAAAGGAAAAATGCAGATGAAAAGAACTGAATGGCTTGAAGAGGCAAGGTTTGGCATGTTTATTCACTGGGGACTTTATTCAATCCTTGCAAGGGGCGAATGGGTGATGGACATTGAGAAGATTCCCAGTGAAGAATATGCTTTATTAGCAGGGAAGTTCAATCCCGGAAAATTTGATGCGAATAAATGGGTTTCCCTGGCAAAAGAAGCTGGAGCGAAATATGTCGTGCTTACTACAAGACATCATGAAGGATTTTCTCTTTTCGATAGCAAGGTATCTGATTTCACTTCAGTTAAAACTGCAGCTAAAAGGGACTTTGTTGCTGAGTATGTTAAAGCTTGCAGGAAAGCTAAGATGAAAGTGGGGTTCTATTACTCTCTTTTAGACTGGAGGTATCGCGCCTACTTTAACGGTCCTAAGAAAAATCCAAAAAAGTGGAAAGAGCTTGTTGAGTATGCTCACAGCCAAGTAAGGGAACTTATGACAAATTACGGAAAGGTTGATTACCTTTTCTACGATGGAGAGTGGATACCCGGAGTTAAATTCAACCGGACATTCATAAATCAACAAAAATCTCCTGAAATCGCTAAGAGTTGGCAAGCTAAAGAACTGAATGCGATGGTTCGGAAACTCCAGCCGCATATTATTATAAACAATCGAACCGGCCTTTCCGAAGATGTAGATACTCCGGAACAAAACATTGCTGCTTCGGAAAACCATCGTCTCTGGGAATCCTGCATGACGATGAATGATTGCTGGGGATATTCAAAAGCTGATAATAACTGGAAATCTACAAGACAGTTCATTCAGAATTTGGTTCGTTGTGTTGGCGATGGAGGAAATCTCCTGCTTAATATTGGCCCGAAACCGGATGGAACGATACCTGCTCCTTCAGTGAAAAGATTTGCAGAAATCGGAAGGTGGATGGAAATAAACAAAAAGTCTATTCACGGATGCGGGAAAGCACCTTTTGCCGGAGGAACTGTCGGTTTGACTACTGCTAAGGGTAATACTGTTTATTTGCATGTCTTCAGATGGCCGGGGGAAGAGATATGCCTTGCAGGAGTCAAGAAAAAAGTGAAGTCGGCTTACCTTTTAGCCAGNAGGAAAAAAGTTTTGGTAGTTCAGAAGGGTGAACGGCTATTTCTTAAAGATTTGCCAAAGAAGCCGCTTGACCTTTATGATACAGTTATCAAAATACAGTGACTAGTGCTCATCTGCCTGCAAGCATCATCTTTGCGTTAGTTTCTCCGCCATTCTGGATATAGAGAAGCGGCAGGGGTCTATCCTCCCCCTCAACAAACTGCGGCTTCGCCTGCCACGGGACTGCCGAAAGCACATTGTTCATGTCCATCCANTATTCCAGTCTTGCCGNGCTCAATCCCCATATCATATGGAAATGGTTAGCAGGAGCATACTGTTTGTATTCACCCATGGTAGCATATCCGGGAACTACAAAAGTATGCGGCCAGGTAGTCGTAGATGTTTTACTAACCGCTTCTGTTAATTTTTCCGGAAGNTCAACCGTAACCGCTTTATCCCAGACAAATGAGAACATGCCTGACAGAGAACTGTATGCCAGTCTCCCTGCAATACCTTCAATGCCGCCGGGCGAAACAAAAGTTACCGAGTTGCCCAATCCGGGAAAATAAAACTCATCAGCCAGCGGCATAGAAACTCCGGACATAATCTTCTTTACAGATGAGCCGGGTTTTGCTGCCCAGTCAAAAGATGCGCTTCCCGAATTGGTCCCGTCCACAAACCCTTTTTTCTCCCATAGTGTACTCCCTTTGAGCCCGCTGGTTTTCAATCGTCGTGCAAGCTGGTTTATCTCCCATGGTTCCCAGACCTTGCGGAAATCCATGAAAAGCGGCGGATTTCCCCCTGTAAGATAGGTGAAAAAGAGCATTGTGAGAAGACCCTGGACATCAGCTTCTGTAGCATAGGGAACAGGCGGTTTTGGTCCGTTGTGGTCAAAGGTTGAATTGAACAGAGATTCCATTATATCAGCTACAGGCAGGGGAATACCCCGTGCATCAGAACCCCATTCCAACTGGCTCATAAACCCGCCGCCAACGGCGTTTAACTCCTTCATCAAATCACGTTTAATCAGATACATAGCCAGGCTCTGGTTAAGACGATGGCTATCCTCTTCATTGCGCAGCTCAATTCTGTCCCCAACCATCTCGTTGAGCCAGGTGCGCAAACTAACAAGCTCTTTTTTAGAATATGCTTGTTTCTGAAGCATATCCGAGAAGAGCTTCATATCCAACCTGGTGATTTCCATCCCAAAAACCTTGCGAGTAGGGATGATGTGAGAAAGAGCTGTTTCCATGCCCATCGAGTCATGACCGAAGACAACAACCCGCCGTCCTTTCAACGCCCTGGTTGCCAATGCTGCATAGCACCAGTCAATGAGGCTGGCAGCTGTATCTTTCGACATCTTCGGCTTTGTTCCCCTATCCGGCCAGTTGCCAACATTTATGTGGATGAGCCTCCCGTACTGGGAGATAGCACCACTGGCAGCATGTGTAAACACGACCCCTGGTTTGGGTCCGCTATTGCCGCAGGTCAAATTCAGAGGTGTATCATCAGAAAATTGCTGCAGGAGGGAAATCAAGCTCAACTGGGGAAATGCCCACGTATCAGGAGTACACACCAGAATATTTACACCTGCCCGGCGAAACTGATCCGCAACAATATCCGCCTCTACCTCCCCATCCACCAATACCGGCGACCAGACTACTCCTGCCGGTGTTTTATCCGGTAAGATCAATGCCCCGGCAATAATATCAGCAGTCATCTCCACAATGTTAATCACTCTTCGACGGGAAGCCGCATCAAGCCTCGGGTCGCACGGTGCAAATACACCAAACGTAGGAATACAGGGTTTGGCTCTCCTGGTAAGCGGCAAGCGTTGTGCTTTTGACATAACAACCCCTCTCATTATTATTATTCAGCATTCAGTTTCAGTATATCCCGTAATTCTATATTACAGATTATAGTAGTGTTAATACCACAGTTCAAGATTAAAATACAGCAATGGTTAGCATATTTAATAGAGCCTAAGTGGCACCAAAATAAAAACTCTTGACCTGGAGCATCCTGTTGAGTAAAATTGTAAATGTTTTAAAGGGGAAAATGTCCTCTTAATAAGCCCCCATAGCTCAGTTGGAAGAGCACCTGACTCTTAATCAGGGTGTCCCAGGTTCGAGCCCTGGTGGGGGTACCATCAGCGAGGGTGGTGGAACTGGCAGACACGCTAGCCTTAGGAGCTAGTGAGGGAAACCTCTTGCGGGTTCAAATCCCGCCTCTCGCACCAAAAAAGATATTTATTCACGTTTATCTGAACTTAGAAGGGATTGATGAATCAAGCCCAAAGATGCTTTTATGAACCGGACGGAAAGAGCGGAAGTAACTCAGTGGTAGAGTACAACCTTGCCAAGGTTGGAGTCGCGGGTTCAAATCCCGTCTTCCGCTCCAAAAATTGTAACTCTGACGGAGAAAAAAAATGAAACTAACTGTTGAAGAATTACCGCAAAGCAAACGGGAAATCCAGATAGACCTGGAGATAGAAGAAATTAATAAACGCTTTGACAGCTCATTGAATAAACTTGCCGGAATGGCAAATATTCCGGGATTCAGGAAAGGGAAAGTTCCCGAATCTGTCATAAAAATAAAATTTGGAAAGAACCTGCAGGCAGAGGTTCTCGATCAGATTGTCAATGAGTCCTATGAAAAAGCTCAGAAGGAAAAGGACATAATCCCGATATCTGCTGCATCAATTGATACAAAAGGGATCATGCCGGAGGAAAATAAACCGTATTCATTCAAGATTACCGTTGATGTAACACCAACAGTTAAGATAGACGGTTACAAGGAACTGGTTCTTGAAAAAGAAAAGGTGGAAGTTAAAGATGAGCATGTTGATGCAGTTCTCAAACGCAAGCAGGAAGAACATGCTGAATTTCTACCTGTTACGGACAGGCCCGCCATGAAAGACGATTGGNTACTGCTGGAAGGAAATGTCCTGCTGAATGGCAAAACAGTNCAGGACTTCCCGGGACAACTGGTTCAGGTTGGCTCAAACAATCTCCCGAAAGAAATAAGTGAAGCACTGATTAATTCTTCAGCCGGCGATGAGAAAAAGGTAGATTCCAAAACGGAAAGCGGTGAGAAAGTAACCTACAATCTTAAGATAAAGGCAATTAAGAAAAGGCGGCTTCTTATTGTGGATGACGAGTTCGCAAAAGGACTCGGCGGGTTCCAGGACCTTGCTGAATTGAAAGCCGATGTAAGAAAGAATCTTGAAAGATTCCGTGATATGAGCATCAGGGAAGATTTGAAGAAACAGGCACTTGACAAACTCACTGCTAAGGTCGAGGTTGAACTTCCCCCCGGGCTTATAAAAAGACAGAAAGACTATATCGAAACACTATCAAAAATCAGAAAAGGCAAAGATGCCGAAGAACTCAGTAAAGATGAACTTGAGAAACTTGCAGCGAAAAAGCTGAAAGAAAGCTTTCTTCTCGACGAAATAGCGGAAAGAGAAAAAATTACCGTAACCGATGAGGAGCTTGAGAAAGCAAAAACCGAAATTTTACAGGCGAGAAAAGATACAAACATAGATATGGATAACGTTCGCATGAACATCCTGCACGATAAGGTTTTTGATTTTCTCCTTTCACATGCAACAATAAACGAAAAAGAGGAATCGCTTATATTGAACCCTAACGAAGTCAGTTTGCTAAACCACAGAAACAAGCAGTCAGGACCGGAAGTTTAAGTTTGTGCAGAAGATTTGTACTGAGTATCTAAAGCTATAGAGGAGGAAGAAATATGGAGTGGAACAGGCTACCCGGAGTAATGGAAGAAGACAGCCGCGGCAGGATGACTTTTGACATCTTTGACAGGCTCCTCAGAGACAGGATAATTTTTCTTGGAGGTTCAATGACCGTTGTAAGAGGCGGTTCCGCAGTCATTTCCGACCTTGAGGCGAATATCCTGATTTCTCAATTGCTCTACCTTGATTCGCGGGATCCGGATAAGGATATTTATCTCTATATAAACAGTCCCGGTGGTTCCGTAACCGCAACACTTGCCATCTATGACACAATGCAGTATATAAAAGCAGATGTTTCAACAATCTGCGTCGGACAGGCTGCAAGCGGCGGAGCTATCCTCCTTGCAGCCGGGGCAAAAGGCAAACGCCTGGCACTGCCGCACGCAAGAGTCCTGATACACCAGCCAATGGGAGAAGCCGGCGGACAAGCAAGTGACATAGATATCCAGGCAAAAGAAATACTCCGTCTGAAAGAAGAACTAAACAAAATGCTTTCAGAGCATACGGGCCAGCCGGTCGATGTAATCAACAAAAATGCGGACAGAGACTTCTTCATGTCGGCTGAGCAGGCAAAAAAGTATGGGATTGTAGATAGGATTATAACTTCAAGAAAAGAAGAATAAACAGGGGATTCATAATGAAGAAAAAATACCTCTTTACGCCCGGGCCCACGACAGTACCGCCTGAATGCCTTCTTGCTATGGCACAGCCGATTATCCATCACAGAACCCCGGAGTACAAAGAGATCTTCGCTGAAGTAAGGGAAAACCTTAAATCAGTTTTCAAAACAGAGAACGAAGTTCTCACATTTGCTGCTTCAGGGACAGGAGCAATGGAAGCAGCCGTTTCAAATCTCCTTTCTCGTACAGATAAAATTATTGTTGTTGAAGGAGGAAAGTTCGGAGAGCGATTTACAGAAATTGCCGAATCTTTTGGTATCGAGACAATCCCAATCGATGTTGAATGGGGAAAAGCAGTCAAGCCTGAAGTAATCAGGAAAAAACTTGAGGAAAACAGTGATGTTAAGGCGGTTTTTACCACTATGTGCGAAACTTCAACAGGCGTCGTCAACGATATTCAAGAAATTGCCGGAATTGCAGGCAAGTTTAATGCCGTGCTTGTTGTAGATGCAATCAGCGCTCTCGGGAGTATGGAACTTAAGACTGATGAGTGGCAAGTGGATGTTGTTATATCAGGTTCCCAGAAAGGGTTGATGATACCCCCGGGACTTTCTTTTGTAAGTGTCAGTGACAAAGGCTGGGATTTAGTTGAAAAGTCAAATCTTCCGAAATATTATTTCGATTTCAAGAAGGCACTAAAGGCACAAACGGAGTCGGATAGCGCATTCACACCGGCAATCTCTCTGATTATTGGACTGCGTGAAGCTTTAAGGATGATTAAGGAAGAAGGGATTGACAATGTCATTTCCCGTCACGCATGTCTTGCCGAAGCTACGCGGCAAGCTATGAAGAACCTCGACCTTGAGCTTCTTGCAGAGAGACCTTCGAATTCAGTCACTGCAGTCAAGGTTCCACCGAAAATTGACGGAGCCGAACTGGTAAAACGGCTCAGGGGGAAAGGCATTAGCATTGCAGGAGGACAGGCTAAACTTAAAGGGAAAATATTCAGACTGGCTCACATGGGTTACATGAATAAATTTGACGTTCTTCAGATGATTTCAGCGGTTGAGTTAGAGCTTGGAGAAATGGGATTCGTGTCTGAAGCCGGGAAAGCCGTACAGGCAGCAGAAAAATTTTTTCTGCAGGAGAAAGACAAATGAAAATTCTTGTTGCAGATGCTTTGTCCAACCATGGAATGGAAATCCTTGAAAAGGAAGACGGACTGCAAGTTGACCTTAAAACAGGTCTTTCCGAAGACGAACTTATAGGATGCATCCCGGATTATGACGGAATAATAGTACGCAGCCAGACAAAGGTAACAAAGAAAATTATTGAAGCGGCTAAGAATCTAAGGATAATCGGACGTGCCGGCGTAGGAGTCGACAATGTAGACATTGACTCTGCTACGGAACACGGGACTGTAGTGATGAATGCTCCAACAGGCAACACAATCTCAACCGCCGAACATACAGTAGCTATGATGCTCGCTCTCGCGCGTAATATTCCAGAAGCGGCATTTTCACTCAAAGAAGGAAAATGGGAACGAAAGAAATTCATGGGAGTTGAGCTCTTCGGAAAAGTTCTGGGTGTCATAGGATTAGGAAGAATCGGAAATGAAGTAGCAAAACGCGGGATGGTTTTTGGAATGCGTGTCATAGGATGTGACCCCTATATTCCGCCCGAGACCCTAAAACGCACCGGAGTGGAACCTGTAGATTTAAAAACCCTGTTCAGCGAGGCGGATTATATAACAGTGCATGTTCCCCTCACCCAGGAGACAGAACATCTTATCGGGGAAAAAGAGTTCGTACAGATGAAACAGGGAGTAAGAATACTTAACTGCGCTCGCGGAGGCATCATAGACGAGATAGCTTTGTACAAAGCTATCAAAGACGAAAAAGTTGCAGGGGCTGCATTCGATGTGTTTGAGAAAGAACCCCCTGCCGGCAACCCCCTGATAGAACTTAAAGAAGTAATTGCAACTCCGCATCTCGGAGCTTCTACCAAAGAAGCACAGGTTGGAGTTGCCGTTGATATCGCACACCAGACTATTGATTTTCTAAAGAGGGGAATCATACGCAACGCAGTCAATCTTCCTCCGATAGAACCCAAAATTTTTGAAGCACTGAGACCTTATTTCACCCTGGCGGAAAAGCTGGGAAGTCTTGGGAGTCAACTCGCAGAAGGAAGGATAAAAGTTGCCAGCATCAACTATACAGGAGAAAATCTGGCAGAAGAAGTTAACATGATAACTCCTGCCTTTTTGAGAGGAATCCTCGAGCCCATACTGAAAGAAGCCGTTAATTACGTTAATGCACCCCTTGTAGCAAAGAAAAGAGGAATAAAAGTAGTCGAGAGTAAAACCAGCCAGATTGAGGATTATACAAACCTCTTAAGCATTGAACTTGAAACCGACAACTCCAGGGTGAAAGTGGCAGGGACACTTTTTGGAAAGAAAGAGGCCAGGATTGTCCGGATAGACGGTTACCGCGTAGATGCCATACCTGAAGGAGATATGCTAATATGCCACCACGAAGACAAACCCGGTATAATCGGAAGAATAGGAGCTTTGCTTGGAGAGGCAAGTATAAATATTGCCGGTATGACTCTCGGAAGAGAAGCGCGCGGGGGGAAGGAAATGACTGTTCTCAATATTGATAGTCAGGTCTCTGAAAAAATGCTCCTGGAAATTAAGAAGGATAAAGACATTCTTGACGTGAAACAGGTGAAACTTTAGAACCGACCGTAGAAGTGCAATTTGGCAAACCCGCTTTCGGGCTTGTCCTGCAAATTGAAAGCTAATACAGGAACCGGAGTATAAATAATGGCAGTAATAATAGTTGTAGGTACACAATGGGGAGATGAAGGTAAAGGGAAAATCATAGATATCCTGAGCGAGAAAGCTAATACTATAGCCCGTTTCCAGGGAGGTAATAACGCAGGTCACACAGTAATTACTGACAAGGGAGAGTTCACTTTTCATCTTATCCCATCCGGTATTCTACACCCTGGTAAAAAATGCGTAATCGGCAGCGGTGTCGTAATCGATCCTCAGGACCTGATTGATGAAATAGAAGAGCTCAAGGGGAAGGGAATAGACTTCAGCAACAGATTCTTTATAAGCAACAGAGCCCATGTTACAATGCCTTACCACAAAATTCTTGACAAAGTGATAGATGAGAAAAGAGGTGAAGGCAAAATCGGTACTACCGGACGCGGTATTGGAACAACATACATGGATAAAATTGCAAGAGTCGGAATTCGGATATGCGATTTGCTTGAGCCCGAAGTCCTGAAGAAGAAACTTGAAATCGGACTCCAGGAAAAAAATGACCTTTTCAAAAGGCTGAACAGTAACCACCATCTTGAGCAAAATGTCATAATGGAAAAGTGTATAAAGCAAGCTGAAAAAATCAAACCGTATGCGGCTGATACCTGCATCATGATAAACAATATTATTGATAACGGTGACAACGTCTTGCTCGAAGGAGCACAGGGAACTTTTCTCGATATTGATTTCGGAACGTATCCATATGTTACGTCATCCCATCCAATCTCCGGCGGAGCATGTACTGGAATTGGTATTGGACCGACAAAGATTGATAAAGTAATTGGCGTCGTAAAAGCTTACACAACACGGGTAGGAGAAGGTCCTTTTCCCACAGAACTTACAGACGAACTTGCTAACCGGCTGAGGAATGCAGGACCAATCGGAGAATATGGCAGAACAACAGGCAGACCGAGAAGATGCGGCTGGTTCGACGCTGTCCTATCAAGACAATCCGCTATTATCAATGGCATTGATTACATTGCCATAACTAGGCTTGACATCCTGGATAAATTTAGTAAGATAGAAATATGCACAGGCTACCGATATAAAAAAGCAATTTTAAACGAGTTTCCTTCTCTTCTAAAAGTTGTTGAAAGTTGTGAGCCTGTTTATGAAGAAATGGACGGTTGGGAGGAAGACACCTCCGGAATACGGGATTTTGCGAAATTACCCTTGAATGCAAAGCGTTATCTTGAAAAAATATCTGATTTAATGAAAACAGAAATCTGTATGGTCTCTACAGGACCTAATAGAAACCAGACAATTATCTTAAAAGACGTATGGCGCCCTTAACTCATCTGGTAGAGTAACGGCCTTTTAAGCCGTGAGTGGCAGGTTCAAGTCCTGCAGGGCGCACCAGAAATTATGCATTTCGTGACAGGCATGTCCCCATCGACTAGTGGTTAGGTCATCACTCTTTCAAGGTGATAGCGGGGGTTCGAGTCCCCCTGGGGACACCACTTTTACCGACGACAAGGTAAGTTGGCATTATTCGTTCGTAAAAAAACGTTTTTATTTAGTTTGCTTAATATTCCAGCCCCGTAGACGTGCAGTGTCCAACTCCCTCTGTCTTGCTTCTTTTTCTGTCCGGAACGGACTTTTCACTTCGCCTCCTTCCCACAATTCTTCTATTCTATAGCTGTCGTGAAATTCATTTCTCACTATTCTGAATTTTCTTTTCATTTTTCTCTCCCACGGTAACCTGAAGCCCTGCAAGCAATCAAGCA
>JGI24724J26744_10003589_pt1 | contig 10021 bp, 8 predicted proteins | sample Cruoilmetagenom7_FD_26744 | JGI IMG/M metagenome (IMG submission 26744)
TTATTCCTGCCGCTGCATAGCCACATTGTTCATGAAACGCGGCGCATCCCCTTTGGCCAGCCATTCTGCCTCTGCGCTGATCGCGCCAAGCATATCCGCCAGATCATCCTGTTCTGATTTGGCGTAATTGCCCAACACATAGGAATGCACGCGGTCCTTGTGCCCGGGATGGCCGATCCCAATGCGCACCCGGCGAAAATCATTGCCGCAATGCTGGTCGATGGATCGAAGCCCATTGTGGCCTGCATTCCCGCCGCCTTGCTTTACCTTTACCTTCATTGGTTCAAGGTCCAGCTCGTCATGGAACACGGTCAGCGCATCCAGTTCCAATTTATAGAACCGCATCACTTCGCCCACGGCGCGGCCACTTTCATTCATAAAGGTGGCAGGTTTGAACAGGATGATGCGTTCCGCGCCGATCCGGCCATCTTGAATCCAGCCAGAGAATTTCTTTTGCACCGGGCCAAACCGGTGCATGTCCGCCATGACATCCACAGCCATAAAGCCGACATTATGCCGGTGCATCGCATATTGCGTTCCCGGATTTCCAAGGCCTGCCCATAGTTGCATTGCGTTCACCTAGCGATGCCGAGCATAAAAGCAAAACGCCGACCTTCCCCCTGGGAAAGCCGGCGTCTTGAATTATCCCGGGATAAAGGAAGCGATTACTCGCTTGCGCCTTCTTCCTTATCAGCTTCGCCTTCAGCACCTTCTTCGGTTTCTTCAGCGGCACCTTCTTCGCCTTCTTCAGCCTGACTCTTCAGTGCAGACGGAGCACGATGGTGGCGATGGTGAAATCACGATCAGTGATCGCGCTTTCCGAACCTTTCGGCAACGAAACGCTGCTGATGTGGATCGAATCGCCGACCTCAAGGCCGGTAACATCGATGTGGATCTCATCAGGGATCTTGTCTGATTCGCAGACCAGTTCCAATTCGTGACGAACCACGTTGAGAACGCCGCCCTTCTTAAGGCCCGGGCTTTCTTCTTCGTTCACGAATACAACCGGAATGGCGACTTCGATCTTAGCATCCTTGGAAAGGCGGAAAAAATCGACGTGCAGCGGCAAATCGCTGACTGGATGAAAGGCAACATCTTTTGGCAGGGTGCGAACCTTCTTGCCGCCGACTTCAAGCATTACGATCGAATTCATGAAATGGCCGGTGCCAAGCTGGCGCCGCAATTCCTTGGATTCTACATGAATCGGAGTGGGTTCTTCCTTGCCGCCGTAAATTACAGCGGGAACGCGGCCTTCGCGACGCAGTGCACGGGAGGCTCCCTTGCCTGCCCGTTCGCGCAACTCGGCCGGCAGTGTCAGAGCATCGCTCATAAATATTGCCTTTCGAAATACATATTAAGGTTGTTCCGTCTGCCAAGCCTCCAGGGATGACCTTGGCCGGAACCGCGCGCCTTTACGGTGAAAGGTTCCATAAGACAAGCGCAAAGGCAGGGGACATCGTAGTTCTTTGGAACAAATCACTGTATTCGCGTAACCACGTAACCGCGCTGCTCCAACAATGCCGGCAGCCCGTCGGGGCCAGCCATATGCGCGGCGCCAACGGCAATGAAGGCTGGCGGGGAACGCGGCAGCATCGCGCCGATCTGCGCGGCCCAATCCTTGTTGCGATTGACCAATAATGCAGCGCGCAGTTCCGGATCAGCCAATATGCCCCGGGTATTTTCCTGCGTGATCCGGTCCATGTCGCCTAACCGCCAACTGCGCGCCAGCTCTGCCGATAGGTGCAGGCCTGATGCAGCCTCTTTTACCACCGCCGACAATAAATCGCGTTGCTCCGCCTCAGCTAAGCGGTCGAAAATGCCTAGCTGGCGTTCGGCCCCCTCCAGCTCGCGCACAGTTTTACCCCGGAACCGGCGGAGCAATTCACGATCGGCCCCATTTTCAGGATCGCCGCTGCTTATGGTTTGGGCCAACATTAAGGCCGCCGCCCAGCTTTCCGTCGCGGTGAAATCGCCGTGGGAATATGATCCGTTACGGAAAACCTTGGNCAATGCATCTTGTTCGCTGGGCGGTAACCGCTGAGACAATGGCGGCAGGCCGGGTGTTTGCGCCAACCGCGCGAATATCTGAGGGACAGTGTTATCATCCTCCAGCGCGGCGATTTCCACCACCAGCATATCTGCATTGGCGATTTTTTCAGCCAACAAATCGGTTTCCCAATTTGCGCCATCGGGCAGGGCATGGATGGTCCCAAACAGCCACCCTTCAACAGTCTTCTCGGCGCCCTGCGGCCCCGCGCCGGCCGTAGTCACTTCCCATAGTGCGGGGCGGGGCGGGGGCTGATCCGCCCCGCTATCGTTTTGATTTTCGCACCCCGTCAGCGTCAACGCCAGAGCGATGCCGAANAGCAGGCTGCGTTTCATTGGATGCGGCAGACTGTGATCCCNCGGTCTGCCAGCGCAGACTGCACGCTTTTATCACCGGCNAGGTGGCCTGCGCCCACTGCCATGAACACAGCGCCGGGTTTTTCCAGGCGATTGTCGATCCAATCGGCCCAAACCAAATTGCGCTGATATAATAACCTGTCTGCCAGCACCGAATCGGTTAGCCCCTTATTCATCAGCCCGGCCAATGCATCCGCGTCCCCTTCCAGCCATTCAGCAACCATGGAATCGAGCATCGGCTTGATTGAATCTACCCCATTGGCAGCTTGCATCAGGAAATCGATCTGGCTTGGCAGGGGCAATTCATCGAACACCGACATCTGAAATTCCAGCGTTTCTAACTGGCCGCGCGCCTTGTCTTCGCCGCCATGCTTGGTCAGCACTGCTTCTACCCCGTTTCCAGGCGAATACCCTTCTTTCATCAAAGGCAGCATCGATAGCATCATGCTGGCATACCACGGTTCAAACCGGTCAAATGCAGTATTTGGCATCCCCAACTTGGCCATGGCCGCATCGTAGGAAACTTTCTGGTCATCCGACAACATGCCGCGCAATGTCTCGCCCTGCGGTAAAATGCCTTTGTCTTTGATGATAGACTGCATTTCGGCCGTTGTTTCAGGTGTGGTCATCACCTCTGTCACCAAAATGTCGGACGAGGAGAGGGCGTCTGCAACATTGCCTTTGAACCAATCAATGCCCACAGGCAGAGCGTGAACCGTACCGAAGAGATAGACCGTGGTGTCTTCGTCCGACACTCTCCACAAGGCTGGCCCAGATGTCTTCTCATCCACCTCTGCGGCTTCGTCATCTATCTCCGCAACCTCGGCATCTAATTCCGCCGCCTCGATAGGGACTTTGGCCTGTTCGATGGGGGTGGGTAAATGCTGCTGTGCATAGGCGCTCGTGCCCATCAAGAACCAAAAGGCAGCAGCGCCGGTGAAGGATGTTTGAAGAAATTTGATCATGCCAATCCCTATGATAGCGCAGGGTTTAACGCGAGGTGAAGGCCCTTTAAATACCCAGATATGGTTGGGCAGACCATGAAGGGTACGGCCGCAATTGGGGGCAGGGTCAATTGTTCAGAAGGTTAGACCCAATTGTTGCAGCATTTCATGCCGGCTGAAAGCCGCGCCATACCCGCCCAACAACGGCCCCATAGTGGCGCGCCCATAGTGGCGGGAAAGCGCCAGAGAGTGGAACAAACCGGCTTCTGGCGCGCTTCACCATTGACCCCGTTTCGGCCATCGGCCAAAGCCCGCCGCGATGGATAGAGACCCGACCCGCAGCTTTCAGGACATGATCCTCGCGCTTCACGATTTTTGGAGCGAACATGGCTGCCTGATCCTGCAGCCATATGATATGCGGATGGGGGCAGGCACCTTTCACCCGGCAACAACGCTGCGCGCACTGGGCCCTGAACCGTGGAATGCTGCATTTGTCCAACCATGCCGCCGCCCAACTGACGGGCGCTATGGTGAAAACCCCAATCGCTTGCAGCATTATTACCAATATCAAGTGGCCTTAAAACCAAGCCCGCCTGATTTGCAGGAGCTGTATCTCAAAAGCCTGGAAGTGATCGGGATAGACCCGCTCAAACATGATATCCGGTTTGTGGAAGATGATTGGGAATCGCCCACGCTTGGCGCTTGGGGCTTGGGCTGGGAAGTATGGTGTGACGGGATGGAAGTGACCCAGTTCACCTATTTCCAGCAAATGGGCGGGTATGATTGCAAGCCGGTGGCGGGCGAATTAACCTATGGGTTGGAACGGCTTGCCATGTATATTCAAGGCGTTGATAATGTGTACGACCTTGCCTTCAACCGCCCTTCTGACGGTGCCAGCAGCGTTAGTTACGGAGAAGTGTTCCTCGAAAACGAAATCCAGATGAGCACTTGGAACTTCGAAGTGGCTGATACCGATGCCCTGTTCGACCTTTTTCGTAAAGCAGTGAAGGAATGTGAAAACTGCCTCGCGGCAAAACTCCCGCTGCCCGCCTATGAACAGGCGATTGAGGCCAGCCATATCTTTAATTTATTGCAGGCGCGCGGTGTGATCAGCGTGCAGGAACGGGCCAGCTACATGGGCCAGGTGCGCGATCTGGCGCGCGGATCATGCGAAGCGTATATGGCCAGAAATGCGGACCGCTGGGCTGAAAAATTTCCGGGGTGGGCGCCATGAACAATCAGGCTGAACAAGGCGGGGGTAACCCTTCCTCTGCCGATGGTGCCGCCGCACAGGACTTCCTGCTCGAATTGCGCTGCGAAGAAATCCCGGCGCGGATGCAAAAGGGCGCGCGCAGCGAACTTGAAAAGCTGTTTCGTAAACAGATGGAGACAGCCGGGGTTTCACCGGGCCAGATTACGACTTGGTCCACTCCGCGTAGATTGGCGCTGATCGCCCGCGGGTTGCCTACGCAAACCAGTTCCACCTGCAAAGAAACCAAAGGGCCGCGCACCTCTGCGCCGCCCCAAGCGCTTGACGGATTTTTACGCAAAACCGGCCTAACGCAAGACCAGCTCGAAGAACGCGGCGGTATCTATTATGCCGTGGTGAAGCAGCCGGGCATGGCAATCAAAGATGTTTTGGCCAGNGCCATACCCGCCATTGTCCGCAGCTTTTCCTGGCCCAAATCGATGCGCTGGGGNGCTGGGTCGATCAGCACCGAAAGCTTGAAATGGGTCCGCCCCTTGTCCGGTATCGTGGCGATTATCGGTCAGGATTTGGTGGAATGTGATGTGGATGGAATAATCTCCAGCTATGCCACCAAGGGCCACCGTTTCCACAGCCCGGGTAATATCACCATTGGCGGGGCAGATGATTACGCCGAAAAACTGCGCGCATGCCACGTCATTGTGGATCACAGCGAACGCGAAACGATAATCCGCAGCGGCGCGGCCAAAGCTGCCGCAGATGCCGGAATGGATCTGGTTCAGGATGAAGGGCTGGTTATTGAAAATGCCGGGCTGACTGAATGGCCGGTNCCCCTGCTTGGCCGNTTTGAGGAAGATTTCCTCGAGGTTCCNCCNGAGGTTATCCAACTAACCGCGCGCATCAACCAAAAGTATTTTGTGTGTGAAAATGCCGGCGCGCTGGCCGATGCATTCATTTGCACCGCCAATATCGAGGCGGCAGATGGCGGCGCGGCCATTATTGATGGCAACCGCAAAGTTCTGGCTGCGCGGCTGTCCGATGCCCGGTTTTTCTGGGATGTGGACCGCAAGAAAAACCTTGCTCAGCATGCTGCGGGTCTGGAACGCATTACCTTCCATGAAAAATTGGGCAGTGTGGCAGACAAGGCTCGGCGCGTTGCAAAATTGGCGGAATGGCTGGCAAATGAAGGCATAGTTGCCGATTGCGATCCGGCGCTGGCGCGGCAAGCGGCTGAATTATGTAAAGCGGATCTTGTGACCGAAATGGTCGGCGAATTTCCGGAATTGCAGGGCTTGATGGGCGGTTATTACGCCCGCGCAGAAGGGCTGGGCGATGCCGTGGCAGATGCAATCCGCGATCATTATAAGCCCGCTGGACAGGGCGATGAAGTGCCTGCTGCGCCGGTGACAATTGCAATCAGCTTGGCGGATAAGCTGGATACGTTGATCGGGTTCTTTGTTATTAACGAACGGCCAACCGGATCGCGCGACCCCTTTGCATTACGGCGCGCTGCCCTTGGTGTGCTGGAAATTCTCCACCGCAACCAATTGCGTTTCTCATTATCGCACGCGATCGAAGCGGGGCTGGCCGGTTTTAACCCGGATCTGATTTTGGATCAGGCACCCGATCCTGAATTGAAGGATGGGCAGCAACAAACAGGCGCAAAAGCAGTCTTTACCAATTTGCCGAACTTCTTTGCAGACCGGTTGAAGGTGCAGCAGCGCGAAGCGGGCGTTCGCCACGATTTGATTGACGCAATATTCGCGCTGGGCGGAGAGGGTGATCTGGTCCGCCTGCTTGCCCGGGTTAACGCATTGCAGGGGTTTATGGACACCCAAGACGGCGCAAACCTGCTGGCTGGATACAAACGCGCGGCCAATATCCTCAAGAAGGAAGACTGGCCATCATCGTCAAAGACAGAAGAAGCGGCGCTGCAAACCTTGGATTATACCCCTGAGCCGGCAGAAAAACTGCTGATTGAGGCGTTGGCTACAGCGCAGCCCAAGGCGGTGGCGGCAATTGATGCAGAAGATTTTGGTGCAGCAATGGCTGCACTGGCCAGTTTACGCGCACCAATCGACGCGTTTTTTGACGAAGTTACTGTTAATGACGATGAAGAAAACAAACGCGCCGCACGGTTGGGCCTACTTGCACAATTCCGTGCTGCGGTGCAAAATGCAGCAGATTTTTCTAAGATCGAGGGCTGATTTCAGCAAAGTGGAAATGTGCGCAGTTTTTTAAAAATTCAGGCTTTATAAAAATTTGGTTTTAGCGCCGGATATAACGATGCTGGATGTGTCGAATATGACCGGGCAACTAATTCACTAAGGATTTGAACGAATGCAGACCGTTTACACCTTTGGCGGCACCACGGCCTCCACTGATCCGCGCGCCAAGGACAAGACCGTAACCGGCGGCAAGGGTTCCAATTTGGCCGAAATGTCTGAAATTGGCCTGCCCGTTCCTCCAGGCTTCACCATCACCACTGAAGAATGTGTCAGCTATCTGGCTGGCGGTTCGGATTTCACAGATGCATTGCGGGCCGATGTCACAGCGGCGCTGAAACATATTGAACAAAGCGTTGGCAAATCATTTGGCAACAAGAATGATCCCCTGCTGGTATCGGTTCGTTCCGGAGCGCGGGTGTCGATGCCGGGGATGATGGATACCGTCCTCAATCTCGGGTTGAATGATGAAACCGTGGCAGGCCTTGCGGCAACATCGGGTGATGAACGTTTTGCGTGGGATTCCTATCGCCGGTTCATCCAGATGTATTCCGATGTCGTGCTCGGCGTTGATCACAGCTTGTTCGAAGAAGCGTTGGAACTGGCCAAGGAAGCCAAAGGTTTCAGCGCCGATACCGAAATGGAAGCGGCTGATTTACACGCGCTGGTTGCGGAATATAAATCGATTGTGGAACAAGAACGCGGCGAACCTTTCCCGCTTGATGTTCATGCACAGCTTTGGGGCGCGATCGCCGCAGTATTCGATAGCTGGGATGCAGACCGGGCCAAGGTTTACCGGCGGCTGAATGATATCCCCTCTAACTGGGGCACGGCTGTTAATGTGCAGGCGATGGTGTTTGGCAATATGGGCGACACCAGCGCCACTGGCGTCGCCTTCACCCGCGATCCGGCAACGGGTGAACGCGCCTATTACGGCGAATATCTGATCAATGCGCAGGGCGAAGATGTGGTCGCAGGCATCCGCACACCGCAATATCTGACCAAGGCTGCACGCGAAACGGCAGGCGCAAAACCGCTCAGCATGGAAGAAGCCATGCCCGCCGCCTATGCCGAACTGGCCCGTGTATTCGACCTGCTGGAATTGCATTACCGCGATATGCAGGACATCGAATTTACCGTGCAGGACGGTGTGCTGTGGATGCTCCAGACCCGCTCTGGCAAACGCACAGCCAAGGCGGCCCTCAAAATGGCAGTTGATATGGTCAGCGAAGGCCTGATCGACGAGCGCGAGGCTGTGCTGCGGGTTGATCCCATGGCGTTGGACCAATTGTTGCACCCGCGTTTGGACCCCGATGCCGATCGGGAAATTCTGGCAACAGGCCTGCCTGCATCGCCTGGCGGGGCCAGCGGCAAAATCGTGCTAGATGCCGATAAGGCGGAACAATTGGCCGGGCGCGGGGAAAAAGTCATTCTGGTGCGGGTTGAAACCAGCCCGGAAGATATTCACGGAATGCACGCAGCGCAGGGCATTTTGACCGCGCGCGGCGGGATGACCAGCCACGCCGCAGTGGTTGCGCGCGGCATGGGGCGGCCCTGTGTTTCAGGCGCATCGCAAGTGTCTATCGATATGGCGGCGCGCACTTTGCGCATTGGCGCACATGAAATGCGCGAAGGCGATTTGATTACGCTGGACGGGGCAATGGGGCAGGTGATTAATGGCCTGGTTCCCACAATCGAACCTGAACTGGATGGCGATTTTGGCACGTTGATGGGGTGGGCTGATGCCCAGCGCAGGATGCGGGTGCGCACCAATGCGGAAACGCCGGATGATTGCCGGATGGCGCGGCAATTTGGGGCCGAAGGTATCGGCCTTTGCCGGACAGAACATATGTTTTTCGAAGCCAGTCGGATCAGTGCCGTGCGCCAGATGATTTTGGCAGAGGACGAAGCAGGCAGGCGCCGCGCACTAGCCAAATTATTGCCCGAACAGCGTGATGATTTCCGCCAGATTTTCGAAGTTATGACCGGCCTGCCATGCACCATCCGTCTGCTTGACCCGCCATTGCATGAATTTTTGCCGACTGCAGAAGCTGACTTTGCAGATTTGGCCGATGCCACCCAATTGGGGGTCGACCATTTGAAACGCCGGGCCGCAGAATTGCATGAATTCAACCCGATGCTGGGCCATCGCGGCTGCCGATTGGGGATTACCTATCCTGAAATCTACGAGATGCAGGCACGGGCCATTTTCGAAGCTGCATGCGAAGTGTCCAAAACATCTGGCACCGCTCCCGTTCCTGAAATCATGGTTCCACTGGTTGCCACAAGGCAGGAATTGACGATCCTCAAGGAATTGATCGACCGGGTGGCATTGGAAGTGTTTGCCGACCAAGGATGCACATTGGAATATCTCGTCGGGACAATGATTGAATTGCCGCGCGCCGCCCTGATGGCCGGTGAAATCGCCAATGATGCGAAATTCTTCTCCTTTGGTACCAATGATTTAACCCAGACAACGCTGGGCGTGTCGAGGGATGATTCCGCGCGTTTCCTCGCGCCCTATGTAGAAAAAGGCATCTTTGCGCGCGATCCCTTCGTCAGTCTTGATATTGAAGGGGTGGGCCAGTTGGTCCAATTGGCCGCAGAACGAGGGCGCAGCACACGCGGCGACATCAAACTGGGCATTTGCGGCGAACATGGCGGCGATCCAGCCAGCATCGGGTTTTGTGATGAAGTTGGCCTCGATTACGTTAGCGCTTCGCCTTATCGTGTTCCGATTGCCCGGCTTGCTGCGGCGCAGGCGTCGCTTCGTAAAGCTTAATTTTATACGCTTATTTCCAGCCAGTTAAGTTCAATATCTCGAACTGTTCTGTGACTCGGCCTTGATCGTCTGCCAATTCCATGAAGGATTTGCGGGCGATCTCGGCCGCATCGCGGCTGAGGGCGGGGGAGCGGGAAATAAGGACGTTGGTCAGCCCTTGCGCCCGCAAATCTGTGATCAATTGCCCGAATGATCGGTAACGCACAGAAAGTGGCCTTGAATCGACAACTTGTCGGTTAAATCCGCATCGTTGCAGCAATTCTGCACCAGAACGGCAATCAACCATCGGATGCATCCTTGCCGCCGGGCGATTACCATCCCCAGCATACATCGCCTGACGCAAAATCGGGCAACTGCCAGCCCCAAGAAAGCTGGCAATAAACAAGCCACCGGGCGCCAGAGCGTTGCGGATGTGGATCAATGCCCCCGGAAGATCATTTACCGTGTCGAGGGTGCTTAG
>JGI24724J26744_10003590_pt1 | contig 10018 bp, 8 predicted proteins | sample Cruoilmetagenom7_FD_26744 | JGI IMG/M metagenome (IMG submission 26744)
TTAATTAGTATTTAAAACAAAAAACCCGCTACTTAGCGGGTTTTTATTAAGAATTACAAATTAGCAGCCTTAGCTTACCAACCCGTTTTCTCTTTAAGTGCTTTACCGATATCCGCTAAAGAACGTACAGTTTTAACACCGGCCGCTTCTAATGCTGCGAATTTCTCATCAGCTGTACCTTTACCACCAGCGATAATCGCGCCAGCGTGACCCATACGCTTACCTTCTGGTGCAGTAACACCAGCAATGTAAGATACTACAGGTTTAGTAACGTTAGCTTTGATGTATTCCGCCGCTTCTTCTTCAGCTGTTCCACCAATTTCACCAATCATTACGATTGCTTCAGTTTGTGGATCGTTTTGGAACATTTCCAATACGTCGATGAAGTTAGTACCAGGGATAGGGTCACCACCAATACCTACACAAGTAGATTGGCCAAAGCCAGCATCAGTTGTTTGTTTAACGGCTTCGTACGTAAGCGTACCAGAACGTGAAACAATACCTACTTTACCAGGCTTGTGAATGTGACCAGGCATGATACCAATCTTAGTTTCGCCAGGAGTAATAACACCTGGACAGTTAGGACCGATCATACGAACGCCAGATTGATCAAGCTTAGCTTTAACGTCAACCATATCTAAAGTTGGAATACCTTCAGTGATAGTAACGATAAGCTCGATGCCGGCATCAATAGCTTCTAAAATTGCATCTTTACAAAATGGTGCAGGAACATAGATAACTGTAGCTGTTGCGCCAGTTGCTTCTACTGCATCACGTACTGTATTGAATACTGGAAGGCCTAAATGCGTTTGACCGCCTTTACCTGGGCTTACGCCACCCACCATTTGTGTACCGTACTCAAGTGCTTGTTCTGAATGGAATGTACCTTGACCACCAGTGAAACCTTGACAGATTACTTTAGTATCTTTGTTAATTAAGACAGACATTATTTGCCCTCCGCAGCTGCTACAACTTTAGTCGCTGCATCAGTTAATGACTCAGCAGCAATGATATCTAAGCCAGAGTTTTTAAGAACTTCACGACCTAATTCAGCATTAGTACCTTCTAAACGTACTACCACTGGTACTTTAACGCCTACTTCTTTAACCGCGCCAATAATACCTTCAGCAATCATGTCACAACGAACGATGCCACCAAAGATGTTAACTAAAACAGCTTTAACGTTGTCGTCAGAAAGAATGATTTTGAATGCTTCAGAAACACGTTCTTTAGTCGCCCCGCCGCCAACATCAAGGAAGTTAGCTGGCTTGCCGCCGTGTAAGTTAACGATATCCATTGTGCCCATTGCAAGGCCAGCACCGTTAACCATACAACCTACATTGCCGTCTAAAGCTACGTAGTTTAATTCATATCTTGCTGCATGTGCTTCACGCTCATCTTCTTGAGATGGATCGTGAAATGCGCGCATTTTAGGTTGACGGTATAAAGCATTACCATCGATACCAATTTTGCCATCTAAACAGTGAAGATTACCTTCGTCAGTGATTACTAACGGATTGATTTCTAATAAAGCGAAATCGAAATCTTCAAACATTTTTGCAAGACCTAAAAAGATCTTAACAAATTGCTTCATTTGCGTTGGGTTTAAACCTAACTTGAAGCCTAATTCACGTGCTTGGTAAGNTTGNGCGCCAACCAATGGATCGATTTCAGCTTGGTGAATTAACTCNGGAGTTTCTTCAGCAATCTTNTCGATGTCAACACCNCCTTCAGTAGAGGCCATGAATACTACTTTACGACTTGCACGGTCTACAACAGCACCAAGGTATAATTCGTTAGCAATATCTGTACAGCTTTCTACTAAGATTTTAGCTACTGGCTGACCATTTTCGTCAGTTTGGTAAGTAACTAAGTTTTTACCTAACCAGTTTTGAGCGAAATCTTTGATTTCTTGTTTAGTTTTAACTAGCTTAACACCGCCAGCTTTACCACGGCCACCCGCGTGTACTTGAGTTTTAACAACCCACATATTGCCGCCGATTTTATCAGCTGCTTCTGCCGCTTCCTGAGGAGTATCGCAAGCGAAACCTTCAGAAACTGGTAAACCATATTCAGCGAATAATTGTTTCGCTTGATATTCATGCAAATTCATGGTGTTTTATCCATTTATCTGTAGATGAAGATGGCAATCATCATAAAAATTATTACCATCGAAAAAAGTCGATCGATTATAGTACAAAAGCTCTAAAGAACCTAGTCCTTAGAGCTTAATACTATAGTCTACATCGAACAAAAGATTTTAATAACATGCTGAGTAAATGTTTAACTAAATGTTAAGTAACAAGCGTGTTGGATCTTCTAACAATTCTTTTATTGTTACTAAGAAACCTACTGATTCTTTACCATCAATTAAACGATGATCATAAGAAAGTGCTAGGTACATCATAGGTAAAATTTCAACTTTTCCGTCAACAGCCATTGGGCGGTCTTGGATTTTATGCATACCCAAAATAGCTGCTTGTGGCAAGTTAAGAATAGGTGTTGAAATTAATGAACCAAAAACGCCGCCATTAGTGATAGTAAAGTTACCACCTTGCATTTCGTCCATGGTCAATTTACCGTCACGGCCTTTAATCGCTAACGAACGAATACCGTTTTCGATACCCGCCATGCTAAGTTGGTCAGCATCACGTAATACCGGTGTTACTAAACCACGTGGTGTAGATACCGCAATTGAGATGTCGAAAAAGTTATGATAAACGATATCGTCACCGTCAATTGATGCATTTACCGCTGGGTAGCGTTTAAGTGCTTCAGTAACCGCTTTTACGTAGAAAGACATAAAACCTAAACGGGTATCATGGGTTTTCTCAAATACGTCTTTATACTGCGCACGAAGATCCATAATTGGTTTCATGTTAACTTCGTTAAACGTGGTTAACATGGCGGTAGAGTTTTTCGCCTCTAACAAACGTGTCGCGATAGTTTTACGTAAACGCGTCATTGGAACACGTTTTTGCGTACGTTCACCTAATGCGGCAGCAGCTTGTGCTGCTGGCGCTGACGCCGCGGCTTTTGCCGGTGCTGCTTTTGGCTTGTTCAAAGCAGTTTCAACGTCTTCTTTAGAAATACGACCGCCTTTGCCAGTACCAACAACGTCATTTGCGGTTAAGCCTTTTTCGGTCATTAAACGTCGTACTGATGGGCTAGCTAGCTCATCTGAACTAATCGCTTCTTCAGCTGAGGCAGCAGGGGCAGCGCTTGCTGATGCGCCAGCGTTAAGTTCACCCAATTTTTGGTCACCTAATACTGTATCGCCTTCAGCGTGAATTATTTTACCAATTATACCATCAGCTTGTGCTACCACTTCTAAAACCACTTTGTCGGTTTCAATATCAACTAAGTTTTGGTCAACAGTAACGGTATCGCCTGCAGCAACATGCCATGTTGCTACCGTTGCATCAGCAACTGACTCTGGTAATACCGGTACCACAATATCAATCACTTTTACTGAGCCTTTATCAGCAGGAGCTTTAGTTGCTGCAGCTGAATCTTCGCTTTTGTTTTTTGCAGAAGTATCTTCGCTTTTACTTTCAGATGCAGGAGCTTCTCCCTCACCTTCTGAAAGAATAGCAATAACTTGCTCGCCTAAAACCGTAGCACCTTCAGCTTGTGATATTTCAGTCATCACACCATCAGATAATGCTTGTACTTCTAGCACTACTTTATCAGTTTCAATATCTACTAATACTTGATCACGAGACACTTTATCGCCTACTTGTACATGCCAAGTCGCTATTGTTGCATCTGCAACTGATTCAGGTAAAACGGGAACCTTGATTTCGGTTGTCATTTATAATATTCCTTACACACTCTTAATTAATCTCTTTATAAAAAAGAGGGTCTATTCTACATTAAGCGCGTCATGAACTAGCGCCTGTTGTTCTTTAACATGAACCGACATATAACCTACCGCAGGAGCTGCAGAAGCATTACGACCTGCATATGTCAAATACGTATTGCCAGGGATTGCCGCTCTAAAGTGATGCTGTGAACAGTACCAAGCACCCTGATTTTGCGGTTCTTCCTGACACCAAACGAATTGCTTAACATGCTGATATTTTTCAATTTCAGCTTTTAGCTCTTCTTCTGGGAATGGATACAATTGTTCGATACGAATGATAGCAACATTGCTTTGCTCATTCTTACGACGCTGATCAAGTAATTCGTAGTAAACTTTACCACTACAGAACACCACGCGTTCAACACCATCGGCATCAAGCTCATCCACTTCACCAATAACATTATGGAAGACCCCCGTTGATAGCTCTTCTAACGAAGAAACCGCTAACGGGTGACGTAATAATGATTTCGGTGACATAACCACCAATGGACGACGCATAGGACGAACGACTTGACGACGCAGCATATTAAATACTTGCGCAGGTGTCGAAGGTACACAAACTTGCATGTTGTGATCAGCACAAAGCTGTAAAAAGCGTTCTAAACGTGCTGATGAATGCTCTGGACCTTGACCTTCATAGCCATGAGGTAACAACATAGTCAAGCCACATAAACGGCCCCACTTTTGCTCCCCCGAACTGATAAATTGATCAAATACTACTTGTGCACAGTTAGCAAAATCACCAAATTGTGCTTCCCAAATAGTTAAACCACTCGGCTCAGCTGTTGTGTAACCATATTCAAATGCTAATACGGATACTTCAGATAACACGGAATCATGAACATCAAACGGGCCTTGACCTTCGCGAACATTTTGCAAAGGTAAATAACGGCTGCCGTCATCTTGAGCATGTAATACTGCATGACGATGGAAGAAGGTACCACGACCTGAATCTTGACCGGTAATACGTACACGTTTACCTAAATCAACAATTGACGCATAAGCTAAGTTTTCTGCCATGCCCCAATCAAGTAGTTTTTCACCATTAGCCATTTTTTCACGATCATCGTAAATTTTCTTTACACGATTATGTACGGCATGATCGGCTGGAATATGGGCGACTTTTGCCGCTAATTCTTTCAGCTTTTCAAGTGAGATTTCTTTCTCGTAATCATCATCCCAGTTATGACCAATATAAGGTGACCAGTCAACAGAATGCTCAGTCATTGGACGCCATTGCTCAACGGTACATTGGCCTTCATCAAGCAACTTACGATAATAAGCGGTTAACTCATCAGTTTTTGCTTTAGTGAGAGAGCCTTCCGCATTCAATTGATCAGCGTAAAGTTGACGAGGCGTAGGATGTTTTTTAACTTTTTTATACATAAGGGGCTGTGTCGCGCTAGGCTCATCAGCTTCGTTATGTCCATGACGTCGGTAACAAACAAGATCAATAACCACGTCACGTTTAAATTCGTTACGGTAATCAAGCGCAATTTGTGTTGCTAAGATCACAGCTTCTGGATCGTCACCATTAACATGAAGAATAGGTGCTGAAACCATTTTAGCGACTTCAGTACAATATTCACCACTGCGGGTATCCTCAGAGCTGGATGTTGTAAAACCCACTTGGTTATTCACCACAATGCGAATAGTACCGCCGACTTTAAACGCCCGTGCTTGCGACATGTTAAAAGTTTCTTGTACCACACCTTGACCAGCAATCGCTGAGTCACCGTGGATAGTAATAGGTAAGACTAAATCACCCTCATTACAATCTCGACGGTCTAAACGTGCACGCACACTACCGATAACCACAGGGTTAACAATCTCAAGATGCGATGGGTTAAACGCTAAGGCTAAATGCACATTACCGCCCGGCGTGACAAAGTCAGATGAATAACCTTGGTGATATTTAACGTCACCTGAAGATAATATTTCATCGTGTTTACCACCGAACTCATCAAATAATTTTGATGGATTCTTGCCCATAACGTTAACCAGCACATTTAAGCGACCACGATGAGCCATACCCATAACCACTTCTTTGGCGCCTTGCGTACCGGCACGAGTGATCAGTTGCTTCAACATTGGGACTAGGGCATCACCGCCTTCAAGCGAGAAACGTTTGGCACCTGGAAATTTAGCTCCTAGATACTTTTCAAGACCATCAGCCGCAACTAAGCCCTTGAAAATTTCTTCTTTCTCTTCAACGCTAAGCACGGCTTGTGACTGTACTGATTCAAGACGTTGTTGTAACCAACGTTTTTCATCAGTCGAGGTAATATGCATATATTCAGCACCAATAGAACCACAATAAGTAGTTTTAAGCGCTTTATATAACTCACCAAGTTTCATTGTTTCTTGGCCAATAGCCAAAGAACCTATTTTAAACTCACGATCGAAATCATTTTCCGATAGTTCATGATGAGATAATTGCAGGTCACGTACTTTTTCACGTTGCCATAACCCTAAGGGGTCAAGGTTAGCATTTTGATGCCCGCGAAAACGAAAAGCATTGATAAGCTGTAAAACTTTTACTTGCTTAGCATCGCTACCACCTGAAACAACCACGGTTTTTTGTGTTTGTTGGGCTAGCGCTTTATATTCGTCACGGATTTCAGAATGCCGATATTCAACGTCAGCACCTTCAATTTTAGGAAGTTGTTGGAAAATATCTCGCCACTCTGCTGAGACAGATTGCGAGTTATCCAGATAAGATTCGTATAATTCTTCAATATAAGCAGCGTTCGCACCACTTAAATGGGAAGACTCTATCCAAGCCTTCATATCACCTTCGGGCATTGCCTGTTCCTTTATGGGATAAAAGCAATAAAAACAAATTGTCTAATAAAAATAGCAGAGTACATCAGTTGTGCTCGATATACTCTACTGTTTTAGTTAAACCGCTCTGGTTAGCAACATTGACTTAATATGGCCAATGGCTTTTGTTGGGTTCAATCCTTTCGGACAAACGTCAACACAGTTCATGATGCCGTGACAACGAAATACGCTGTAAGCATCCTGTAAATCATCTAAACGCTCTTCTGTTGCTGTATCACGGCTATCAATAAGAAAACGATAAGCATGTAATAAGCCGGCAGGACCAATAAATTTATCAGGGTTCCACCAAAAAGAAGGACAAGATGTTGAACAACACGCACATAAAATACATTCATACAGACCATCTAATTTTTCACGTTCTTCGATAGATTGCAAATGTTCACGTGCTGGTTGTTCTTTACCATCATTGATCAGGTAAGGTCTGATTTTTTCATATTGATTATAAAACTGTGTCATATCAATAATTAAATCACGTACTACTGGCAAACCTGGTAATGGACGTAAGACGATTTTATTTGCTGGAATTGCAGATAAAGGCGTTATACAGGCCAAACCATTTTTACCATTCATGTTCAAGCCGTCAGAGCCACAAACACCTTCACGACATGAACGACGAAATGACAGGCTAGAATCTTGCTCTTTCAGCAAAATTAGCGCATCTAATACCATCATGTCTGAGCCTTCGGGAACTTCCAGCTCATAATCTTTCATGTAAGGTTTGTTATCAACATCAGGGTTGTAACGGTAAATAGAAAAAACTTGTTTCATCACAACGCTCCTAGTAAATTCTTGCTTTCGGTGGGAAAGCTTCACGGTGAACCGGTGCCATATTAACGGTACGCTTGCTCATTTCTTCGCTATCTGGTGTGTAAACAGAATGACATAACCAGTTTTCATCATCACGCTCCGTGAAATCTTGACGGGCATGAGCACCACGAGATTCAGTACGGAANTTAGCAGCTTTAGCTGAACAAAAAGCAGTTTCCATCAAGTTGTCTAATTCTAAACACTCGATACGCTGTGTATTGAACTCGCTAGACTTGTCGTCTAGATGAGCATCTTTAAGACGTTCACGAATTTCCGTTAACTCTTTCATGCCTTGAGCCATTGCTTCACCTTCACGGAATACCGAGAAGTTAAGTTGCATACACTGTTGCAAATCTTTACGGATTTGCGTAGGTGATTCACCTTTAGAAGATGACTCCCAACGATTAGTACGTGCTAAAGCAGCTTCAAGATCAGATTCTGATGCATCTTTTGCTGATTGCGTATCGCTTAAATAAGTTCCTAAGAAGTTACCNGCTGCACGACCAAATACCACTAAATCAAGCAGTGAGTTACCACCTAAGCGGTTCGCACCATGAACTGATACACAAGCGATTTCACCAACAGCGAATAAACCTTCAACAATCGTTTCTTTGCCATCAGCAGCAATATTAAGTGCTTGGCCGTTAACGTTACATGGTACACCACCCATTTGGTAGTGACATGTTGGGATAACTGGAATAGGTTCTTCAGCTGGATCAACATGAGCAAATGTTTTCGATAAATCACAAACACCTGGTAAACGTTTCTCTAAAGTTTCGCGACCTAAATGATCAAGTTTAAGCTTGATGTGTGGACCCCAAGGACCGTCACAACCACGACCTTCACGGATTTCAGTCATCATTGAACGAGCAACAACGTCACGACCCGCTAGATCTTTAGCGTTTGGCGCATAACGTTCCATAAAACGTTCGCCATCTTTATTCAATAAGTAACCACCTTCACCACGACAACCTTCCGTCACTAGTACACCAGCACCTGCGATACCTGTCGGATGGAACTGCCACATTTCCATGTCTTGCATTTGCACGCCAGCACGCAGTGACATACCAACACCGTCACCAGTATTGATGTGAGCATTAGTCGTTGAAGCGAAGATACGACCTGCACCACCGGTAGCCAGTACAGTTGCACGGGCTTTAAAGTAAACAACTTCACCGGTTTCAATACAGATAGCGGTAGTACCAACAACAGCGCCATCGCTGTTTTTGACTAAATCTAAAGCATACCACTCAGAATAAACGTTAGTTTTGTTTTTAACGTTCTGTTGGTATAAACAGTGCAATAATGCATGACCGGTACGGTCAGCTGCAGCTGCGGTACGAGCAGCTTGCTCACCACCAAAGTTTTTAGATTGACCACCAAATGGACGTTGGTAAATTTTACCTTCTTCGGTACGAGAGAAAGGTAAACCCATTTTCTCAAGTTCGATAATTGATTCAGGACCGGTTTTACACATATATTCGATAGCGTCTTGGTCACCGATATAATCAGAGCCTTTCACGGTATCGTACATGTGTTGTTCCCAGTGATCTTCATGGGCATTACCCAAAGCAACAGTGATGCCGCCTTGTGCAGAAACCGTATGAGAACGAGTAGGAAATACTTTTGAAATCAAAGCACAAGATTTGCCAGATTCCGATATTGCTAAGGCAGCGCGCATACCTGCACCACCAGCGCCAATGACAATGGCGTCGAATTCACGAATAGGAACGCTCACTTACACACCCCACACAGTTAATAGGCCTGTTGCAAAGTAAACGAGCAACAAAACAGAAAAGAAAAATTGTAAACCACCACGTAATAATGCTGGTTTGATGTAATCCGAAAGCACCTGCCATACACCAATCCACGCATGAATTAGTAAAGCGATTAGCGCTAAAATGGTGAATATCTTAGTACAAATATTACCAAAAAATGCTTGCCAAATTTCAAACGTTACAGCGGGTGTTATAACGAAAAAACCAACCAGAAATAAGGTATACAGTGCTAAAATTATTGCGCTGGTACGAAGAAGAATAAAGTCATGTACGCCACTACGGCCTACTGTTGCTGCGTTATTTACCATAATCTAACTCCTACTACTACAGTAAGCACCAACCAAAGTGCAATAATTAGCTTTGCCGTAGCATTACCCGATGCGAGCTCTTCAAAATGACCTAAATCCATAAACAAGTGGCGAATACCACCAAGCAAATGATAAATAAGTGCAGAAAGTGTACCCAGGATAATAATTTTAAAGAATAACCCGCTAAGTAGTGACTCTACTTGCGCGAAACCTTCAACAGAAGATAGAGATAAAGAAAGCGTCCACAATAAAATACCAATAGCGAATACCATGATGACACCTGATACACGGTGTAATATAGAGGCATTGGCTGCCGCATGCATTTTAATTGTTGACAAATCTAGGTTTACAGGACGTTGTTTTTTCACGATTGTTGCCTAAGGAGCTCTTGGAGCCTTCAACTTATTTTTACGTTA
>JGI24724J26744_10003592_pt1 | contig 10016 bp, 8 predicted proteins | sample Cruoilmetagenom7_FD_26744 | JGI IMG/M metagenome (IMG submission 26744)
TAATTTCTTAAGCCGAATGAGCCGGTATCCGGTCTGGTCCAATATGGATTCAGTTACCTCTTCGAACCTTTGCGCCTTCAAAGCACTGAAAAAGGGTATTTCGTATAGCGACAGGTTATAACCTGCTAAAAAATCAATTACAGCCTTGGGTATAGCAGCGTTGCCTTTTATAGCATGTGCAGCCGAATTGTTTTCAGGCTGATGAGTCGGGCCATTTTTAAACTTGGGTATTTTAAACCACAACACCCTGGCTTGAGATGCCGGAGCTATTTCCTGCATGGATGATGAGAGCTGCGTACGACCGGCATATCCGTCTCCAAAAACCTGTTGGTAAAAAAGATAGGCGCCGCCCAAGGCGATTAAAGCAATCGGCACAAATATTGCGAGGATCAGTTTCAGTTTGTTTCCTCTGTTGCGGGATTCATCCTGCTCAAGGTCAGTGCAAGCTTCTTGTATTGACAACGCGTTGATCTCTTTGGTGTTATGAAAAAGGGCAACATACAGGCAGCGGTCCATCAAAATGTTTACCTGCCTTAAATTGCCGGCTGTAAACTGATAAATTTTTTTCAACCCCTTTTTATTAATGGTTATCAGGCCATTGTTGCCCGCCATATTCAATTTGAAATGCAGGTAGGTTTTCAATTCTTCCGGGTTCAGGGGCTTTACCACTTTTTTTATAATAATGCGGCTTTTGAGTTGTCTCAACTCCCTGGAGTTCAGCTTGTCCATCATCTCTGGTTGGCCGATCAGTAATATCTGGACGAGTTTTTCATGGTGGGCTTCGAGGTTTGAAATCATTCGAATGAGTTCAAGGGTTTTGAGACTTAAATTCTGAGCGTCGTCAATAATGATGGCACAATTCTTCCCTTGTCGGTACTTCTCCAGCAAAAAATTGTTAAGGGCCCACATCTGGTCACTTAAGGTGANGCTCTCCGGCTTTAAATCGAANTCNCGGTTAATTTCATTAAGNAGTTCTACATCCTGATAGGTTGTATGAAAAACCAGAGATGTTTCAATCCCCTTTTCTTCGAGAATGCCCATTACTCTGAGCCCGATGGTTGTCTTGCCAAGGCCGACCTCACCTGCCAAAACCATAAACCCTTTGCGTAAGTCAATCCCGTGCACGATCTCTGTTATGATCTCGTCAATCTGTGCCGAAAGGTAAAAATTTTCAGCATCCGGGGCCACGGGAAACGGATTGTGACGCAATCCGAAAAAATTGAGGTAGTGATATTCTTCAGTGGCTTGAGCTGCTTTCATAATTTCAATATGCCTATATATGTTTTTTTATCCTTGCTCGGGTAACCGGCAAAAGACCCTTTCTCTGCGCTAATTTTTCCATCTACAAAGTTATCAACCCTCTCAAAAGTTTCTTTTGACATCCCATACACGATAATTCGATTGGCAAAACAGAGGAGAAAGAGCTGCTCATCGGTTGAACCGATTTTGTGCATTCGATAAATAAAGGCACGATTGGTGTTGGATTTCGGTGCAGGGAAACTGCTTCTCTTTAGGGACCGAGTCAATTTTTCCATGTACTTCAAATGATTGCTGCCCGTAAAAATTGGCCAGTCCCCTACCTCCCGTGAATAATTTGTGATGGAAATATCCCATTTCAACAAAAAATCCCTGTAAAATTTTGAATCCAGAGAATAGTTAATCAGCCGTATTCCCCCCCATGAAGCCAGAGCAATAACACACGCATATAAGAATGCGAACACCAGCTTGTCTGTTGCCTTTCCTGAAAGAGCCATTACCTTAGTTCTTCCGCAAAATAATTGCTGCAATCCAGGTAAGTACTTAGGTTCTTAGTTGCACGCCTGCCCTCAGTACCGGCAGGCAGGTTGATAAATCCTCTGTGCGTTCACAGGTTCAAAGTTCACCGTTCAAAGTCATCTTTTTTTCGTTGAACCTTTAACCGTGAACCTGAGTAGTTACCTTATTTTTTGTATTAACTCAGTTACCCGGGTATTTTCGGGGTAGAGGCTTCTCAGCTTTAACAACCGTTTGCGTGCGGCCTGGAACCGGTTTGTACCTATCTCAACAATTGCCATGTTAACCCCGGCCTCAAGGTCGTCCTTATTTTCTTCAAGTACCTTGTTCAGGGGATATGCAGCTGCCTGGTAATTTTTCTGCAAAAGGAACCGGTAAGCCCTTAAATTCAAAACATACCCGTTTCCCACACCTTTTAACACCGATAGTTGATCAAGAAGCTTATCCGTCCGTTCGTTGTTATCCTGCCTGATGGCTTCAGTTATTTCAGCCACAAGCCTGGAAGTCTTTAAACCCTTCTCGACGTTAGTTAAGTAAATTTTATATTCTTGCGATCGGTCGTCTTTTCCTGTTTCCGGTTTTTTGGGGTTCGGCGGCTCTCTCGGAGAAACGGTTCTGCGATCATTAAATGTATTTCCCGCACCAGAAAATGGCGAAGCTTTATTCTTTGCAGCTTCATTTATTTCTCCGGAGACAATAACAGGCGTTTGGGGTAAAATAGTGCCGGTCTTTTTAGCTTCTTTTGAGGTGGTCACTAAACCGGCATTTAAGTCGTGGTTCAATTTACTCGCTCTTCTGTTTTCCGTTATTAAAGGCGCATCTTCGGGCTGCTCACTCTTGAATTTATTTGCTTGCAGGTCCGTTAACTTTTGCGGCTCAGGTGGACCTTGGTACATTGCAACGGTTTTTGCAGTTTGTTTGCTTTGTGATTCGGGCGGGCGGTAGCGAATTTGAACCGATTCACCGGAAGCAGAAGTTTTAATATCATTATCATGGTAATAAATCTTGTCTTCGACTTGGCCCGGATCCGAAACCTGCTTGGGAGGCGGTGGAATCTCACCACCTTGCTCAGCAAGGGAAGAAGTCTCATGTGCTTCCGTCTTGAGGTGATTTGTTTGGACTGACGACTTCCCTTTCTCCTTGCCGCCTTCTTTTTGTGCTGCGGAATAATCCCTTTCAGATATAACTGAATCTGCTCCCGGACGCTCAGCAATATTNGCCAAGTAACCAACACCNTAAATGGCAAGATAGCCTGCAAAAAAGATTATAAGGGAAACGAGAAGGATGCTTGCAGGCGAAAACAGGATATCGCGAAAAGAATAGATCTTACGGCCTCTCCGTACATTTATCTCTTCTTCTTTTTCAGGCGTATTCGATCGCAGCCTCTTAAGTGTTCTGAAAATAACGCTCATATCAGAGATGCTCTCAAAATAATAACTAGTTCCCTCGTTTCTTCCTTTTTCATTTCATTTTTGAAAAGATAGCCCAAGACTGGAATTAAAGAAAGAACAGGAACCTCTCTGGTCGTATTGGTCTGGTACTTGTCGATAAGACCACCGAGGATCACGATATTATCACTGTCAAGGGTAATGGTCGTACTGATCTCCTTGATCCGAACTATTGGAAGCGAGATACTGTTATCGGTCTGGAATCCGACGCTCTGGGGTTCCAAACTATCCAGATCGACATCACTCTTGATCGGATTGATCATCAACGATATCTTGCCATTTTCCTCAATAAAGGGAACTACGCCCAGGATTAACCCGTCAAAGACCGTCGAAACTTCAACTTCGGTAGTATCCCTGTCATTATCACCTCCATATGTTGTTACTTCCACGCTTTTTTGGTATGTAAAAGATGTCCCCACGCTAATTATAGCCGGTTTACCATGCTTGCAACGGATACTGGGATTCGAAACAACTTTGGCATCACCGTAGGTATTAAGGGCATCAACAGCCGCCCCAATGGAAAACTTGCCACTTGCATTGTTAAAAATCAGACCGGTACCCATTGACCAGGAGGCGCTCGTAAGGGTTGTATGGGATGCTGCTGCGTCCCTTATTACATTCCAGTCAATACCATATTTATATTCATCTGAAAGGGCTACCTCAATAATCCTGGCCTCAATCAATATCTGCCTGGAGAGCATTGTATTAAAATGGTTGATCAGCTTGGCGATGACACCTATCGTAGAAGGTTTGTCTTTGACATACAGGCTGCCTGACAACCTGTTGAGGGAGTATTTGCCATTGCCGGACATCACTCGTTTGATCATTTCCTCGATCACATCATAGATATTACCACGGCTTGCCCCCTTCCCTGTAAGTTTAAAGCTGCCGCTCAANCCGCTGGCCGATTCCGTTTCTCCGGCACCGAGAACATCACCACCGATATCGAATTTGGTATTTACCTCCGTATCCAGAAAGTTCAACCTGAATATACGCTCCTGAAAAGGCTTGACTCTTATGACGTTCTCCACAGTTTCGTAGTAAAGATCGAATGCGTTCAAGATCTCTTTTAGCATGGTAGCAGCAGAAACCTTCTCAAAATTGAGCGTCAGCANACGGTCCTCTTTTTTTATGGAAGGCTCTATAATCAAATTCATTCCGACCGCCCTGGACAGTGCATACAGAACCATTTGCAGGTCTTCATCAACCATGGAAAAAGATACGATATGATCTTCAAGCGGATCATAGGCCGGCATGACGGGCTCAATATCCAGTTCCCGCAACGGTTTTTTAAATAACTCACGCAGTTCTTTCTGAGATCTGGCGATCTCCTCTGATTCCGCCTTGATTCTTCCAGTAAGAGGAGGAACAGCCAAATTTGTTTTTGAGTCCTTTATAGTGGACGGTGACTGCGCACATGCCACAATTAAAAGTGCCGAAATGATACCAAATAATGTTTTCATAGCTGGTGTTATAGCCCCCTTTAAAGGGTATTTTTCGCTTTGTAACGAACTCCTATCCAGTTTTTGGAGTGCTTTCGGTCATTTGTATCCAATGGTTTAGATCCCGCTTTCTTATTAAAACACGCACTGTCTCAATCTTTACGATGGTTCCACCGTCCAGAAGAGTGGAGCCTTCACTGTAAAATTCACCGTCTATGATGCAAAACCGCTTTTTACCCGCAGCAAAGGCAAAGGTAAGTGTATAAGTCTTTTCATGTGCCGGGGTATCACTTTCTTCTTTGGTCTTAAGTTCATTATTTTCTCTCTCAGGGCGATAACCGAAAAGGACAAGGTCTACAGGATCATAATCTGCTCTGTGAGGAAAGGCCAAATCGGCCATTATCGCATCCAGCTTTTGAAGCTCTTTTATCTCAGTCAGTCCCGGCACCGGCATTTCAATCAATGGTTTTCCAAGGGTCGTGTGTATCCCCCTGTTTACCCGCCAGGTGCCATACATATAATACAGGATCGAGGCGCCTGCCACCAAAAAGATCAGGACTGCCGATAATATACCATGGTGCTTTCTTTTCATTGAATACGCTTTTTCAATTTAATCAACAATTGGGATTCCTTGATTTCTGTTTCAAACCGGCTTTCCTTAACTATATATTCTTTGCGTTTTAGAATTTTCAGAAAGCGCTTATACCCCTGGTGAGCCTTGTCAAAAGGCGCCGTTATTCGGCCAAAGAGTTCAATTTTTACCTCATTTTCGGAATAGTCCATCTTCAAGACCTCCAATTTCACCTCAGCAAATAGCGCCTCGGAGAGGTCGTTAATGATTTGTTTATACGGAGGAGCGCTTTTATAGTATGCCAGATCCTTTACAAACCCCATGGTATTTCTGTACTCTGCCTGAGAAATATCCATGGCCGCCGTTTTCAGTTTAATCTTTTCAATTTCCCGTTCAAGCACCCTCATGTCTTTCTGCAGACTGGCTGCCTTTAGATCAGACCATAAATACCCTCCTGCCAGCAGCAAAACGATTAAAAAGAAAATTGCATTTAATCTGAACGCCCATCGCCGTGTATAATAAAAAGTTTTTTCAAGAAATGATGAGGCGCTTTGTAAGCCGGACTGTACATTTAATGCGTCAAAAAAAGANACCTGACGTATCCCGCCCTGAAATGCTATGTCCTCCTCTTCAAAGGAATAAAATTCACTTTCAACATCATCGGGCCACTCGGGCTCGAGCCCGCTGTCTATCCAGTTAAGAGAGAAAACCTTTAAGACCTTGATTCGATTTTCATCTTCAACTGCTTTGATATCCAGGCGAACTGTCTCCCACAGGTTCTGTATCTGTTCCNCACTTGTATCAAATGCTAAACATCGGTTGGCATAATAAATCCTTTTGCGGTCTCCGATGATAAGTTCGGCAAACCGGTTATGTTGAAAGACTATGGCCACCGGNTCCTTTGGACGCATATGCTTTAACGCACCTAAAAGAACCGCGTAGAGGGGAAACAGCAGAACGTTGTCCTCATATTCCCTGATGCTTTCAAAGTAGTACCGATGAAGCCGGGAGGGAATGGCNGTAAAGAAAATATCGGTGGTATTTTTTCCCCGTTTTTTTTGCCAGTGGACAATAACTGAAACAGGCTCTTCAAACTCTCCGGACTCCTGTAGTTGCCTGCGAACCATCAATTCAGCATACTTGCCGGGCGACTCAATTGTTATGGTCCGGGAAATCGCCTCCTGTAAATCGGTGACAAACCACTTATCTCCATCCAGGGCTTTAAGATCATCAATTGGCTCAAGGCTGCCATCAGTAAAACCGTATGTAGCCCCATCCAGTTCAACGGCATATTGTCTTGATCCTCTTCGCATCATTCGCGCCTTGCTATAAATTTTCCGTTAAGTGTAATCAGCAAATCGCCCGTCCGGTCTTCAGNTGTACGGCCTGTCTTCCTAACCCCATCTGATGNAACTGTTTTTATATGAAGTGAAATGGGCTTGTAGTAAGCAGACCTGGAGTTTGTGCACTGCTCCAGAATCTTTTCCATCTCCGGAAAACTGACCGTATCCTGTATGTTAACATCGTAAAAAGCCCATTTTTCTGGCTCTAAACCCATGACCCCGGCCTTATCTATAAAATGTCCAACCTTTAAAAGAATCCGGTTTTTGCGATCNACTTCTTTTTTTTGCAGCCGAAAAANATCGGCTTTCTTTTTCAATATTGTCACTTTCTCCAAACTNACNGCAAAATGATCATAGGCCCTCAGGAAAAAGTGACCGACAATAACAAAAACAATTGCCAGTATCACCGTGATCATATGGGATTTTAAAGGTTCGATGCCTGGAGCTCCTCTTTGGCCTGTATTCACGTGATGCCCAGGTGAATTACAGATATTACTTGCTTTTTAATTTAAAACTGTACTTTATATATAATGGCCGAGTTGGCAACCAGGGCTGCGGTGGCCAGCGGCCATGCGGCAGTCACAATAGGAGTAGCAGTGTTGTCGGCAGTATAGAGCAAATCACCAATAGTTCCATCCATTGTGCCGTCAACCATTCGATCCAACGCCATTCCCAGGTCATTGGGAATACCGCCGGTTCCCGTTATTCGAATAAAATTTCCCACAGCAGCATCATAATCAAATACAAGCGCAAGGTTGTGCAGTACCCCGTTCGAATCCTTGTAGTTCCTGTCCGTTGTGTTCCCGCTCGCCCCTACTGGAGGCAATTCAAGGCCTACGGCTGTAAGTTGCGCTTCAAGGTTGGCCTCGGTGGCTACTACGCCACCAATCCCGCAATTTCCATCTCTAGTTGCATTAGTAGCGGTATTGTCATCGCCGAGGATCCAGCCGGTGCGGTCATAATAGTTGTTAAACGTCAGACTCCACGCATTTACAAATTTAGTATAAAGTTTCTTTTGCTCAGCGCTCTTTACAATATCTTTACCCTTTACAATGGCGCCAATGATAATACCGATGATAATCAGCACAATTGCCATTTCGATTAGAGTAAAACCCTTGTTGTCAAACAGCGGACTTAACTTCCTGCTCTCTTGTTTTTTCATGATTTCTTCTCCTCATTATTAGTTATCTTTTGTTATTTAAAACAGGTTTACCTGGAATTTTTTCGTTGTACATCATTATTTTGTTTCCTTTTTCCCCGATGTCCTCCCCGACAGGAACAATTCCTGTTTCACTGGAAAATTCCTGCCTGACAGCAATAATTTTTGAATATTCCATTGCTATTTTATGGTATCAGCTATTTATCCTTTTGTAAAGAATAAACACAATATAATGTATTTTATTATCGCTTAAACACAATATATTGTTTTTTACCTGCTACACTTCATGTTTTATGACAGGCAATATATTCATTTCGGAAGAAAAAACCTCGGCATTGACATTTTTATAAACAAGCAATAGCTATGCCAACTTGAACAAACTGGCGCTATTTTTATAATATTCTATAATATCAATCAGATATAACTTAAAGCGGGTATCGGAAATGATTTTTGTTCAGGTTAAAAATCAACATAGTCAATAAAATAAGAGCTTTCCGCCAAAATTTTGACAGAAAGAGTGAGGCGACATAGGTTTTAGGATACGAGAAGAAATGCCGCAAAGCGGTTTTTGAACATCGAACGTTGAACATCGAATAATGAAATCGCTTCGCTCCATCGATTTATAAATCGGCAGAATACCTTATTTAAAATTCGACGTTGGACGTTCATATTACGACGTCATTAAGAATAAAACTCTTTTATCTTTTCTACCACATATGCCTGCTGATCCTCTGTAAGCTCAGGGTATATTGGAAGGGCCAGGGTATGCGAAGCTGCATGCTCTGAAACCGGGAAATCACCCTTTTTGTAATTCAGATAGGAAAAGCATTCCTGGAGATGCATGGGAACAGGATAATAAACTTCCGTTCCTATTTCGACTTCCATAAGAAACAAGCGGAGATCATCCCTTTTTTTCGGCACACCGATGACAAACTGATTATAAATATGGCGTCCCTGACTTTCAACTGGTAGCTTTATATTATCCAGGCCTGCGCTTGTAAACAATTCTCTGTATCTGTTTGCATTCCCCTGCCGTGCGGCAGTCCAATCATCAAGATATTTAAGTTTCACTGAAACAATAGCAGCCTGCAAGGCGTCCAGTCGAAAATTACCTCCGATGATTTTGTGATAATACTTGGGATGAGATCCGTGAACACGAAGTATTTTAAGTTTTTCATACAATTCATCTGAATTGGTGGTAACAATTCCACCATCGCCAAAAGCCCCCAGGTTTTTTGAAGGAAAAAAAGAAAAGCACCCGAAATCACCTATGGAACCTGCCCGTTTCCCTTTATACTCTGAGCCAATGGCCTGTGCCGCATCCTCTATCACAACCAGATCGAACTTTTTGGCAATCGTTAAAATCGGATCCATGTCAGCACACTGGCCATACAGTTGAACAGGCATTATTGCCTTAAGTCTTGATCTCTGATCATCTGTCATCGCATTGACTGTGCTTTCTATACCACTTGTTGAAATATTATAAGTATCCGGGTCTATATCAACAAAAACAGGCACAGCTTCTGTACGAGCAATTGAACCTGCTGTTGCAAAAAAGGTATAAGGCGTTGTAATAACAAAGTCTTCAGCTCCGATATCCGCAGCAACAAGCGAGATTAAAAGTGCATCTGTTCCTGATGAAACGCCTGTGGCGTATTTTGATGAGCAGTATTGGGCGATCTCTTTTTCAAGTTCTTCCACCTTTGGCCCAAGAATAAAATACTGGCTTTCATAAACTTCCTGGGTGGCTTTTAAAATTTCTTCCCTGATCGAATTATACTGGGCTTTTAAATCAAGTAAAGGTACTTTCATAATAAATTTGGCTCCGTTTTGTTTATAAATTCGTAAAAAGTTTTTGAATAATTACTGGATGGCTAAGTAGAAAGTTCCATATACAAGGCGCAGTGGTATTTCAGAGACGAGGCAATACACGTAGTATGCCGAGTTTCTGAAAAACCACTGCAACGCAGTAGATGGGACTTTCTACGACGCCATCAGTATTCCTTTCGCTTTTTTTCCTTAAGCTCTGTAACAATCGCTTTTACATCCCTACTATTCTCCATATCTGAAATAAATACTGAATCGGATGTATCAACAACGACCATGTTTTCAAGACAGTTCACTGCAATAAGCCTCTTGCTTCCAATGATTAAACAGTTTCGGGTCTTTTTTGCAATAACATCTCCCTTAATCACATTGCCTTTATCATCCTTTGGGAAAAAGTCATAAAGAGATTTCCATGATCCGATATCGCTCCACCCGAAATCCGAAGGCAAAACA
>JGI24724J26744_10003593_pt1 | contig 10015 bp, 7 predicted proteins | sample Cruoilmetagenom7_FD_26744 | JGI IMG/M metagenome (IMG submission 26744)
TTAAGAGTCTGTTTTTAGACAATTTGGCTAAGGTTGTATAACTCATTGATAGTATGTCTATTATCTTCATTGGATACCTTAAAGCATATACGATATAGCTTTATGTATCACCAATTGAAGGAAATATCTTGCTTTTTTATTAAAAAAAATTAATTTTTTTCTGAAATCAGTTTGAACTTACGATAAATCTTTACACTTATTACGATATTAAAGTAAATGTCATGCAAAATAAATACAAATTCCGTCCTGATTCAAAAGCAAAATTAATGGATTAAGTCAAAGAAGTTTTACGTTACCATCATTATGCATAGCGCACAGAAGTTACGTATTGTCAATGGATTTTGCTGTATATCCACTATTATGGAGGAAAGACCCACCCCACGAGAAATTGGGAGGCATCAAGTTGAAGCCTTTCTGTCAAACCTGGTTAGTAAAAGAAATGGTAATGGGTTAAACATGTAATTTATTGAAAAAATATTTATTTTATGTACATATTATTTACATGACGTGCTATCAAAAAATTATCTGCCCAAATTGTGGCAGTGACAAAATTATGAAATCTGGATGGAACGCCCCTGGCACTTTAGCGTTACCGTTGCCAAAATATAAATTGTATAACTAAAACGTTCATGCTAAAATACCGCTGCAGAGCATATGAGCAGGGCATCAAGGAACAAGTTGTTGAATTTGACAAAACCGCAAACTTTAGATATTGATAAACAGTGATAAACAAAATCAGCACCATAGTATAATTTTTTGGCTGCCAAAGCTAAATCATTTTTCAAGACTGTACTGTTTTTTTGTTGGGAATTTTTTTGGCATACTTAAAAAGTAACAGTAATGCCTGAAAGGAGATATGTATGCATTATGGGTGCAAATAATACAATTATTATTAACGGAAATCAATTTTCTTTTGATCCGAACGAAACCATATTAGAGGTTGCAAAACGTAACAATATAGATATTCCGACACTTTGCCATTTAAAAAATACTACACCCACAGGAACATGCGGTATCTGTGTTGTTGAAATTAAAGGAATGTCTGAATTGGCAGAATCATGCGCAACTCTTGCTTCTGCCAATATGGCTGTGGATACTGAATCGTCAAAGGTTATTAATTCCAGACGCAAAACAATTGAGGGTATGTTATCAACTGGTAATCACAACTGTGCTGCTCGAAATTATGATGATACTGACTGGACACAGTTTCAGCTAAACGTACAAAAAGATGACAAAAGTGAACAATTATGCCCGGTGTGGGGAGACTGCAGACTTCAGGATCTTGCATACAGATACCAGGTTTCAGGGGAAAACCTTCCTGGAAACAAGATTCCTTATCCAATAGAAGATGTTAATCCTTTTATTGTTCGCGATTTTTCAAGATGTATCAGTTGTGGCAGATGTGTAAAAGCCTGCAATGAAATACAGGTTAACAATGCCATTAAATTTGGCAATAACAACAAAACACATACAAAAGTCATTGCTGCTGACGATAAGCCTTTAAAGGACTCTGATTGTGTTTTTTGCGGTGAATGTGTTCAGGTCTGCCCTGTGGGTGCACTTGTTGAAAAGGATGTCCGTTATAAGGTAAGGCCATGGGAAACTAAAAAAGTACATACAACATGCAGTTATTGCGGAGTGGGATGCCAAATCTATTTGCACGTCAAAAACAACAAAGTTGTAAAAGTAACCGGAGTTAAAGGAGTTGCTCCAAATTATGGAAGTCTTTGCGTTAAAGGAAGGTTCGGATTTGATTTTATCAATTCAGAAAAACGTCTTACAACTCCTTTAATCAGAGAAAACGGAGAGTTAAAAAAATCAACCTGGGAAAAAGCAATTGATCTTGTGGCTGACAGGCTAAATAAAATTAAAAATGAACACGGGCCCGACAGTATAGGAGTATTAACATCTGCAAGAGTCTCAAATGAAGAAAATTATATTGCAAATAAATTCACACGTGCAGTTTTAAAAACAAACAATATCGACCATTGTGCCAGGCTTTGACATTCTTCAACTGTAGCCGGTCTGGCTGCAGCATTTGGAAGCGGAGCAATGACAAATACAATCAATGATATTGGCAAAGCAAATGTAATTTTGATTACAGGTTCGAATACCACTGAAAATCATCCGGTATTATCAAATGTTGTAAAAAGAGCAGTATCATTTAACAATGCAAAACTTATTGTTATTGACCCAAGACAGATAAAAATAACACAATTTGCAGATCATTGGCTAAGACCTGATCTTGGAACAGATGTTGTATGGATAAATGGTCTTATGCATGTCATCATAAAAGAAAAACTTTATGATGAAAAATTTGTTGAAAACAGAACAGAAAACTTTGATGAATTAAAACAAATAGTTGAAAAGTATACACCTGAATATGTAGAAAAAATAACCAGAATACCTGCAAAAGACATTGAGCAGGCTGCAAAATTATATGCCAATGCAAAAGCCGGAACTATTTTATACTGTATGGGAATAACCCAGCACATCTCAGGTACAGATAATGTAAAATCTCTTGCAAACCTTTCCATGCTTTGCGGTAATTTGGGTATAGAAGGCGGTGGCGTTAATCCTTTGAGGGGACAAAATAATGTTCAGGGAGCTTGTGACATGGGTGGTCTGCCCAATGTTTTTTCCGGATATCAGCCTGTAAACAATCCTGATGCAAAAGCTAAAATGGAAAAAGCATGGAATGTTTCTGATCTTTCAGACAAAACAGGTCTGACAGCAACAAAAATGGTACCAAAAGCCCATGACAAAGAAATAAAATCTTTATATATAATTGGTGAAAATCCCCTTGTATCTGATCCTGATTTAAATCATGCAAAGAAAAGTTTTGAAAATCTGGATTTTCTTGTTGTGCAGGACATTTTTCTTACAGAAACAGCAAAAAAGGCAGATGTTGTCCTTCCTTCATGTTGTTTTGCTGAAAAAGATGGAACATTTTCCAATACTGAAAGAAAAGTTCAACGTATCAGAAAGGCTGTTGAGCCACCTGGCCAGGCTAAAAGTGACTGGAAAATTATCTGCGAAATTGCAACAAAAATGGGATATTTTATGTCCTATGATAACAGTATGGAAATAATGAAGGAAATAGCCAGCGTAACTCCTTCTTATGCAGGAATCAATTATGATCGCATTGAACTAAAGGCAATACACTGGCCATGTCCAAATGAAGACCATCCAGGTACACCTATTCTTCATGGAGAAACATTTCCAAGAGGAAAAGGCCTGTTTCACGCTATAGACTACATTCCTCCTGATGAACAAACAGATAGCAAATATCCTATATATCTTACAACAGGACGAGTTCTTTATCAGTACCATACAGGTACAATGACAATGAAAACAGAAGGGTTAAATGAATGTGCCCCGGAATGTTTTGTGGAAATTTCTTCTGAAGATGCTGTTAAATATGGATTAGAGGATAACAAAACAGCTCAAATAACATCAAGGCGCGGCAGTATAAAAGTGAAAGTTAAAATATCAAAGCAGTCAGTTGATGGCACTGTCTTTATCCCGTTTCATTTTGCTAAGGCAACAGCAAATACACTTACCAATGCAGCTCTTGATCCTGTTTCAGGAATTCCTGAATACAAAGTTTGTGCGGTAAAATTGACTAAAGCATAATCTATATTTAAAAACAAAAAAACCGGTTTTTTTAAACCGGTTTTTTTGGATAAACTTCTTTTTTTTTATTTTTTGTCTAACTCATATCTTACAGCTATTCCTATTTTTTCCAGTGTATAGGGTTTTTTGATATATTGCCCTGCACCCAGCTCTTGCGCTTTTTTAACACGCTCTGTTTCAGAAAATCCACTTGTTATAATTGCCTTTTGCTGTGAATTAAGTTTAAGTACCTGCCTGTATGTGTCAAGACCATCCATGCCAGATCCCATGATCATATCTAACACGAGCAGATCCACAGAATTTTTACCAAAAAATTCAATTGTTTCCTCTCCGCTTGAAGCTGTGAATACACTATAACCTAATTTTTTCAGGATTGTGGATGCAATTTCTCTTTGCTGTTTAACATCATCCACCACCAAAATTGACTCTCCTTTGCTCATGTAGTTCTGAATGGAAAAAACAGTATCACTTTCTGCTGTTTTTTGATCGGTTGCAGGAAAAAAAAGAGTGAACCTGGTTCCTGATTCAAAGGCACTTTGAACATCAATATATCCATTATGATCTTTTAGTATGCCCCATACCACAGCCATACCAAATCCCATACCGTTTTTCCTCATTTTCTTTTTTATATAAAAAGGTTCGAACACTCTTCTAATATCATCATTAGATATGCCAGCCCCTGTATCAGAAATAACAAAAGCAACATAATCTCCCACATCTATATTTTCATAACCGCAAAAAAATCTGTCAATATGCCGGTTTTCAGTTAAAATAGTAATTTTTCCAGATTCACCAATAGATTCTGCTGCATTTGAGATTAAATTAGCAATGGCCCTGGTAAGATGAATTGGAGAACCTTTGATATTTAACAGATCTTTTTTAAGCCTGGTTTCTATTTCGATATATGGATGAAATGATCTCAGTTTTTCATATTCAGGGCACTTTTGATATTCATTAATAATTTCATTTAAATTTAAAATCTTATTAACAACTACGCCTTTTCTGGCCAAGGTCAACAAATCCTGGACAATTGCAGCTGCTTTATTCCCTGATTCTTGTATGGCTAATATTGATTTCCTTAAAGGACTGTTATCAGAAATTTGCATCAATAACAAATCAGGATAACTTACAATGCCAGACAATACATTGTTAAGATCGTGAGCCACTTCTCCTGCAAGAGTGCCGATTGCTTCCATTTTCTGAACCTGGTGAAGTTTTTCTTCATGTTTCTTCTTTTCTTCCTCTGCAAGCCTCAGTTCAGTTATATCTCTAACATAAACTACCACAGCAACCACATCAAAGGTGTTATCGAAAACAGGGTAACTGTTTATTTCCTTTGTTGTACCATTTGCAGGATCTGTTTCTTCAAACCTCTTTCTCTTACCGGTTTCAAAAATTTCAAGAACATGGCAGGGTTCGCAGGGCGTCTCACGATTCATATATGCATTATAACAGTATGGATGACTCAAACGTTCTTCTGGTGAAATGTAATCACAATTGTGCCAGTTACTGATAAGAACCTGCAGATTTTTGTTCTGAACTGTCAAAAGACCGTGAATGGAATTAAATGAATTATTCAAGAGTTTTTCCACTTTTGCCAGATTTTCCATTGAACGCTTGTTTTCAATAATGATTTTTGACAACTGGTCTGTTTCTCTTAAGCGTCTTTTTCCGGTTTCTTTTGCAATCTTTTGATAATATATAGCTTCCTCATTATTTAATTCTTCAAAAAGTCGTTTTAGTCCAGGTATTTTTTTTAAAAATTTTTTATTATCTTCACCCATATCTTTTGTTACTCCGTAAAAATTAACAAAACACCTGTCCAGTCAAGTCCCCTGCTTTTTTGAAAAAAAGGAGCAATTTCAACTCCAGAATAAAAGCCTATAAGTGGTGTCTGGTTTTCGTTAAATACTTTCTGAACTTCTGCAGCTTCCTCAGTTATAGTATGTGATTTCTCTGCTGTACGCCCTGCACAATCAATATATATTCCAAAAACAGCTTTTTTTCCATCTGATTTTATTTGCTCCATAATTTTGCGGGAATTTCGTACAGCTGAATCTATCATTTTTGAACTATCTCTTAACATAAACTGTATTTCACTCCCTGGAGCCAGGTCAGGTTCAAAAATACCAATACCATTGCCGTCAGGAAGCACTCCTGTGATCAGCCTGTTAATATAATCAGACTCTTTAAAATCATCAAATTTTCTCCCACAGTTTATACCTATTGTTAAAAGATTTACAGGATATTGATTACGCCAGTTATCATGCCCATATAATTCATCAATCATTTCAACAACTGGTTTACCATCCAGCTCGTAAATAACAGATCCCTCTATTTTTGTAATTCTATGATAAACACCGTCTAAAGGGGTGCACCCATGCATAATCCGAAAATAGGGCGTAAAATCACCGCTTAACATAACGCCAACAGCGCATTGACTGTCAACATAAGAACCGCAAAACTGTTTCGTGGAACTAAAGCTGTAATCACCTAATAACCCGGCACCTATAATAGGCACAGTAGATACCAGGTTTTTCTCTATTCCTTCGATTAAAAACGAAGAGACATTTAAAACAGGCTGCATGTTCTTGGTTGCAGAAATTTTAATAGAATCATAAAATAGCAATAAAAGTTTTCCTTTCAGCTCATTTGCTAACTTTTCTGCCAATCTGGTTCCAGCTGCCTTTTCGTCTTCATTTAGATTCCCTTCTACAACCACCTTGTGCTGAAAATTATCAGACTGTATTATTGCAATACCTGCTGAATAATCTTCATACGACAGATAATCATTTGTAATTATTCCAACAGCCGAACCTCCGACAATCTTAACTTCAGTTCCCACAACGGACTGCACTCCTTTGAACAAATCATCATGATCAAGCTTTCCACTGCAAAAGGCAATAACAAAATCATATCTAAAAATTTTGCCTTTTTCTATTGCATCTTCAGCTAAGCTTTTTCCTGATAAAAAAGCATTTTTCTCGTTACAGTAGCTGGTTCCAACTTTCATCATACCCTCCTTTCAAAGACATACAGTTTTTTTTGTTTTCAAATTACTTTTTCACTTTATCAAAGGGTCAAGTATGATTATGCAATATGCAATATGCTTTTTTGATACAAAGATTCTGACTTAAGATTCAAATTATTGTATCATTGAGATGAGATTTACCACAAAGATTTATCTCACACAGTTTATGCTAATACCAAATTTTATAACAATTTGTGGCCTTATGCTTAATAACAGAACGTAAGCTCGTTTTAATTCTATATAATTACTAAATAGACTGTTTATGGTCTATTATCATCGTCGCATTTAATTTAAGAAAATCAGAAGCAACTTTCTAAATAAATGTTAACCCAAGCATTTCAATTCGACAGGCTGTTACAAAACGCAATTTATCCAATTTCCGCGTTAGAAAATTAATTTGATCCTCTTAAATACTATCTGTAGGCCTGTGGTCAAATTAATTTCCGTCTTGAACTTGAAAAAATTTTCATTCCACAAGCAGCATGTCGAATTTGCGATATTGAAAAAAATAATTTAAAATATCATCATTTGCACACACATCAGATATATGGTCAACTTCTTAGATACATACCAAATCTATTTTTGAATAATNAACATTGAACTCCTCTTTTAGACTGGTTTTGCGCCACCGCCTAAAATTGAAAATAATAATCCAAAAATAAACGCCTGAATGATCCATCCTATTACGCAAACTCCTGCAGCTCGAAGTGTGCTTTTATAATCAAGTGCTTGCCTGACCGCAATCACCATTGCCACTAACATCCAAATTGAGGCCACAAGAAAAANCGCTTTTCCTATCCCTGGGATGATACCTAATACTCTAATTAATCCAGGAGAACTTGAAAAGCCAATGGTACGAAGCAATTCACCATGATCTGCTTTAGTTTCTGGTTCTGGAAGAAGTTTCGTGCCAATCAGGTAGGTAATATATGCCCANACATACCAGCNTANAAGGGCTGTTATCGTACCTGTCAGAATTGAGAAAANCCCGCCACTTCCAATAATTCCTATTCCAGCTGCTATACTGGAAAGAACAACAACTCCAGTGGCTTGACCCATTGACCCCTTGTCAGATTCAACCTCTTCATAAAGGCTAATGTCTAACTTGGCAGCACGAATGATACGATCTTTAAAACTGCTCACAATATCCTCCTTATTTTTGTCTTAATCTTCTATAACATTTAGTATCTCTCAACTGTTATCCAGATTTATGTAATTATTTTTAATTTAGCAATAAAAACCAGCAAATATTATATAATTTTTTCTATTATCATATTTTGCTTATTTTAAAATTCTTTATAATACACATTCTTTTATTTGTGCAACCACTTGTTATTATACATCAACGCACAATAACACCAAGATTACAATAAAAAATATATACAATACATTCAGCATATGAAAATGTCTGAATTAGGATTTTGTTGTTGACACCTTGATTTTGGTCGTATATTTTTCCGAAGATTTGTTTTAATAAGTAACAATATGACATTGTCAGGTCATTTAAGTAAATCAAAGTCTGGCTCAGGATAAATGAGCAACATATTTAATTTATTTAATTTGTTTAATTTGTTTAAGGAGATTATCATGGGAAAATGTAACATCTTAAAACCCGGGTTACTGGTGGTGGTAAGCCTGGTTGTTTTTGCAGGCACTGCTCTTGCCACCAGTTCAGCTGAGACAGCGGCTTTAATGCCAGCAGGGGATCATGCCTGGTGGTTCTGGCCGATTGTTCTTTTTATCGTGACATTTATTATGGGAATTCTTGCTGTTCTCGGTGGTGTTGGCGGTGGTGTACTCTTTGTTCCGATTATCAGCGGATTTTTCCCGTTTCATCTTGATTTTGTTAGGGGCGCAGGTCTTTTGGTAGCCCTTGCCGGAGCTCTGGCAGCTGGTCCGGGCTTGCTCAGATCAGGACTTGCAAGTTTAAGACTTGCCATCCCTGTTGGCCTGATTGCGTCCACCTGTGCCATTATCGGTGCCATGATCGGCCTTGCCCTTCCCACTAATGTCATTCAGCTCTCCCTTGGTGCCACAATACTTGGTATCTGTATTCTTATGCTGACTGCTAAAAAATCCGAGTTTCCGGATGTACCTGAATCAGATAAACTGTCTTCCATCTTAAAAATATACGGGGTTTACAGGGAAGAAAGTACTGGTGAAACTATTAACTGGAAAATTCACAGAACGCCTGTGGGTCTATGCCTTTTTGTGATTATCGGTATTATGGCCGGTATGTTCGGGCTGGGTGCTGGCTGGGCTAATGTGCCTGCCTTAAATCTTCTCATGGGCGCTCCTTTAAAAATCAGTGTGGCCACCAGTAAATTCCTTTTATCCATTACTGATACATCAGCAGCCTGGGTTTACATGAACCAGGGCTGCGTAATTCCTATGATGGTGGTTCCATCTCTTATAGGAATCATGGGTGGATCATTTATTGGTGTAAGCATACTCAAAGTGGTAAAACCTACATTTATACGATGGATGGTTATTTTTATCCTTGGATTTGCTGGCATTAAAGCACTTTCCAAGGGTTTGGGATGGTAATCATTTCAGAATACAAAAGGAGATATAATTATGAATCAAGATAATAATTTATCCATTGGACCTTCTCCGGAGCAGGTTCTGTATGCAAATGTATTAAACAAGGGGATGCTGATAGGCCTGATTATTCTGATCGTAACTTTTGGACTGTATGTGCTTGGTGTGGTCGCACCTTTTATACCCCTGGAAAAACTGTCATCATACTGGCATATGAATGTCCATGACTACCTGACCCAACTAAACATCCCCAACGGTTGGGGATGGCTGACCATGCTGGGTTATGCCGATTTTCTGAATTTTATTGGAGTGGCTCTGCTTGCAGGAATTACTATTTTATGTTATAGCGCAATCATACCAAGTTTTTTGGAAAAGAATGATAAAATTTACTTGGTTCTGGCTGTGCTCGAAGTAATTGTCCTTATGGCTGCAGCCTCGGGTCTTGTTTCAGGCGGTGGCCATTAATTTTGCNGTTTTTGGAGATGGAGTATTCCATCTCCAAAATAAAAACATATTCCTAACCTTAATTTTTTAGGTGATCTTAAGAAAATAAGAATTCAAATCATCAGTATAGTAACGTCTGATACCACAAAAGGATCAAGCAATGCCTTTAGCTGTTTGAATACAATGTCTTTGCGTTTTCCAGCTACATATGCGAGTATCTTGTTAGTTTGCATGATCAACGGCATACCATAACCAGCGTTGATTTGTCACTGCCACAATTTGGGCAGATAATTTTTTGATAGCATGTCATGTAAATGATATGTACATAAAATAAATATTTATTCAATAAATTACATGTTTAAC
>JGI24724J26744_10003596_pt1 | contig 10014 bp, 13 predicted proteins | sample Cruoilmetagenom7_FD_26744 | JGI IMG/M metagenome (IMG submission 26744)
CGGCTAACATCTGTTCGATCATCAAAATCCCTTTTTGGTTAGTCTAGCTGATCGAACAAATGCTGAACAGAGGTTTTAACGTGGCGAAAGCGAAGCGGGGTTTTGTCGCACACTTTTCTCGACGACAACACTAGCCCTTTGACTTGGCACACTTGTCCAGCAAGTGCCGTGTATTTCCGGAAACCGGAGACGTTCGAGTTGAACTGTTTTTTGCGGATTATCTGAGCAACTTCGATTCCGTCCAGCGTGGCGGAGGCCGAGCGAAAGGATTTGAATCCCAGCATTGGCCTTATGCGCTTTTTGATGAAGCGATGATCTTGTTCAACGATGTTCGCTCTCGGGCAAACAAGTTTACCCTGCCGTGCGGTGGTTGAGGTATTTCGAGCGGATCGTCGCAATTTGAACCGGACAGCATCGGGTGACCAATTGGTCTGACTACAACGAGAGCCTACGACAGCGCGGTGATCTGACGGTCTGGATCAGCGACACTGAACTTGGCCTATGGTCTGCACCGCCTCGCACCACCCCTAGCGGGCAGCGGCAGTACTCGGATCTAGCGATTGAGATTTGCCTAACGCAGGGAGCGGTTTTCAAACAGCCCCTGCGCCAAACCTAGGGCTTTATACGCTCCATCGCCAAATTGCTGGGGATAGAAATCGCAGTGCCGGATTTCTCGACCCTATCGCGGCTAAGCTTCTTGTGCAGTACCACCGTTCCAAACTGGTTACACACCAGAAACCTGGAAAACGTTCTTTGCCAAATCTATGCGAATCAAACAAACATTGCTCACAACAAATCTCCGGACAATGATGAAACAAACCCAGTATGCCACATTGGCGATTATCCGCGGACGTCCATCCCATCAGAACCTTTTAAAGGGTTTGTAACAGCATCCCGGAGGACAGGATTGTTATGAGTAACCCGCCCATCATTTGGAGTGTAGCAGGCACGTAGCGCAGGCCTTTGGTGATCTGGCCAGCCCCGCTAAGAAGCTTGCGCAGGCCGACACCCGAACCGGCAACAGCCAAGTTAAAGGCAGCGGTGCCTAGCCCCATTGTCAGAGTTGCCAGCACACCTGCCGGTAAAATTTGAAACCGCCATGCGATCACCAATAAAAATAGTGCCCCCGTGCAGGGGCGAATGGCAATGCTTGCGACAAGCGCAGCCATTTCGCGCCAGTTGCTTAGGGCATCAACCTGTTGCATGTCCGGCCCGTGGCTGTGGCCACAATCGCAGTGCGCGTCATGGGAAACGTGCTCGCTGGCTTGGGTGAGGCGCCAGAATTGGCGTAACGCACGCACCAAAAGATAAAGCCCAATGAGGGCGATGGCGGCATAGCTGATCGGGGCCAGCCATTGCTCGGTTAGGTTTACCGCATCTGCGGACGATAGCGATAGCAGCGTGGTCCCGCCAACAACGATTATGATGGCTGTCATGGATTGGGCGAGGCTGGAAACCAGTGTCAGCGCCGTCATCCGCCGCAGGGTTGATTGGCTTGAAAGGGCGGCCCCTCCCAGCAGTATTTTGCCGTGCCCCGGGCCAATCGCGTGCACAAACCCATACGCGAAGGTGAGGCCGCAAAGGGATACCAGCGCCAGCGTATCGCCAGCGCGAATGGCTTGTAAACTTACCGCCATTGCATTTTGGAATGACCGTTGCTGTTGCGCGGCCCAGTAAGACAAAGCCGAGGTATCGACCATTAACACGAGGGCCAAAGTGAACAAAACCGCTGCCGCAAGCATACCAACAGGGAGGATTATTCGCATTGCAGTGATATCTCCTCAGCGAATAAGGCCCCGATATTCACGTCTTCCGGCACCTCGTCTGGCGATAGGCTGCTCAATTCTTGTTGCAATACGCGCTGTTGCTCATCTGGGTCAAACCGATTGACCACAGCTTCACAACCGGCGGCATTGCCAAAAAACTGCGCATTGCCGGGCACGGCGTAAGCATAATAATAGCTAGGATCGTAAAGCTTTAGGCTGGCATGGCGACCGGCCATGTTTTGTGGCGCTTGCAAATGCAGCTCAAAGGTCACGCCGATGCGGCCAGCAACCACTTCTGCCGAGGATTTTAAAGGGCGGGATAAGGCTTGTTTTTGACCGTCTATCCAAAGATAGGTGTCACCTTCATATCCTATATCCCAAACGGTCTCTCCGCGCCTGACTTTTTCCAAATCGGCGGCGCTTAATTCGCCGTCACCGTCTTGGTCGAGATCATGTGTTTCGTAGAGAAACAGGGTTGTATAGGCATCATAAAGCCAAAATACGCGCACACCAATAAGCTGGCCCGCGTCATCAAAAACAAAACCACCTGCTGCATCCACAAAGACGTGCGGATGCGCAAAAACGGGCTGTCCAAAAACTGAAAGAGCGCAGGCAAGAAAGAAGGATCGAATCATGTATCCAAGATAACGATTTTGGCCCGGTATTGATATAGAGATACCCCTACCGAGCCATTTCCGGCCTATTTGAGACAAGCGCCGAGGTTGCTAGCAAGATTGCGCAAAAGCTGCGGGTATAGGTTTGGCCCCAGCTCTAGCTCAGAGCCTAGAGGGTCCATCACACCTGTTATTGTGGGCAGGCCTTGGAAGACCGCCTGTATCAAACCGGCATTGAACTGCGGCTCAGAAAACGCACAGCTGACGCCAGCTCTACCACTTTATCGCGGATTTCAGCTATCCTAGCAGGGCTGGGATCAGACGCATCTCCGAGCGATATCGCACCCGTCGCGGCAATGCCGAACCGGTTTTCGAAATACTGGTAAGCATCATGGAAAACAACGAAGTTGGTTTCACCGAATGGCACGAGATCTGCTTTTATTTCAGTAATCAGCGAGGCCAGCTCTGCTTTGCCTGCCGCGGCATTCGCGGCATAAGTCTCTGCATTTTCAGGATCAAGTGCTGCAAGGTCCGTGGCGATCACATCAAGCCAAACCCGCGCATTTTCGGGGTCCAGCCAAGCATGGGGATCATGCCTTCATGTGCATGCTCATCGTGCTCGCCGTGGTCACCATGCTCATCGTGCTCGTCATCATGCTCATCGTGATCATCATGTTCATCGTGCTCACCATCATGCTCGTCATGGTCATCATGGTCGTGCGCATCAAAAGTCCCACCTTCGCGAAACGCGAGCTCTGTGGTGCCAGCTGTCTCCAGTAGCTCCACCGTTTTTGCATCTTTGGCGAGGGCTTCAATTGATCCTTCGAACCACGGTGTCAGGCCTTCGCTCACCCAAAAAACGATATCGGCGCTCTGGAGGGCGTTAGCTTCGGATGGGCGTAGGCTATACCCGTGTGGCGATGCGCCCGACCGAACAATTAGATTTGGTGTGCCAAGGTCGCCCATAACCGTGGCCACAAGNGAATGNACAGGCGCGATGTCTACGGCANCCGAAGGCANCTCTGCGCTTGCTATCTCTGCGAGGGTAAGGGCCGAAATGGCGCCGAATAAAAGGGGTGTTCTCATGATGATCTCCATGTTATGTTATTACATGTTGAAATGATCTATATGTAATAGTATTACATATCAATACAAATCTGCGCAAAAGGGAAATCTATTTATGGAAGCCGTTGGATTCGAAAAGCATGACCACAGCGCGTGCATCGTCGATATGCTCGCCACAGCTGAGGCCTATTGCATGGAAAACAAGCTGCAATTCACGCCAACCCGCCGCCGCGTTCTGGAGTTTTTGCTTGAGGACCACAAGGCGCTTGGCGCCTATGACGTTCTTAACCGGCTGGTCAAAGAGGGCCACGGCTCGCAGCCGCCTGTGGCGTATCGTGCGCTAGATTTCCTTGTAAAACATGGGTTTGTTCACAAAATCGAACGCCTGAATGCCTATATTGCTTGCGCGTACCCCCATGAAAAACACGCGCCGGCCTTCATGATTTGCCGCTTGTGCGGATCCGTTGCCGAGGCCTCCACGTCAGCCAAAAACCTGATGGGCCAAGCCGCGCAAGACGTTGGCTTTAACATTGAACGCACCGTCGTCGAGGCCGAAGGCCTTTGCCCAAAGTGTAATTCTGAGGCCGCCTTGGTATGAAACTGGTTGATATCCGAAACCTTACGGTTCGTCTCGGCGGCAATACCGCACTTCGTGATGTCTCTTTTGAGATCAGTTCAGGAGAAATTGTCACCATAGTTGGCCCCAATGGCTCCGGCAAATCTACCCTGCTACGGGCGATCATCGGGGCGCTTAAGCCAACATCCGGCAAAGTCGAAAGAGCGGATAACCTGCGGATTGGCTATGTCCCTCAGCGGATGCATATTGACCCGACCCTCCCCATGACTGTTGGCCGTTTTTTGGGCCTTCCAAAGCGTGTGGGGGCCACAAAGGTTTCGCAGGCCTTAACCCAAGCCGGTGTGCCAGAACTGGCTACACGCCAGATGAGCCGCCTTTCCGGCGGGCAATTCCAGCGTGTTCTTTTGGCCCGTGCCTTGATGAACAAGCCTAATTTACTGATCCTTGATGAGGCCACGCAAGGCCTTGATCAGCCGGGGTCGGCGGCTTTTTACCGGCAAATTGAGGATGTGCGGCAGCAGCTCGGTTGTGCTGTGTTGATGGTCAGCCATGATCTTCACGTGGTGATGAGCGCCAGTGATCGGGTTATTTGTTTGAATGGGCATGTTTGCTGCGAAGGTGAGCCGGAGCATGTGGCCTCGGCCCCCGAATATCGCGCGCTGTTTGGCGAGGGGACAAAAGGCGCATTGGCGCTTTATCGCCACCACCATAGCCACTCGCATGATCTCCCCCACGACCACAATTCTCAAGGAAAGCACTAAATAATGTTGGATGATTTTATGATACGCGCGGCTCTGGCAGGCTTGGGCGTAGCGATTGCGGCGGCGCCGCTGGGGTGCTTTGTGGTTTGGCGCCGGATGGCTTATTTTGGCGATGCCACGGCCCATGCCGCCATTCTGGGGGTGGCCATTTCGCTCACCCTGTCGATGTCTGTCTTTGCCGGCGTGCTTTTGGTTTCGCTTTTAATGGCGCTCACAATTTCAACACTGAGCGGGCGCGGCTATGCGATGGACACGCTTCTTGGCGTTTTGGCCCATTCAGCATTGGCCTTTGGCTTGGTGGCGGTATCCTTTTTATCAGGCATAAGGATTGACCTTATGGCCTATCTGTTCGGGGACATTTTGGCCGTGACGCCCGAGGATATTGCCATTATCTGGGGCGGGGCACTTCTTGTGCTTATTCTGATCGGCGCGCGCTGGTCAGCCCTGCTAACAGCAACCCTGAATTCTGACCTCGCCTATGCCAGTGGGATTGATCCAAAACGCGAACAGTTGGTTTTGACGATTTCTTTGGCGATTGTTGTGGCGGTCGCGATCAAAGTTGTGGGTGTTTTGCTGATTGCCGCTATGCTGATTATTCCAGCGGCCACCGCCCGCCCCTTCAGCCGAACGCCCGAAACCATGGCGGTCATCGCCGCGCTCATTGGGGGTATTTCAGCCCTTGGGGGGCTGAAGGCGGCTTTTCATTTTGACACCCCAACCGGACCAACCATCGTCTGCCTAGCCGCCATCCTTTTTGCACTCTCAACCGTGGTCTCGGCGCTTCGAGCACCGAGATAAAGCTGGGCTGATCTGCCAACAAGCTTTTGTTGAACTAATTCTGGTATCGTCAAGTTATTAACCCCAGTTTGAGTTTTTCCGAAACGCCGCCCAGTATGCCACATTAGCGACTATCAGGGGGCGTCCATCCCATCAGAACCACTTTGTAACAGGAGCTATCAACAACACGCCTTTGGTTTCGGTCCGCCCGTAGCCCAATCAATGAGTTCAACCGTGTGAACAACAGGAATGCCCGTGCCCGCGCCAATTTGCATCATGCAGCCTATATTACCGGCAGCAATCACGTCCGGCGTTAAAGCTTCCAGCGTTTTGACTTTTCGCTGCCCAAGTTGGCTGGCCAGCTCGGGTTGCATCAGGTTATAAGTGCCCGCAGACCCACAGCATAAATGCGGGTCCCTTGGCTCCAGCACTGTGAACCCAACCCCGCGTAACAGGTTTTTGGGAGCATCTTTAATTTGCTGCCCGTGCTGCAACGAGCAAGCCGCGTGATAGGCCACTTTCAAATCAAGGTTGCCCTTCAGCTCTATGTCCTGCAACAGTTCGGAAATATCGAGCGTTTTTGCGGAAATCTCCGTAGCGTCAGCGGCCAGTTCCGTGTCCCGAAACATGTACCCATAATCTTTGACCGTGGTGCCACAGCCGGATGTGTTAACAATCACATTATCAACATTGGCGGCCTTCCACGCCGCAATATTTCGGCTCGCAGAGGCATGGCTGGAGCTGGTTTTACCCATGTGATGAGTAACAGCCCCGCAGCACCCCATGCCTTTCGCAATCACAACTTCAACGCCGTGGCGGGTCAACACACGAATGGTGGCCTCATTAATATCTGTATTAAGCGCGGTTTGGGCGCAGCCAGAAAGGAGCGCAACCCGCCGCACGGTTTTACCCTTCGCCTTAAAGACCTGTGGCCGATCAACCGCGCTGGGTGACGGCAGCTTTGCGGGCGCAAAATCCACCATGGCTTTGAGTTTTTTGGGCAAGGCAAAGCGAAAGGGCTTCGCGGCCCAAGCCCCAATAATCGCCGCCCGAAACCTTGCCGGATAAGGCAGTATTTGGCTTAAAACAAAGCGTAAGCCACGGTCAAACAGCGGGCGTTTATAGGTTTTCTCAATGTGTTCTCGTGCCAAATCAACCAGATGCATATAATGCACACCCGAAGGGCAAGTGGACATACAGGCAAGGCAGCTGAGGCAACGGTCAATATGTTTCACCGTTTTTTCATCTGCTGGCCGGTCATTTTCCAGCATGTCTTTGATCAGATAAATCCGGCCACGCGGGCTATCTAACTCGTCACCGAGCAATTGATATGTTGGGCATGTCGCGGTGCAAAAACCGCAATGCACACAGGTCCGCAGAATTTCGTCTGCGCGCTTAATGCCGCTGTCTTTGCGCTGCTCGGGAGAGAAATTAGTTTGCATTAGCCCATCTTTCCGCGGTTTAGAATGTTACGCGGGTCAAATTTGGCGCGCAGGCCTTTTTCTAGCAGCGAAATGGGGGCGGTTCTGGCTGAAAAACAGGCAAAGCTTGGCCGCGCATAACGGTGCCATGGCCAGAGTTCAGCCCCACGCGCAAATCTGCGCCTGGCTCTGCGAGCGCCCACACCAAGCCACCCGCCCAGTCATACATAATATCGGTCGCCCCAAGGTTCCGCAGCGCTTTGCCAAGCTCTGGGCCAAGGCTGGGTTTGACCGAAAAACGCCAAACATCGCCAGATTTATTTGCAAAATCTTGCACATCACGCAGGGCTTGCCAGTCAAAATTCCCAACTTTACCGTCCATCAATTTCGCCAGTGCTTCGCTGCGATAGGCGACTGAGCCTTGCAATCCTTCAAGCCGAAGGGCCGTGATGCCGGCCACATGTGCTGCGCCCGTAATGTCATAAGGTGACCCAAGCGCCCGCGCCATGGTGGCCGCCGCGCCGCTTTCGTCTTCTTCAACCAGCACCGTGGCCGTGGCCTCAGCCGCCGGAAGCAGCTTAAAGCTAACCTCAGTAATAATCCCCAGCGTGCCGTGGCTCCCGGCCATCAATTTGACGAGATCATATCCGGTCACGTTTTTCATCACGCGGCCGCCGTTTTTTATGATCCGTCCCATCCCGTCAACAAAGCGCACGCCGATCATGCTGTCACGGCACGCGCCCGCCGAAATTCGGCGCGGTCCAGACGCATTTGTGGCAACGGCACCGCCAACCGTCGGCACCCCCGTTGTGCCTTGCAAGGCCCGAAAATCCGTGGGCTCAAAAGGCAAGCGCTGGTTATTTTCTTGCAACAAATTCCTGACGTCGTCCAAAGGCGTGCCGGCTCTGGCCACCAATGTCAGGGCTTCGGGTTCATATAGCGTAATCCCCGTATAAGCAGACGTATTTAGCGGCAAACCGTTTACAGGCTCTCCNGTTTTGCGCGTACCACCCCCGATGATCTCCAGCGGCTCNGTNGTATTNGCAACAATTTCAGCCANCTCTGCTTCGGTCGTAAAATTCATTCGCGGCGCTCCGCACTTGCGTCCAGCGGAAACACCTTTGCAGCGTTTAACAGCCAAGTTGGGTCAAAAACGTCTTTCACCGCCATTTGGAGCTCCATATCGCCCTTATTATATTGGCTATGCATCAGTTCGCGTTTCTCCACGCCAACGCCGTGCTCTCCGGTAAGGCAGCCCCCCACTTCCACACACAGCGTCAGCACGTCAGCGCCCATGGCCTCGCATTTTTCAAGGTCGCCCGGTTTGTTGGCATCATACAAAATAAGGGGGTGCATATTGCCATCACCGGCATGGAAAACGTTACCAACATCAAGCCCATATTGGGTTGAAAGTTCGGTAATGCGGCGCAGCACTTCGGGGAGCTTGCTCACGGGTATCGTGCCATCAAGACACATATAATCGTTGATTTGCCCCATCGCGCCAAAAGCAGCCTTGCGGCCCTTCCAGATATTTGCGGACTCCTCGGTAGAGCTACTTTCACGTAGCTCCACCGGATCATGCCGCCGTGCAATACTTACGATTTTTTCGAGCTGCTCGCTAATCTCGGCTTCAGACCCTTCAACTTCGATGATGAGCAGCGCTTCAACATCTGGATACCCAGCCTGCGTAAAATTCTCCGCCGCACGTATCACAGGACGGTCCATAAATTCGATCGCTACCGGCAAAACACCGGCGCGAATAATGTCAGAGACACAGGCGCCCGCAACCTCGTTACTATCAAACCCGATCAGAACAGGCCGCGCACCCTCCGGCTTCGCGAGAATTCTTAAGGTCGCCTCAGTCACAACGCCAAGCTGCCCCTCAGACCCACAAATCAGCCCCAAAAGATCATAACCAGACGCGTCCAGATGAGCCCCGCCGATTTCGATTACCTCACCCGCCATCGTCACCATCTTTACGCCGAGCAGGTTGTTGGTGGTCACACCGTATTTAAGGCAATGCGCCCCGCCAGAATTCATCGCCACGTTTCCGGCAATCGCACAGGCCAGTTGGCTGGAAGGGTCAGGCGCATAAAAATACCCGTCGGCCTCTACCGCGCCCGTAACGCTTAGATTTGTGCGGCCAGATTGCACAGTGATAAAGCGGTTATCATAATCCGTTTCCAACACATCGTTTAACCGCGCCACACCCAATATGATACTATCCTCGGTCGGCAGCGCCCCGCCCGCCAGCGATGTGCCCGCACCACGCGGCACCACAGGCACCCCGATTTCATGGCAGATCTTAAGCACGGCCACCACTTCGTCTGTGTTGGCCGGCAGCACAACCGCCAAGGGTGGGCACCGATAGGCCGACAATGCATCACATTCATAGGCTTTGGTCTCAACCGGCTCCGAAATCAGCCCATCACTGGGCAACACCGCCGCCAGCCGCGCGAGTATTTCGTCTCGGCGCGATATGATATTCGCGTTTGGGGCTGGCATTTGCATAGCGGGTATTCCTTTCAATACATTCAGTTACGGCAACTTCAGATCAATTTCCATAGGCGACCGATGGCAGCCATGTTGTCATCAGCGGGAAGAAAAACACAATCATCAGCCCCAAGATTTGCAACAATACGAACGGAATACCACCCTTATAGATGTGCAGCAAGCTGATGTCTGGCGGGCATAGGCCTTTAATATAAAACCGCGCAAACCCAAGAAGGAAAATAATGAAAAGGATAAACGCAATGACCAGATAAGGTTATCAAACGACCCGAGCACCAGTAAGATCAGCCCCATGCGCGGCACAACCGATTTTAGCACGGCAATAAACGCCCCTATGGTAATCGGTTCTTGGTTGTCCGGCACGGGCATAGATTTCGGCGAAATCAGGCCGTATACCACAATGAAAATGATATAAAGCGCCCCAAGCAACAGGCCGGGGAACAGCGCCCCCATAAACAAATCGCCAGCTGGTCAGACATAATCACCAGCATGAAAGAGTGCGGAATAAGAATGCCCAATGTG
>JGI24724J26744_10003599_pt1 | contig 10008 bp, 11 predicted proteins | sample Cruoilmetagenom7_FD_26744 | JGI IMG/M metagenome (IMG submission 26744)
GCGTAAATACACACCGCAATCAGGGCCGGCGCCTTGCCGATGCCCAGCAACATCATCACCGGAATAAGATACACAAAGGCCGGAATGGTCTGCATGAAATCCAGAATGGGCACAATAANCCCCTGTATCCGGTCGGATTTTGACATCAAAATGCCAATTGGAATACCAACTGCAATGCAGACAAAAGTAGAGACCGAAATCAGCGCAAGGGTTCTCATCATGTCTTCCCACATGCCCAGATAGCCGATCAAAATCGAGGTCAGTACCGTGCCCACGACAATAATCCAGCTGCGTGCCCCCAGCCAAACCAGAACCGCGAACACAATGATCATCAACGGCCACGGTGTTGCAAGCAGAAGGTTTTCAAACCAGCTCAGGAATATTTTCAACGGGTAGAAAAAGTTTTCGATCACCTCGCCGTATCCGCGCACGAAATCCTTGAACGCCCCGTCGATACCTTTTTTCAAATCCCTAATGTCCGTGCGTCCCATTTCTGGAAACTCGGCCATCACTTCCGGCAATACATCTTTCAGTCCCATCATCATCCCCTGTTGTCTTTTATATAATTAGGCCCGCCTGCAAAAACAGACGGGCCTAATTTGCTTTAGATATTCAGATTAAAGTGCGCCTTTAATTTTGGCTGCAACCTCTTCTGAAACCCAAGGTGTCCAGATTTCTTCATAGGTGGTCAGGAACTCGATCGCCGCATCTTCACCGGCGGCTTGCTCATCCGCCATNTAGACCAGCATCGCACCCATCACATCACCCGGGTAGACACGTGCTGCCAGATAATCATTGATCTCGCCGCCGCTCTTCATGAAGTCATCCGTGACGATGGTGTAAACCTCGGACTTCACCCAAGTGGTTGGNTTTGGATCTTCGCAATCAGGCACTGCGATGCAATTGTCCCAATTGTCAGCGCCTGCCCATTCAACACCAAACGGAACCGCTTGCATGTTGTATTTGCCAAGAATGGATGTTGGTGACCAGTAGTAGCCAAACCAGTTCTCGCCACGCTCATTGGCTTTTGCGATTGAACCGTCAAGACCAGCAGCCGAACCTGGATCAATCAGCTTCCAACCTTTGGCTTCCATGTCAAACGCTTTGAACAGGGACAGGTTGTTTTGCTGACAACCCCAACCGGCAGGGCAGCCTACAAAAGCACCTTTGGATGGATCTTCTGANTCAGGGAACAGTTCTGGATGCTCAATGAAGTCCAATGCGGTTTTCAGCTCTGGATGTGCTTTTGCGGTGTATGGTGGTATCCACCAACCTTCACCAAGACCCAAAATCGGGGCTTTGTTCACAGCATGCAAACGGCCTTCTTCAAGGGCCGGATCCAGAAGCTCNCGNAGGGCGTTGACCCATTGCTCACCTGCAATCTGTGGTTGGCCTTTTTCGTTCATACCAGCAAAAATCGCGGTGGTGCCGCCAATAACCAACTCAACGTTACAACCGTAACCGGCCTCGAGAATAATTTTGTCTACGTTGGCCATAAATTCACCGGATGCCCAGTTGAATTCAGCCATTTGAATATCGCCACATTCGGCAAACGCAGCAGATGCGCTTAATGTCGCCGCCAGAACAGCTGATGTCGCTAACAGTCTTTTCATTTGTCTCTCCTAAAGTTTCGAGCAAAGCCCAGCCTTTATATAACTCCGTATAATAAGGCTATGTAAAGGTTTTAGACGAAATATCCGCAATTCTTATGAACCCCGTACCAATCTACCGATTTTCTTGTTCGGAATCGACACTATGGCATGAAATACCGGCGTTTTTTAACCTCATTACGTCAGGCTTCTCTTTAGGTCTTCGCGACGTTTTCTTTCAACACAGCTGCCAAATGTGTATTTTTATTCCGCCTTATCCCAATGCATATATGCGTATGGATGCCAAAAACGTCCAATTGGTCAGCGGTTTTTTGCACCCGTAAACAGCCTATATCAACCCGCGCCAAATCAGATTTAGCCCCGCCACAACCAACACCGCCAATGTCGCCTTGCGAAACCGCTCTTGAGGCATACGGTCATGTAATTTCAGCCCGACCCACATACCCGCAACCGATGGCACCAGCATCGCGAACGACAACGGAACCGTTTCGGCCCGCACCACCCCTGATTGGATATGCGCCAGCAACAGTGCCACCGCCCCCAACCCGTAAATCACACCTTGCACCCGCACATGTTCGGCTTTTGGTGTATTCATCGCGGTCAGATAGGCCACTGTGGGTGGCCCCCATACGCCTGACAGCCCGCCGGAAAACCCCGCGATAGCCGCCAAAACCATTTCGGCCAGCCTGCCAGCAAACCGTGGCCGCCATCCTAAAAGCTGTGCGATGGAAAACAGCACAATCGGGATTCCGATCAGCAAAAACAACACCTGTGCTGGCAACACCGTGAACAGTTGAGCACTGCCCAGTAAAAACACCAACCCAACCAGCAAGAACCGCCAAACCCGCCGCATGGATTGCACTGCATTTCCAACGCCCTGCCGTAGCGCTTGCCATGTGTTTGCGACCACCGTCGGCATAATCAATGCCGCCAGCGCTGTCTCAGGCGGCAAAAATGATCCCAGCACCGAGATCATGATCATTGGCATGGCAAAACCCACCGCGCCCTTCACAAACCCTGCAATCACTGTGGCCACTACAGCCGCTGCAAAAAACAGCGGCGAAATCCCGAATATCGTCTCTATTGCGGTCAAATCATGCTTCCTTTCACATCCCCTATCTTCTACATCCCGAAGCACAAACAAGCCAGAACCGGGATGCTGTCGCCCGTGGGTTCGAAAAGACACCGCGCCCAAAACCCCTCGGCGTTATTATCATTCAAAACCTGCCTTATTGGCGTATTTTTGTTGCGTGCCCAATCTATTTTGCCTATGTCGAGCATGACCAATTAAAGGACGCTGATTATGCCCATTTCCAACATCCTGAACCTGACAAAGCCTGCCGTTGCAGCCGTGGAAACCCTGCTGGAACGCGCCACCGAAAAATTGCGCGGTGACGTTACCGAAAACGGTCGAGTTTCGTCGGAAAAACTGGAAATTCATCAGGACGCAACGCATGCCCTGTCATGGCTCGCCACATACAGTATGGCCCTGCGCCAGATGCATGCATGGGCGGAGCGTTTGAACACTGATGGCAAGCTAGGCGAAATGGAGCAGCTGATCTTGCAAATTGCCTTTGGCGAATATCTGGCCCAGATCGCGGGTGGCATTCCGATGTCTCAGGGCGAAATTGCCCGCCTACAGGATTTCGATCTTGTGATTCCCGACACCGCCGAAATCAGCACCCTGATCGCAAAAGGCAACTCCACCACCGCCCGCACCCGTCTGGTTACCTTGATGCAAGACAACGCCGGCCACGCAACATTCGGCGCCACTGGACTGGATGAGGAACTCGAAATGATCCGCGACCAGTTCCGCCGTTTTGCCGACGAGCGCGTCGCCCCCAACGCCCACGACTGGCACCTGAATGACGAATTCATCCCGATGGAGATCATCACCGAAATGGCCGAGCTTGGCGTGTTTGGTCTGACCATCCCCGAAGAATTCGGTGGCTTTGGGCTGTCCAAGGCCTCGATGTGTGTGGTGTCCGAGGAACTGTCGCGTGGCTATATTGGTGTTGGCTCGCTTGGCACCCGTTCAGAGATCGCCGCCGAGCTGATCTTGTGTGGCGGCACCGACGCGCAGAAACAACATTGGCTACCCAAAATCGCCAGCGCTGAAATACTGCCCACCGCAGTGTTTACCGAACCAAACACCGGCTCAGATCTCGGTGCGCTCAAAACCCGTGCAGCGAAAGAGGGTGATGATTACGCTGTCACCGGCAACAAAACGTGGATCACCCATGCCGCCCGCACCCACGTGATGACCCTGCTGGCCCGCACCGATCCTGACACCAGCAATTACAAAGGCCTGTCGATGTTTCTGGCCGAAAAAACCCCGGGCACAGACGAGGCCCCATTCCCGACCGATGGCATGACCGGTGGCGAAATTGAGGTACTAGGTTATCGCGGCATGAAAGAATACGAGCTGGCCTTTGATGGATTTGCGGTGAAAGGCGAAAACCTGCTTGGCGGGGTTGAGGGCCAAGGCTTCAAACAGCTGATGCAAACCTTTGAATCCGCCCGCATCCAAACCGCTGCCCGCGCCATTGGCGTGGCGCAAAACGCGCTTGAGGTCGGGATGCAATATGCCAATGATCGCANACAATTCGGCAAATCCCTGATCAACTTCCCGCGTGTTTCCGGCAAACTGGCGATGATGGCGGTTGAAATTATGATCGCCCGCCAAATGGCCTATTTTGCAGCATGGGAAAAAGACCACGATCAACGTTGCGACCTTGAGGCAGGTATGGCCAAACTGCTGGGNGCACGGGTGGCTTGGGCCGCNGCGGACAACGCGCTTCAAATCCACGGCGGCAACGGTTTTGCGCTGGAATACCAGATCAGCCGCATCCTNTGCGACGCCCGCATCCTGTCGATCTTTGAAGGGGCTGCCGAAATTCAAGCCACCGTGATTGCACGCCGTTTGCTGGGTTAGTCCTTCACCATATAAATGCGTCCGATATAGGCTTGGCACGATCCATGTGGCACATGCATCGGCATTTCCCATTTTGCAACAATCGCATCACAACGTCTTTTTACCGAAAGTGATGACAATATTGTCCAGTCTTTAGATGAACGAACGGCCCACGCCCCAGTCTCGCTAAGCGCATATTCAAACGTTCCATCGCGGGTGCCAAGCCTGATAACTTTCTTCAACGCTGCTTGCGATAGTGTCATGCCATATACCGCGGCATCATATCCCACAGGGCGCAATTCGGCATAAACCTTGCACCCCTCGCGGCCATGATTGCAATACGCCAAGGCCGCTGCGCGCGCATCTTCCGGCGAGTTTCGACTCCCCGCCCAACCGCGCAACCCGTCTGGACCTATAGCAAATGCAGCGTAATATTTTGCTTTCGAAAACGTCTTTAGATACAGATTTTGAGCCGCTTCCGAGAGTGNTTCTTCAGAATGCTTGATGATCTCAACCTCGTTCCCATAGAGTATCAGCGGCGTCGAAATGGGCCTGACTGACCACATGTAGATTGCACAGGCGGCGATAATTGCACTCGCCAGATAGATTAAAATACGCATCTAATGGTTTCCTCGTTAACAATGTCAGGCCAATGCCCATTGTACGCAAGAGTCTGTCTGAATTGAGGCAAGTTGGCNGCACCGATTGCCATAGCGAAAACTAGCCCAACCAATCCTGTAACAGTCTGGTCAATTGATCGGGTCGCTCCATCGTTGACATATGCCCGCAATCGGCAATCACTTCCAGCTGCGCCCCCACAGTGCCGTTGGCCATTTCCACGGCCAACTCAGGTGGTGTTAACTGATCGTCATCCCCAACCACCACCAATGTCGGGCAGGTGATTTCTCCCAACAGCGAAACCGAATCCTTGCGCCCGATGATGGCGTGAACCTGCCGCGCCCAAACATCTGCACCAGTATCAACCGCCATTTTGATAATCGCCGATTTCAGCTCGGCATCATCATGGCGCGAGGCCGCAATGCTCAAATCCAGCGTGGTATGGCACACCGCCATAAACTTGCCCGCNGCCGCCAATGCCAACGCCTCCTGACGTTGCTCGATTTTCTCGGGCATATCGGCGCGGGCGGATGTGTCCAGCAATGCCAGCCGCTCCACTCGCTCCGGTGCTTGGCGGATAATTTCCAAACTGATGTAGCCCCCCATCGACAACCCCGCCAAAGCAAACCGCTTTGGTGCAGCGGCCAGAATATGCGCCGCAATATCAGCCATTGTGTCGTGTTGCATATGATCGCCGATAATCACATCATGCGCACCCGCCAGAGCCTCTATCTGATCGGCGAACAAGGCTTCGGTGCAGGCCAGCCCGGGGATTAAAACAAGTGGGGGATTTGACATCTACTGACCCTTTGGTGATTTTACATCCCCCATCATATGTATATCATCGTCAAATACCAGCTCCTCCGAAAGGATGCGTTATGCGTTACTTGTTAGCCCTATTGATCCCTTTGGCTCTATCCGCTTGTAAATACGATGAATCGATTTCGGGATATACTGACGCGAATGCCACATGGACGCTGATTGACCTTGATGGCAAACCCTTCAATGCCCGCGCCACAATCGCGTTCCCGTCAAAGGGCAAGGTCACAGGCCAAGCCCCTTGCAACACCTTCGTCAGCACCCAGACCGTGCCATTGCCTTGGTTCAAACTGGGACCAATTATGTCCACCAAAATGGCCTGTCCCGATTTGGTCGCCGAACAGCAGTTTTTTGAGGGCCTCGGCGCAATGACACTTGCCGAAACTTCGGGCAACACAATGATCCTGTCAACCGACGGTGGTCGCGAAATGGTCTTTAGATCGACCCCCTGACCAATCGCCCCTCACATATGCCGCAAATAGGCATCCACAAACCGCTGCCGCGCCGCGGGCAATGGCCTGTTCCCTAGGGAATACGCCAACCAGTGGGTCAAAAAATGGCCGGTCAAACGCAATCCGTCATTGATTTCGTTGTCAGGCGCAGGCCCCTGCCCCAACAAACACAGCGGCAATGGCAACAACCGGTCCGCCCAATCCCCTGCGCCTGCAACACTGACCGCACGACCGGATTTCGGCGACACATAGGCCAGATCATCGCGACTGCCATTCACCACACAATTGTGCAGATCCAACCCAAACCCCAAATCCTCCAACAGCGCCAACTCCCAGCGCAAATAGGCCAGCGGCCAGCCCTCGGTATTGCCCAGCAAATCAAACAGGATGACGGATCGTTGATACAAAACCGGATGAGCCTCGCGTTCTGGCAANGCAAAAGCCAGCATCGCGCAGGTTGAATTCAGCGCCGCCAGCGCCACGCGGTNCGACATGACCGCCGCCGCCCGACTGCGCACAGGCTCGACTGTGTAAGTGCCCAAATGATCCTCAAGCCGTGCGCGCCATTTCACATCCAACTGCGCGCCGGGTTGCAAAACNGGTGCCATCTTGCGCGAAGTCCCACCGCGCACCACACCAGAATGCCGCCCATGTTCCGCAGTGAACACCTCGATGATGGCCGCGTTTTCGCCGTGCTTTCGCACCTGCAACAACACCCCTTCATCCCGCCATTCCATATGGTTATCCCGTCATTCCAGACCCGGCTGATCCAGCAAATGCCGCCCCTGCTTATCCTCAACCTCGATCACCCAGACATCCGGATCAAACGATTTTTGTCGCTGGATCGCCATATCAACTTCGGCCTCGCAACCAACTGCCATGCCAATCCATGCGCGCTGTCCGGTTTGCAAATCAAATGATCTCTCGAACGCTTGCGCATCGCCATCCAGCGTGTTCACCTTGATCAAAACCGACCCTGCCGTCAAATCACCTTTGGTGGTCACAAAGGCCGGAATATTTTCCATATCCAAACGATGCATATAGGCCTGAACCCAGAATTCCGAAGTCAGTCGGCTCATGTATTGCCATCTTTGAAATTCAGCCCCATTTCAGAATACCGCTCGGCCTCNTTCAACCAGTTCGGGCGTACTTTGACCTGCAAAAACAGATGGACCTTGCGGCCCAAAAATTCTTCCAGCTCCTCGCGCGCGGCTTTGCCTACGGCCTTGATGGTCTCGCCTTTGTGGCCCAGCAANATACCCTTGTGTCCGTCGCGCATCACATAGATCAACTGGTCAATCTTGACCGAGCCATCCTTGCGATCTTCCCAGTTCTCGGTCTCGACGGTCAACTGATACGGCAGTTCTTGATGCAAGCGCAGCGTCAGTTTTTCGCGGGTCATTTCGGCGGCGATCATCCGCAACGGCAAATCAGCAATCTGATCCTCGGGATACAACCACGGACCTGCGGGCACTTGGGTGGCCAGCCACTCGCGCAGATCATCGACCCCATGGCCCCGTTCAGCCGAGATCATGAATGTTTCGTTAAAATCGTACAAACTGTTCAATTCTTGGCTCAAAGCGAGCAATTTGTCTGCTTTTACCTTGTCGATCTTGTTGATCGCCAGCGCCACAGGCCGCTTACCAGCCCGCTCATTCAGCGCGCCCAAAATGACTTTGACGCCTTCGGTCACGCCGCGATGCGCCTCGATCAAAAGCACCACCAGATCGGCATCCGCCGCCCCGCTCCAAGCGGCGGCCACCATAGCGCGATCCAAACGACGACGCGGTGCAAAAATACCCGGCGTGTCGACGAAAACCAGTTGCGCGTCGCCCTCCATCGCCACGCCTCGAATGCGGGCGCGGGTGGTTTGCACTTTGTGCGTCACAATCGAAACCTTGGCTCCAACCATCCGGTTCAGCAGNGTGGATTTACCGGCGTTCGGCTCACCTATCAGGGCTACAAATCCGGCGCTTGTATCAGTCATTTTTCATTCTCCAATCGGGCCAGCAACTGCTTGGCCGCAGCCTGTTCGGCCTGTCGTTTTGAATTCGCTGTTGCGGGTGCAACCGCGCCATTTTCCAGTCGCGCCTCGATAGTNAAAACCGGTGCGTGATCCGGGCCTGTGCGGGCCACTTCAACATAAGCGGGCGGCAGTAGTTTGCGCGCTTGCGCCCATTCTTGCAATGCCGTTTTGGCGTCGCGTGCATCGGCGTCAACCTGACTGATCCGCTTGCCCCACAAACGCAGAACCAACGCCCGTGCAGCGTCAAATCCGCCATCCAGATAGACCGCCGAAATCACAGCCTCCATCGCGTCACCAAGCAGCGCTTCTTTGCGCCGCCCACCTGATAACATCTCGGAGCGNCCCAGTTTCAACACCGCGCCCAAATCAAATTCTCGCGCTACATCGGCGCAGATTTCCTTGCGCACCAAAGCATTGAACCTCGGCGCCATCTGGCCCTCGGTTGCGGCAGCATCAGCGATGAACAACGCTTCGGCCATCACCAACCCCAACACACGGTCGCCCAAAAATTCCAGCCGCTGATTATCGTCGCGGGTTGGCGAGGACATCGACGAATGGGTAACGGCCCGATGCAAAAGCTCGGGCCGCGTAAATTCGTAACCAATCCGGCCTGAAAAGGCCTTTAGTTCAGAGGATAGTTTCACTGCACCGCCTTAAAAAACCGGTCCGAACGCCACGTCCAAAAGTAAAACAGCGACTTGCCCGCTGACGAAAACATGATCCGGTCCGCACGCCCAATAATGTTCTCGTAAGGCACAAAACCAACGCCGCCTGCGTTTTGCGCATACCGACTGTCGGTGGAATTATCGCGGTTGTCACCCATAAAGAAATATTCCCCGTCGGGCACCGTATAGATACCGGTGTGATCCTTCGCTTGGTCGGCAATATTCAAAATATCGTGCGACACGCCGTTGGGCAGCGTTTCGGTCATCCGCGACTTTTCGCAGACGGCTCCCAAACCTGGATTGTTTTCACATCTTGGCTTACTACCGACAGAGCCTTGCGGCTCGAATACTTCTTCAAACACGCCATTTTGAGTCAACTGCACGGCTTGGCCGTTGATATGCACGACACTGTCTTTCATCTGTATTTTGTCACCGGGCAGGCCGATCAACCGTTTGATGAAATCCTGACCATTTTTGGGGTGGCGAAACACCACAACGTCGCCGCGCACCGGTTCAGACCCCAAAATACGTCCAGAAATCGGGCAAGCCGAAAACGGGCAGGAATGCTGCGAATAGCCATAGGCCATTTTGTTCACAAACAGGAAGTCCCCGATCAGCAATGTGTCTTTCATTGAGCCTGATGGAATCCAGAATGGCTGAAAAAACAGGGTGCGGAAAACGCCTGCAATGATCAACGCCCAGAACACTGTTTTAAAAAGTTCCCAGATGCCTTCGGGCTTTTCTGCTTTGCTTGCCATGATACTGAATATTCCTGCTCGGGTTGATGTTTAGGGCTACATGATGGTCGGGGGAGGCAGAGTCAAGTTTTAGGGCGCGCCTCAATCACCACAAAGGCCTGCGCCCACGGGTGATCATCGGTCAGAGTGACGTGAATGGTGGCCTC
>JGI24724J26744_10003600_pt1 | contig 10004 bp, 7 predicted proteins | sample Cruoilmetagenom7_FD_26744 | JGI IMG/M metagenome (IMG submission 26744)
GCGTCAGGATGTTGGCCTAAACGTCAAAATGGGAGGGGCGCGCCCGCCAAAATTAATGCAGCGGCGCAGCTGCATACGATCATACTGCGCAGCGCTGTGATGGGCGCAAAACCCATTTGCTGAATGTGTGTCACCGCCTGGGCCATACAGCCATTATCGGCCCAACGCCCTAAGGAGGGGTTAAGACGCGCGCGCAGAATGTGCGGGCATCTGCTGGCTGGCACAATGAAAACCGCCGCCGCCCGCCAATATTGCATCGCCAGGCAGGCCGATGACGGTGCGGTCCGGGAATAGTTCAGCGATTGCTGAAACCGCATCGCCGTCATGCAGCGAATCGAATGTGGGGACCACCACCAGATTGCTGGTGATTGTGAAATTGGCATAGCTGGCCGGCTCGATCTGTCCGCCGCGTTCGATCAGGCCGGGCGAGGGGATTTCAGCAATCAAAACTCCGAATGCTTCGGCCCGGGCCTTTGCATCGGCATAGATGGCCGCGTTAGGATCATCATCCCCACTCGCACGCGGCAGGGCCAGCACATTGGGCGCAACAAACCGCGCCAGATTATCAACATGGCCATCTGTGTGGTCATTCACCAAGCCGTCTGCCAGCCATAACACCCGGCGGGCCCCCAAATCACGTTCCAGCCGGGCTTCGATCTGGGCGCGGGTTAAATCGGGGTTGCGATTGGGGTTGAGCAGGCATTGCTGGGTTGTCACCATCAAACCGGTGCCATCACCATCGAGCGCGCCGCCTTCGAGAATCCAATCCCGCTTTTCCAGAGGCAGGCTGGCATCGCGGGCCAGCTCGGCCCCGATGGTCTGGTCGCCTGCCATTAGATATTTGCCGCCCCAACCGTTAAAACCAAACCGCATTGCCTTGCAGCCATGCCCATCGCAAACCACCAGCGGGCCAGTATCGCGCAGCCAGATATCGCCAAAGATGCGCCGTTCCAGCTTGACCGATGCGCTGACCAATTGCCGCGCGCGCGCTTCGTTGGCGGCATCGCGCACCAACAAGCGGACTTCTTGCCCGCTTTGGGCCACGGCATTGGCGAATGCGGCAATCTGTTCCTGCGCGCGGCCTAAATAGCCGGGCCATTCCTGCGCATCATGAGGAAAACCGATCCACAGCCATTCTTGGGGCGCCCATTCAGGCGGCATCACAAAGGTCATTATGCGCGGCGCTGGTTCAACAGCCGTCCTTGGATTTGCAGCTATCATCGCGAAGGGCGCGAAATTCGTCGCCCTTGGTCCAATTGGGCCAGCTTTCACTAGTCGCCAGCATCCTGCCGAGGCGGTAATAGATTTGTAGATCCTGCATCACGCCGGTCCAATCCCAATCTTCGTCAAATTCATCATTGGGGCCGTGATAGGCGTTGGCGCGGTAGGCATCTTCATAGGCTGCCCCTGCTGCCGCGCCGCCATTCACCAGATCACCGCCGCCCTTTACATACAGCATTGGCAAACCCCGTTTTGCAAAGCCNAAATGGTCGGACCGGTAATAATATCCTTTTTCCGGGGCCATTTCAGGCACGGCAATCCGGCCTTCGTCGCTGAGCGCTTTNTCCAGATAGGCATCNAGNTGNGATTTGCCNGGGCCNATNACAACAATATCCTTTGCTGGNCCCGCNAGCGATAGCGCGTCCATATTAACCCCGCCGACTGTCTGGCTCAGCGGGAATACCGGATTGGCGGCATAGAAATCTGATCCAAGCAGCCCGGCTTCNTCTGCNGTNACTGCCAGAAAAACCAAACTGCGATTTGCAGGCCCCGCTTTGGCNTGCGCCTGCGCCAATGCCACCAGCGCGGCGGTGCCGGTGGCATTGTCGATTGCNCCGTTGCAAATATCATCGCCGGATGCATCAGGNGTGCAGCGGCCCAAATGGTCCCAATGCGCGGTATAAAGCACATATTCGCTGGGATGCTCGGTGCCGGGCAATTGGCCGATCACATTTTGCGATGCAAATTTACGAATATCATTATTGAATCTGGTTGAAACCCTCAGCCCGAGCGGAACGGCGGTGAAACCTTTTTCTTTTGCCGCCGCCGATAGCGCGGCCAGTTCCTGTCCGGCCGCCGCGAGAATTGTTTCAGCGGCGGGTTTCTGGATCCAGCCATTCATTTGGCTCAGCTGCGGGGCATCTGCGCTGCGCTGGGCATAGGCCTGCGGCCCGCTCCAACTGCTTTCGACCACTTGCCAGCCATAGGCTGCGGGAAATTCATCATGGATTATGATAGCGCCGGCCGCGCCCTGCCGCGCAGCTTCTTCATATTTGTAGGTCCAGCGGCCATAATATGTCATCGCCCGCCCGTTGAAGGGCCCTTCCAGCCCTTGCGTTTCATAATCGGGATCGTTGACCAGAATGACTGCCGTTTTGCCCTTCATGTCCAGGCCAGCGTAATCATTCCAGCCTTTTTCAGGGGCGTTGATCCCGTATCCAACGAATACCAGTTCGCTATCCTCGATAGTGATCTGGGCATCTTCGCGATAGGTCACACCGACCCAGTCTTTCGATGGCATAAAGCTGAGGTCAGCTGGCCCGCCGGAGATTTTTAGCGGGGCAAAGTTTTTGCCGGTGATTTCCACCAGCGGCACATCTTGCACCCACGATCCCTTATTGCCCGGCGTCAATCCGGCAGCTTTGAATTCCTTGATCAGCAGGGCGATGGTTTTGTCTTCGCCTGCTGTTCCCGGCATCCGACCTTCAAATTCATCGGAGGATAATGTCCTGGTGACATCCTTCATCGTATCCACCAAGATTTCGCCCGCCGCGACATCGGGAATGTCCAGCGTATCGGCCCCATTGTCAAAGGCAGTGCAATTTGCAAGCGATAGGCCCAGCGCAATTACGGCGGCGGCACATGTGACCGTACGAAGCATTCAGACGTTCTCCGGGCGAGTGAAATTGGGAAACGCTTTGTTGCAAAACTGGCGTGTTCGGGCAAGCCTGATGCTTGCGTCCCGCCCCGCAGGCAGGCAGTGGTTAAGACATGCACGTTGATTGGGAAAATGCGATTCATCGCGCGCGCACCAATGCACCGTTTTTGGCGCGCGGCCTTGAACGATTGCCTGATCTTGCCGCTTTGTTGGCCCAAGGGCGTAGCGAAGATGCGCTGGCCTGGGCCCGGCAGGCAGGCAGCGGATCTGAAGATACCGCAGTGCAGCTTAGGCGGGAACGTTTAGCCTATGCCGTGGCGCTGGCAGTGGGCGATCTGGCCGGGGCATTTTCCGTTGCCGAGGTGATGGGGCAATTGTCCGATTTGGCCGACCGCGCATTGGATACCGCCATTTCCGCGGTGATCCGGCGGCGTTTGCCCGATGCCCAGCCTGCCGGGCTGATTGCGCTGGCGCTTGGCAAACATGGCGCAGGCGAATTGAATTACAGTTCGGACATTGATCCAATTTTGCTGTTCGATCCGGAAACCTTGCCCCGCCGAAGCCGGGATGAACCCGGGGAGGCAGCCCAGCGTTATGCCCGTGAAATCGTGCAGATGTTAACGCAAATGACGGCAGAGGGTTACGTTTTCCGCGTTGATTTGCGCCTGCGCCCGGCATCAGAAGTTAGCCCATTGGCAATTTCGCTGGGCGCGGCGCTGTCGCATTACGAATCCTCTGCGCTGACATGGGAAAGGGCGGCCTTTATCCGTGCGCGTGCATGTTCCGGTGATGTGGCGGCAGGCGAGGCTTTTCTGGCGGCGATCCGGCCTTTTATCTGGCGCCGTAACCTTGATTTCGGGACGATCGAGGAAATCGGGCGGTTGACCGCGCGGATCAGGGATAATTACCGCGGGCCCAAACATCCCGGGCCGGGTTTTAATCTGAAACATGGCCGCGGCGGTATCCGCGAGGCGGAGTTTTTTGCCCAGACGCATCAATTGATCCATGGCGGGCGCGATCCATCACTGCGGCTGCGCGGCACCCGGCCTGCCTTGGATGCGCTTGCAGCAGCCGGATTGATTTCAACCAGTGATGCTGAAATTGTCGGCGCCTCCTATGATCGGCTGCGGGTGCTTGAACACCGGCTGCAGATGGTGGCGGACCAGCAAACCCATGCGCTGCCATCTGGCGAGGCATTGGATAATGTGGCCCAGCTTGAAGGGTTGGAAAATGGCGCTGCGCTGGTGGCACAAGTAACCGCCCTGACCGACGCGGTGGGAACCCGGTTCGACCGGTTGATCGGCGGGCAAAACACCGCTGTTTCAGGCGCAGAGCCCGGTTCTGCCAGCGCGGTAAAGCGGCCAAATGATTTGCCAAGTGAACAGCAGGACGCGCAGCAGGAAGAGCAGCTGGAAGATCGGCTTACCCGGCTGGGCTTTACCGATGCCGGGCCCTTGGCGCTGCGGATTAAAAGTTGGACCGATGGCCATTTTCGCACCTTGCGCAGCCCGGCTGCCTGCGCTGCATTTGAAACGCTATTGCCCAATCTGCTGGAGGCATTGTCCGAGGCGCCAGAACCAGCCCATGCAATTCTGCGGTGGGAAGCGCTGCTGGCCGGTGCGCCCAGCGCGATCAATTTGTTCCGCTTGCTCGAAGCGCGGCCCGCCCTGCTCGATCAATTGGTCAAAATCCTGGCTTTGGCACCGCCTCTGGCTGACGAATTGGCGCGCCGCCCGGCATTGCTTGATGCACTGATTGACCGCAGTGCGCTGCTATTGCCGGGCAGCGCATCTGATTTGGCCGATGCAATGACGCGCGCTGAAGATGAAGGTGATTATGAACGCCGGCTCGACCGGATTCGGATTGTCACCAGCGAAAAACGTTTCGCATTGGGCGTGCAATTGATCGAGGCGGCGCATGATCCGCTGGAAATCGGGGCGGCGCTGTCACGCTTGGCGCAGGCGGCAATTTCAGTTGCTGCAACCGCGGCGGCTGAGGAATTTGCCAAGGCGCATGGCCGCGTGCCCGGCAGCGGTTTGGTGGTGCTGGGTTTGGGGCGGCTGGGCGGCGGGATGCTGACCCATGCTTCTGATCTGGATATCGTCTTTCTGTTCACCGGATCGCATAGCGACCAATCCGATGGCCCGCGGCCATTGGGCGCGACCCTTTATTACAATCGTCTGGCCCAGCGGGTGGGCGGGGCATTAAGTGTGCCCACCGCGCAAGGCGCGCTTTACGAAGTGGACACAAGATTGCGGCCTCAGGGCGCCCAAGGCCCGCTGGCGGTCAGTTTCGACAGNTTTGCCCGTTATCAGGAAGAAAGCGCATGGACGTGGGAACATATGGCGCTCACCCGTGCGCGCCCGATTTTCGGNTCGCCGCCCGCGATGCGCGAGCTGGATCAGATCATCACCAATGTTCTGGCCGCGCCGCGCGACCCCGCCAAANTGCGCGAAGATTTATTGTCGATGCGGGAGCAGATGGCCCGTCACAAGCTGCCCAAGGGGGTGCTGGATGCCAAATTGCACCGCGGCGGGTTGGTCGATCTTGAATTTCTGATCCACTATTTGCAATTGCGCGAAAATAGTGCGCTTCACCCTGATCTTGGGGTCGCCCTTGGGCAATTGGTCAAAGCTGGTTTGCTGCCCGAACAATTGCCCCGCGCGCATGATTTGATGACCCGGATGCTGGTGGCGGCGCGTTTGCTCAGCCCCGATTTTGCCCGGCCTGCGCCTGCCTCGGCAAAGGCATTGGCGCAGGCTTGTGGATGCGATAATTTCGATTCATTATTGCAGGAATTTGCCGCCGCGCGCCGCGCAGTGGCCGATGCCTGGGCCCAGATATTTAACAACCCCTTGGAGCTGATCTGATGAGCAAATTTTCTACTGGCGATGCTATGCCCGATATAGCCATGGAAACCCCCGAAGGCGGCAGCGTGAAAGCGTCTGACTTTGCCGGGCGCAAATTGGTGCTGTTTTTCTATCCCAAAGACAACACCCCTGGTTGCACCACAGAGGCGAAAGAATTTTCTGCGATGAAGGCTGAGTTTGAGCAGGCCGGCGCGGCGATTTTGGGGGTGAGCAAGGATACACCCAAGAAACATCTTAATTTCATCGCCAAGCATGATTTGACGGTGGCACTGGCCAGTGATGCGGAAACCGGCGGGCTGTCCGATGCGCTGGGCATATGGGCCGAAAAAAAGAACTACGGCAAAGTCTATATGGGCATGGTCCGCACGACCTATTTGGTCGATGAAAAGGGCGTAATTGCCCAAGTGTGGAACAAGGTGAGAGTGAAAGACCATGTAGCGCAAGTGCTGGAAGCGGCCCGGGCGCTTTGACCAGCCCGCAGGTCGCTATGGGAACAAATGCCTCGGGCACCGCTGCAATTACTAGTGTAGCATCCTCCATATGCGCCGCGCTGCAGACTGCTGAGCCCCGCGCTAAGGTGATGGCGGCCCGCAGCGCAGCGCGGGCATGGCGTCAGGGCCAGCTTGCCTTCACCTTCGATGCAATGCTGCCAGACCAGCCCGCATGGCCAGACCAGCCNGCCCTGNTGCCGCCTGCCCAGATGCCCCGGCGCGGGNGCGGTTCCCGCCATGGCCGCATCGCCATGTGGCATGCGCTGGCCCATATCGAATTTGTCGCGATTGACCTTGCTCTTGATATGGCGGGCCGGTTTGGGGAGGGGATGGGGCCAAAATTTGTCGGTGATTTTCTTTCGGTCGCCGCTGATGAAGCAATGCATTTCGCGCTGATTGACCGCAAATTGCGGGCCCTTGGNAGCCATTATGGCGCGCTGCCGGCGCATGGCGGCTTGTGGGAGGCGGCACGCCAGACCAATCATGACGTCGCCGCGCGGCTGGCGATTGTGCCCATGGTATTGGAGGCGCGCGGCCTCGACGTCACTCCGGCCATGTTGGAGCGGGTCCGGTCACAAGGGGATATGAATGGGGCGCAAATCCTGGCGCGAATCCTTGACGATGAAATCCGGCATGTCGCAATTGGCACCAAGCATTTTATCGCAATTTGTGAAAAATCGGGTGAAACACCGCAAAAACGCTGGAAATCCTTGGTTAAAACGTATTTTCGGGGGTCCGTTAAGCCGCCATTCAACGACTCGGCCCGTCTTGCAGCCGGTTTGTCGCGAGACTTCTACGCCAGTGTTGCGTCATAAAGAATTCCGCGGTTAGTCCACGATCAAAGAGATAATGGGGGTCTGCAAGATCTCAAATAAGCAGTTCCATGGTGGCCGCCAGCTGGCGGCGGGATGTGGATCAAAGTCTTTTACGTTGCCAAAAGGCGGCGCAGAAAAGGGAATATGTGTGGCCGCGTTTCTGAAGAAAAGCCGGATGGCTGTGATGGCCGTGATTGCATCGGGCTACATGATCTTGGGCGCCCACCCAGTGTTTGCCAAAAACACTGCTTCATCCGCAGCTGTCACTGCAGCGGCACCTNACAATGCGCTATCGCCGATGAATGGCGGTGATGAACGGTTTCGCTATCTGTTCAGCAGCTGGGAAGCGACGGGCAACGGCGATCTTACNGGGTCTGACACTGGCGGGGCTATTGCCATCCCTTCGCGTATGCCTTTGGCCGCGGCGATTTTGACCAGCAATTACGGAATGCGCACGCACCCGGTTCTGGGCGGCCGGCGCAATCACAAGGGCGTGGATCTTGCTGCGCCAACGGGCACCCCTGTCTATGCGACGGCTGATGGTCTTGTGGCCAAGGCCAAACGGTTTAGTTCTTATGGCCTGTTCATTCAGATTGAACATGGCGCCAATTTGCAAACTCGTTTTGCCCATATGTCCAGATTGGCTGTCACAGCAGGGCAAAGGGTCCGCAAGGGTGAATTGATCGGTTATGTGGGTTCAACCGGCCGTTCGACCGGCCCGCATCTTCATTATGAAGTCCGGGTCGAAGGCGTGGCGGTTAATCCGATCCCTTATATGGTCGAATCTGANGCNCAGCAGGCTTTTGCGCTGCTTAATGGCAATGGCGGCCGCGGCGGACCAGAGTAAGCTGTTTTAGCCAGATGGGCTGAAAACCAGCTGGGTTGGGTTCAAAAATTCTTACCTCGTAAATGGCGTCTGATTGCAGGCGGCGCGCCATCTTTTCTCTTGTTCCTTAAACCGGCTTGGTTAGACTACCCCGCGCAAGGGGAGTTAAATGCATCCAATATCTTACGCGCAAACCCGCCCTGATCACCCAGCCATAATAATGGCGGGCAGCGGCGAGACAGTAACCTATCGCCAATTGGACGAGGCAGCCAATCGTATAGCCCATTGGCTGCGAGCGCAGGGCCTGAAGGCCGGCGATTCGTTCGGCCTGCTGATGGAAAATTGCGCGCGTTATCACGAGGTGATTTGGGCCTCGCAGCGNGCAGGGACGGTGGTGGTGCCGATCTCCACCCATCTAACCGCTGGCGAAGTTGCCTATATTCTGGACGATAGNGACGCGAAATTGCTGATTTCGACGCCGAAATTCACCGGATTGGTGGATCAGATGCGCTCTGAAGGAATGGATTTGCCATTGCTGTCGTTTGGTGCAGAGGGCGAAAATGCGGCTGAATTGGTNTTGGCCGCTTTCCCAACTCACGCCATCAAGGATCAATCCGCCGGGCGCAACATGGTCTATAGTTCGGGCACGACAGGCCGCCCAAAGGGCATCGTTCCTGCCCCGCCCGCCGATCCTGATGTGCAGGCCCCCCCGCCAATTGTGCAGGTGGCCACGCAGGTTTGCCAGATCTCAGGGGATGGTAGTNCNATCTACCTTTCCCCTGCACCGATGTATCATGCAGCGCCGCTGGGCTGGACCAGCACCATTCACCGCTTGGGCGGCACAGTGGTGATCATGGAAAAATTCGATGTNGAAGATGCGCTTGCAGCCATCGAAAAATACCGCATCACCGACAGCCAGTGGGTGCCAACCCATTTCGTGAGGATGCTCAAACTGTCAGACGAAGTGCGCGGCCGTTACGACCTTTCATCCCATAAACACGCGATCCATGCAGCCGCACCTTGCCCGGTGGAAATCAAGCGCGCGATGATCGAATGGTGGGGGCCGATCCTTTATGAATATTACGCCGGCAGCGAAGGCAATGGCATGACCTTGTGCAACAGCGATGAGTGGCTGGCGCATCCTGGCACCGTTGGCCGCCCGGTTATGGGCACAATCCATATTTGCGATGATGCAGGAGAGGACGTTGCGCAGGGCGAAGAAGGCGCGATTTATTTCGAAAGCGCGACCCCGTTCCGCTATCATAAGGATAAGAAAAAGACCGCCGAGGCAACCCATTCGCGCGGCTGGACGACTTTGGGTGATATTGGGAAGCTGGATGAAGAAGGTTATTTATATCTGACCGACCGGCGCAGCAATATGATCATCTCAGGCGGGGTAAACATTTACCCGCAAGAGGTGGAAAATCTGTTGGTTGCCCACCCCAAGGTGATGGATGCAGCGGTTATTGGCGCGCCGGATGCTGATATGGGGGAATGTGTTGTCGCAGTGGTCCAGCCGATTGATATGGCCAATGATGGTGATGCGTTGACGGCAGAGCTTACCGCCTATTTGGAAGGTAAACTCGCCCGCTATAAAATGCCGCGCTTGTTTGATCTGCGCGCTGAATTGCCGCGCGAAGCCAATGGCAAGCTCTACAAACGCAAGTTGAAGGAAGAATATCGCGCGCGCGCCGGAGCGGCTTGAGTAAACCGTTTGGGCTGCTGGGTGATTTCTTTGCCCGCAGCACCTCGGCGGCAGGTTTTACTGCAGGAATGGCCAGGTTTTTACTGCAAAATCTGGCCGTAAATGTTGATTATTTCAGCAGGCGTTCTGCGATCTGACGCACTTGTTCGCCCATATCGGGCCGCTCTAGCGCCATCGCCAGGGTTGCTTCCACAAAACCCAGCTTGCTGCCGCAATCGAAGCGGCGCCCGGCAAATGTAACGGCGTGGAATGGCTGGGCGCCGATCATCTTGGCCATTGCATCGGTTAACTGGATTTCGCCCCCTGCACCCTTGCCCTGATTTTCCAGTGTCCGCATCACTTCGGGTTGGAGGATATAACGCCCGGAAATAATCTTGTTCGAGGGAGCCTTATCAACCGGCGGCTTTTCCACCAGCCCT
>JGI24724J26744_10003605_pt1 | contig 9995 bp, 8 predicted proteins | sample Cruoilmetagenom7_FD_26744 | JGI IMG/M metagenome (IMG submission 26744)
GAGAACAGTGTGCGTTTCACCGCATTTACCATATAGGGGAACATACCCTCATTTTCGGCAAATCCTGCCATGATAGATGGCCCGTAAAAAGAGACCAATCCCGCCTTTTGACATGCCAGGTGAGTAACCGTCGAATCAGAGAAACCCAAGAAGATCTTGGGGTTATCTCGGATCACCCTCAGGTCAAGGTACGGGAGAATGCGAATTGAATCATCTCCGCCAATCGTTGATATTATTCCGTCTATGGTTGAATCAGCAAACGCCTGCAATAAATCATCCGCCCTTGATTGAGGGTTTTCCTGCAGTCAACCGGGATCACTCAGCGCATGCGGCATTTCCACAACTTTCACATCGAATGTTTTTTCCAGCTGTTTTTTTCCCACTTCATAACGGTAGGGGAACACATTGGGACCGCCCCATGATAACGTTACGGTAGCAACAATACCGCCCGCTTGCAGCTTTCGTGGTTTTTTCATCCCTTGTATCATGTTCTTCATCACATCGATTGTGCCATAGAAAGCAGTTTTTTTTATACTAGTCTTTATTACTATACGTCTTCGATCAATCCTTTTAAATCATGTAGAAATTCGGCAGCCCCTGCCCCATCAATCACTCGATGATCCGAAGTTAAAGTGAGGGTTAATTCCTTTTGAGAAGACAATGTGCCATCTGGTAATAATATGACACGATCCTGTACTGCTCCAACACCTAATATGGCTGCTTGAGATGGGTCAATGATTGGAACAAACTGTTGTACACCTTTCATTCCGAGATTACTGATGGTAAAAGTAGCACCATCAGTATCAGCAAATTGGAGTGTTTTTTGATGACATTTCCCAATCAGTTCATCCAATCTCTCTCCGATCTCATCAATAGATAATTTATTAGTCTGGTGAATAACCGGAACATAGAGACCGTGCGCCGTAGAAACTGCAACCGCAATATTCACTGTTTTATACGCAAACACTGTTTCCTGTTCAAACCGAGCATTTAACCGTGGGTGTTTCGTAAGCATTTCCGCGGCAGCTTTGATCAGCACTGTTGTAAGGGTAATGCGCTTACCGCTTTCATCTAATTTTCGTTTAGTGACTGCCAATGCTCGATCCGCTCCAACTAACATTGAGATAGAGAACTGCGGAATAGATTTAAAGCTTTCCGTCATTCTCCGTGCTGTAATCTTTTCCACTGTATTCAATTGGATTTTTTGAAAAGGTATTCCTCTTCCCTTGTTTTTTCGCAAATCTTCGGCAAACCGCTGTACATCCTCAGCTGTAATCCGTTCCCTGGATTTCTTCTGTCCAATTGCTTGTAAATCTACACCCAGTTCGCGCGCCATCCGTTTTGCGTTTGGAGAAATTCGCACTTGATTTACCGATTTTTTATGCCTTCTCTGTTTAACTGTTTTATCTTTTACTTGAACACTTTGCTGAGCTGTTTCTCCCTTCTCTTTATCCAATTCAGCCTGCCAATCTTCGTCTGCATTCCCCACGATTGCAACCAATTCACCCATTTGGATTGTTGTCCCTATTTCCGGGAAAACAGCCAACAAATTACCTTTTACCGGGCTTTCTAATTCCATCATTGCTTTTGCTGTTTCCAGTTCAGCAATTATTTCTCCTCTTTCTACAGGTTCCCCGATTTGCTTGCACCACCTTCCAATTGCAGCTTCCTCGACCGATTCACCCAGACGCGGTAAAAAAATCTTAGTCGCCATCTTACTGGTCCTTCAATACTCTGTAAACAACTTCTCTGATATCGCTTACCTGCGGGATCACATGCTTCTCCGAAGCCGGTCCAAATGGTATAGGAGTATTGTCAGCGCATACCTGCGCAACAGGCGCGTCCAGAAAATCAAATGCTTTGGTTGAGATGATTGATGTGATCTCAGAGCATACTCCACCTCGATTAACATCTTCTGAAATAACTACCGCACGGTTTGTTTTTCTCACTGAATTAAGAATAGTCTCTTCATCTAGTGGAACAATTGTCCGTGGATCGATTACTTCACACGAGATTCCTTCTTTTCCAAGATCTTCAGCAACCGCCATCGCACGGTGCAGCATGATCAGCGTCGCAACAATAGTCACATCTTCTCCTGTCCTCTTGATATCCGCTTTCCCAAACGGGATTGTGTATGGCTCTTCCGGCACTTCAGAACCGATCTCGCCTATCGAGTTATCAGATAATGCTTTTCCTCCACCTGGAGATGCCGCTCCATATAATAATTTATGCTCAAGGATAAGCACGGGATCATTCATGCGCATGGCTGATATCATTAATCCCTTAGCATCATATGCGGTCGCGGGCATTGCTACATACAATCCTGGTGTGTGCATGAAATACGCTTCCACACTTTGAGAATGCTGGGCTGCCCGTCCCGTCGCTCCTTGTGGAGCACGCATTACAACAGGAACACTTGCCTGGCCGCCAGACATTAAACGAAGCTTCGCGGCTTCATTTACGATCTGATCCATCGCGCAGAACATGAAATCCGCATATTGGAATTCAATCACCGGTCTCAATCCAGTCAGCGCAGCACCAATTCCGATGCCCATAAAACCCGCTTCAGAAATGGGCGTATCCCACACTCGTTTGGGTCCAAATTTATCCAACATCCCATGTGATACATGAAATGCGCCGTTAAAGCGCCCCACATCCTCGCCGATCAGGATTACATTCTTATCTGCATCCATTTCCTGGATCATTGCTTCTCGTACAGCTTCCGCTAATGATAACTTTCTCACGCTGCACCTCCTGCATTGGCCTGCTTTCCATAAATGAATTGCAGATAATCCTCCGCACCCACATCTTCACCCGCTTTCGCAAATTCAACCGCCTTCTCAATTTCCTCTTTGACCTGATCTTCGATCTCCTTCAGTTCTTTCTCAGAAAGCTTGCCTTTGTTGAGGACCGCATCCTTGAAGCGTAATATCGGGTCATATTTCTTCCATTCCTCAACTTCATCCTTCTTTCTGTAATTAGCCGGCTCAAAACGGGCGTGTCCGCGCACGCGATAAGTAATACATTCCAGCAGAAAGGGACCTTTACCATCACGAGCCCGATCAACAGCCTTTTTTGCTGCCCGGTAAACCGCTGTAACATTATTCCCATCCACAGTTTCACCCGGAATGTTATATCCGCAACCCCGTGAGGATAGATTTGTCACCGCGGATACTAACTCGTTGGGCATGGAAAGCGCATACTGGTTATTTTCAATCACATACACAACAGGCAGCTTCCAAAGGGATGCCATGTTTAGAGCTTCGTGAAAAACTCCTTCATTAATCGCGCCATCCCCAAAAAAGCAAACTGCTACCTGCTCAGTATCCCTAACAACTGAGGAAAGCGCTGCGCCAGTCGCTATCGGTATACCAGCACCAACGATACCGAAAGCTCCCAACATACCGCGGCTGAAGTCACACAGGTGCATCGATCCACCCATTCCCTTGCAAACCCCATTACGCTTGGCGAACATCTCCGCCATCATCAAATCCAAAGGTACATCTTTGGCAATACAGTGCCCATGCCCGCGATGCGTACTTGTGACATAATCATCGGCATTCAGTGCGCTTACCACACCTACAGCGACCGCCTCCTGCCCTGTTGCCTGGTGCATGGTTCCAGGCATTTGAGTAGTCAGGAAAAGATAATATAATTTCTCCTCAAATTCGCGTGCTCTTACCATCCTCAAAAACAATTTTTTTAATAATGGTTTTTTCAACTCGGAAATTTCAAACGGTGTGATCACATCTTCAGGTTTTCTTGCGTTCATGCGTCCTCCCACTCAATCGCGATTACCCGTGCAGGGAANGATTCCAATCTCATTATGCGAACCGGCAATGTGAATGTCCATGTTCTTTTTCCCAAAAGAGGTTTCAGATTTGTCAGGTACTCGATCAACGGTACACCAGCCTTCAATAGAAGTTCATGGTTTGGCTGCCCACTAACGGGTGAGCCATCTTTATGTCGAATCTCATGACCGGAAGTGTCAACCCCCATCAGTTTAATCTTCACATCCTCAATAAGCCAGCGGATTGCATCAGTTGCAAAATAAGGCCGGTCATGCTGTTTGTTCGAATAATAGTTTTTGTCTAATCCTGTATAAAAGAAAACGATATCACCTGGTTTGATCTGATCACCCGCGATCTGTTTTAACTCATTTAATGGAATTTCCTCATTATTCCCATACTGCGATATATCCAATACTACTGTTTCCCCAACTAATTTATCTGCCGGAAAATCAGCTGTATCCAAACCCCCCGCGTCATGGTGTAAGGGCATTTCTATATGCGTACCTATATGAGTACAAAATGTAACTTCGGAAATCAGATACTGGTGCTCTGGAAGACGTGGATATTTAGAGAACTGCTCCCACCCTTCAACCTGTCGGCTGTCCACTTCAAGGCGGTATTCTTCTTTGCCGGGATCCACTCGATGTGATAATTCATAGATCTCTTTAATTTTCATTCTTTTATCCTTCTAGCCTTTCCTTGTAGGAATTCAACCCACATTTTCAAGTTTAATTTCTTATATTCGCTTTCAGTATTTATCATTTACCTTAACCCAACCAGATTACTACCTATTGTTCTGTAGTGATTAAAAAATTATTAAATTTATGTTCTATTAATAAATCCATTTACTCAACTTGCCAATTACTCCACTTTACTAAGGAATTTTCCTGCTTTGGATGATGAATTTACTTCTTTCGGTCGGAAATCTTGCAGTAGAACATTCAACCGGTTTATCAAACTCGTTATACGCCACGCTATCTAAAACCAAAATCGCTGAAACTTCGGGGAGTTGCAAATATTCCACCTCCCATGGATCAGCCAATCTTGCCATCACTTTTCGGTCAACACGCGCGACTTTTATTCCCAATATATTTTCCATTTCTTTATATAGAGATTTGTTATTCAGATCTTCCTCCAGCAAACGCTCCGCAATGGTTAAGGGAAAAAAAGAAGTTGATAAATGTACCGGTTCATCTTTGATATAACGAAGGCGTTCTAAACGAATGACGTCTGTTTTNGGTTTAACGTTTAACTGAGCAGCAACGGAAATTTCTGTTTTCTCACGGCATATTTTTATTACTCTCGTTGTGTAATCGATATTCGCAATGTCAAAACTATCAGCTACACTAAGAAATGTATTTACTACCCAGGAAGATTTTCCGGATTTTTTCACGAATGTTCCACTTCCGCGAATTGTATACAAATGCCCTTCCTCAATTAATTCTCGGATTGCTTCGCGTATAGTTCCCCTGCTTACATTCAACTGTTTACTCAGGTGATATTCCCCCGGGATTTGGCCTCCATACTCGTAATGCCCATTTTCAATTTGGTTGATAATCCATTGTTTCGTTTGTATATATAAGGGAATTACAGATTTTTTTATCATNTCATTCATCTTCTATACCATAGTTCCATAGATGTCCAGACATCAATACAAGCTAAACTATTTTATCATACTCTGAATATATTTGTTGTATGGAATCTGCNCATCAGTATCTAAACAGGAGTATTTAAGGCTAATCAAGGTGAATCCCTAAAAAAACACTTGAAGATTGTCAACAAACTCATGTACCAGGAAAAAAGAATGGGGTAAATCCAATTAAACGCTTCTTACATAAATAGGCANCAGAGGTTTGGATTAGAACCAACGGCCTCCAGGTTAAGAGTTCCCTTCCTGTTTCGCTGACTTTTGACCTTCAGGCCATACCATCCAGCCTAGCCTTGCGGTGTACATTATCTAAGAACTTGTTATCGTTTAGTTGATCGGTATTTCAACAATCTTTAATCATTGATTAATTCAACTTCAAGCCAAAGGATTGAATAAGGTTCTATCCTAATGGCTGCAGTATTATTTTTAACCATAAATTCTTTTTCACTTAGTAAATCCTTGAGCTTGTTAATTCGAATATTACCGAGATCGGAAAGTTGCATATTCAGATCCAGAGATCTACCCTGGACGTTATGTATACAAATCGCAGAATTTTTTCCATTAGGAGAAGAGCGCAGAACGGAGAAAATGCTCTTGTGTAGATTTAATACTTTTTGATTCCCGTTTGGATGGAAAACCGCGCTGGATTTTCGCGCGTCAAGCAACGCCTTGTAACCTGAAAAAACAAGATTACGTAAAGACCCGATATTGTTCAATTCACCCTCAAGCGATTCAACCTGCAATTTCTCGCGATTTATCGTGCGTGCTCTTCCAGTACTATTTACTCCATCTTTCCAATTCCGTGAGCCAAACAAACTATGAAAGTAAATCCCTGGAACTCCTTTCAGAGCTAGCATGATCGCCTGAGAAGATAAAAATCGCTTCGCAATCAATGTTTTTGATTCATTGGGACTTTCCGGGTCACATAATGCGTCCAGATAGTTTATGTTCAATTCGTAAGGGCTCTTTGTACCGTCAGCATTATTCTTGTAAGAAACACTGCCATCTAAAAGTTTAACTCTTTTCGCCATCGCTTCAACTTCTTCTTCATCAAGAATACCCCGGACAGGCATGACACCAATCCCATCATGTGATGCCAGGAAATTNAAAAAAGTAGTCTTCCTAGAAGAAGTTACAAGAGAACTCGCCCATCGAGATAAGGTTTCTGCATTGCCAGTATGAAAAGTATGTAGTACTAATGGCGGAAGCGAGAAATTATAGACCAACTGGGCTTCATTTTCCCCGTTCCCAAAATAACTGATATTATCTTCGTGGGGCACATTAGTCTCTGTGATAATTTTCACCCATGGAGCCACATCATTTAATATTATGCGGAATATTTGTACGATGCTGTGTGCTTGCGGCAAATGAATACAACTTGTGCCTTTCTCTTTCCAAACATAAGCAATGGCATCCAAACGTATATAATCAGCCCCCTTTGATACATAGAAGATCAAAGTATCAATTATTTCTAAAAGCAATTGCGGATTATGGTAATTGAGATCGATATGGTCGGGACTAAATGTTGTCCATACAAACTTCTCGCCGGTGGAAGTTTCCACAGCTGTTTTCAAGGGCAGTTCTCGCGGCCTGAACACCTTGCTGAGATCCTCATCATCGTTAATGGTGATGAAATAATCCCTATACTTGCTCTCCCCTCCTAAAAATCCCTTAAACCAACGGCTGCTTGCAGATATATGATTAAGGACGGTATCGAACATCAATTGAAAATTCTTGCCTAGTACACGCACATCTTCCCAATGCCCATATTCAGGGCTCACTTTTTTGTAATCTATGACAGAAAAACCATCGTCTGATGAAAATGGGAAAAAGGGTAGTATGTGGATAGTGCTGATCACCCCTGATACCCATTTTGATAAGAAAGTTCCCAGTGTCTTTAGTGGAGCCTTATTAGTATTTCCGACAATATCCGGATACGTTATTAAAATTGTATCTTTCTGATTGAAAGTAATTTCTGCTCCCCTGGGTTGTATAAGACCTTCATATTTACTGATTGTCTTTTTGATCTTCCGGTGCAAATCCACGGCAGTGTCTTTGCCATAAAGATACGCCAGGTGATCAAATAAGCCATCTTTTTTCTTCATGCTTTTCCTGTTCTCTAAATTAATCCTTCCAGATATCGATGTAAAGATGCGTAAGAATAATGTTCTTCTCCAATTGAGTAATTATATTCGGTATCCTCCACCCGCAGGTCGCTGTCAACCAGATAATCAATTATACGGTCAGCAGCCTTTTCTATTACCTGTTGGTCAAGATAAGCCAACCCTAAATCGTCTTTTCCAGATACTTGAAAACCGAGAGGAATAAAGCGGAAACCTTTTTCCTTAATATCAATTTTATAAACCGGGTACTCAAATATTGCAATAGGTAAGCGGGCGTATACAGCTTCCAACAACTGATTTCCCCATCCTTCCCATAAGCTTGAGTAAATAACAAAATCGGCAAACACATATGAATCCCACAATGAATATTTTTTCTTAACTCCATCAAATGAACGGCTTCCCCTGATTTCATTCTCGATAAATAGTGCATCCACACCAGTTCGCCGAATTTTTTCTTTTAAAGCANCAACATACCTGCCTGTTAAGTCGTCTTGTGCATAACCAGCAAGCACTAACACAATCCGCGATTCATCATTAAAAACCCTCCCATCATATAAACCATGTTTTTTCAATTTTGCTCTTCTTTTTTGTTTATTAAGGGCACACACTAGATCAATTGCCAATTCAATTCCCTTGCGGGGTACAAGACGTACGGCTTGCAGGATAACGACATCGTTTTGCCTTAAACCAATTTGACCAAGAAAATCTTTATTGTAATCATCCGGCCCCCAACTTTTCCCATTGAAATCAAACACATTTGGTATTACAGTTGATGCGATACCCTTTCGCTCCATTAGCTCATGCTGAGCGATTTTATTGATAACCACATGCTTAATCTGCGCATCACGCGGCGGAAGGTATTTATCCGCTAATTCGACTGCCGTCTGGCAGGTTAGCGCGAGCCCATCAAGGCGTTCATAATAAAAATCGTGGTGGTGGGCTAAAGCTGGGAGATTATACTTTCTTAATGATCTTGTCAGGGCTAAAGCAACAGNTGGATTTGCNCCAACTGACCAGATGTTATTCGGGAGCAGTAATGCAATCTCGTTTTCTTCAATGAATTGGTCTAATTTTTTTTCAATCTGGATAGATAAACGCTCTAATGCACTGGCATATACAGTGTTATCAGGAAAATCAGATAAAGACTTGAAAGTGTTAAGATATAAACGCTCAGCCTCAGGCGTATGGTGATACATTTCCCGGATAAGTGTCCCTTGAGTCCCTCCAAGATCACCGGCACACAAAAAGACCTTATGTCCTAATTTTTCTAATACATTCTTCCATTTAATGATCTCTAAAGAAACGCCATCCGTACCGCCAACTTTGTAATGAAAAATACCAATGTTGCTCATAAACAAATTGTCTTTCTGATTTATGTTAATGAATTAGGGCTTCCTAACGCGAATATCAGTTTCTAAAATATCTTCCCATGTTTTATTGTTGGAGCAATTAATATCAACAGTATCCTAACATTTTAACTATTGAAAGCTCACTCACATTGATTCTAATTCACGTGTAGAATAANAATATTCATTAAAAAGATTATTGTTTATATTGTTTATAGTAACTTAGATTGCAGCACCGTTTAATACTTAAGATATTTTAAATTAATTGTGATAATGCTGCACCAACAAATATGACTGATTTGTCCAGTTTGAATAAAATTTTTTATCCTTTTACTCCTCCAGCCGTGAGTCCTTCCTCTAAGTAACGTTCCATTAATAAGAACAGCATGATTATAGGAATTGTCATAATAGTTGAAGCAGCCATAACCACATGAGGGCGTGGATCCGGGTCGTTGAAAATTGTGCTTATCTTGAGCGGCATGGTGAAAAGGTTGTGNTCGTTTAAGAATACCATTGCATAAAGGAATTCATTCCAGGCGATCATGAATGTATAAATCCCAACGGTAACAAGCGCGGGAACTGCTAGTGGAAGTGTGATCCTCCACATAACCTGAAATCGGCTGCAGCCGTCAATTAGAGCCGCTTGTTCAATCTCATCCGGTATTGTCCTGAAATAATTCGTAAGCATATACAACGCCACCGGAAGAGTTTGTGCCAGATAGGTAAGGACCAGAACTGCCAGGTTGTCCTGAATGTTAAACCCGATAGCATCCCCAATTCGGGCAAGCATGGCAAACAGCGGGATAATTAATAATACTCCGGGGAATAGATAAACCAGGAGAATACCATTTAGCAATATATTCTTTCCGCGGAAATGTAAGCGTGCGATCGCATATGAACCTAATACTGATAGAAATACTGCAATTAACGATGTCGGTACAGCTACTTTGATCGTATTGATAATATTGGTAAGAAAATCCTGAAAAGCCGGGCTATTCGGATCAAAGAGCTCCCGGTAAGCATCCCACCTTAATGCACCTGGGATATACACAGCTTCTCTTCCGCCAATTTCTGCATAACTTTTAAA
>JGI24724J26744_10003606_pt1 | contig 9994 bp, 9 predicted proteins | sample Cruoilmetagenom7_FD_26744 | JGI IMG/M metagenome (IMG submission 26744)
GGCTGCAGGAAATTGACCTCTTACGCGGGAGCCATCCAGCACCAAGGCCACCTGCGGCGGCATAAGTCCGTTGCGTCATGTTTCCCACCAGTCCGGCAGATCAAAATCACGAGGCGGGGATTGCCATCATGAATAGACTTGAAAATTATCGACCGGTAAGGTCTGACAATCACCCGCAGGGCACTGGGAATACACTTCTTTTCAGGGCCATATGTTGATGGCAGGCAGCGGTTCGCCGCCGCAACTATTTTTTGCCCGAGGCGATTGCGTGCTAAGCCTTTGAAATATTGCGCCACGACGTTAGGCAGGCGGGACAAGAGGCACTTGCATTGTGGCAAGGCGTATTCAGGATAGGGCACCACTTGGAAAAGTCGCTTGCAGTTCAAGACCTGATTGACGCGTTTCCCTTGCCAGCTTTGGTCATAGGCCGTTCGCAAAAGGTCGAGGTCGTGAACACGGCGGGTGAGGCTTTGCTCGGCGCGTCCAGCATCGGGCGGCATTTCACCACCAGCCTGCGCCACCCCAAACTGGTTGAGGCNGTTGAGCNTAGTCTGATTGACCGTCTGCCCCGTGACGTCTCGTATCAGACCGTCGAAGGCGGCAAAGAGATGGTTTTTGANGTGCATATACAGGAGATTGCCGGCAGNGANCTGATCTTGCTGGTTCTCCAGAATGCCACGGACAGCGCCCAAGCCGAGCAAATACGCCGCGATTTTGTCGCCAATGTCAGCCACGAATTGCGCACACCGCTGACAGGTTTGATGGGCTTCATCGAAACCCTGCGCAATTCCGCCCGTGACGATGCCACCGCGCGGGACCGCTTTTTGGGCATCATGGCCAGCGAGGCCGAGCGTATGAACCGTCTCATCGCGGGTCTTTTGTCGCTCAGTCGCGTCGAGGCAGAGGGGCGCGTGCGACCCACGGCACGGCTTGACCTGCGCGATGTCTTGCAAACGATGATTGGCAACCTCGGGCCGTTGGCGCAGGAAAAAGGCGTCACGCTGCAATTTACACCGGGGCCAGAGCCCATGAGCGTCACAGGTGACGCCGATCAATTGCTACAGGTGTTCACAAATCTGGCGGAAAACGCCATCAAATATGGTGGCGCGACGCCAACGGTCGAGATTTCTGCCCGAACGGTTGCGCATGATCCGGTTGTGCGCGGGCCAGCCTTTGAGATTGCCATTCGTGATCACGGTCCGGGCATCGATCCTATTCACCTGCCGCGTTTGACCGAGCGGTTCTACCGCGTCGACAGCCATCGCAGCCGGGAATTGGGTGGGTCTGGATTGGGGCTGGCAATCGTGAAACATATCCTCAATCGCCACCGCGGGCGGCTCAAGATTACAAGCTCGGTCGGGCAGGGTGCTGTGTTTACCGTCGTCCTGCCACAGGATCGTGCGGGCGCATGACGTCTGCCGAACCGCCAGTTTTGGGCATGACTGTCATAAAACTGTGATGTTGCTGTCGCAAATCTGAAACAGGTCGCGCCGAAAAGCGTGTCAGGATCATCATTGGGTGGTCCTTGTTTCGGAATTTGACAGGAGCTTCCATGTCTTTCACACAGCTTTCGGCCTCGGCATTGGCAGTTGCCGCGCTTTCGGTGACCAGCGCAGCGGCGCGCGACAATGTGCAGATTGCCGGTTCATCCACGGTTCTGCCCTATGCTTCCATCGTTGCCGAAGCCTTCGGGGAAAATTTTGAATTCCCAACGCCGGTGGTGGAATCCGGTGGGTCGTCGGCGGGGCTGCAACGGTTCTGCGAGGGTGTCGGAGAAAACACCATCGACATCGCCAATGCCAGCCGTGCCATCAAAGCGACCGAGATCGCCGCTTGTTCGGAAAATGGCGTGACCGAGATCATCGAGGTGCGCATCGGGTATGACGGGATCGTCTTTGCCAGCGACATTGCCGGCAACGGTTTCGCATTCACACCCTCCGATTGGTATTCGGCGCTGGCCGCTGAGCTCCCCGTCGCGGGTGCGATGGTCGCCAACCCGAACCACGCATGGGTCGCCGTGAATGCCGCATTGCCTGATCAGCCGATCCAGGCCTTTATTCCCGGCACCAAACACGGCACGCGCGAGGTGTTCGAAGAGCAGGTGTTGCTGCAAGGGTGCATCGACACCGGTGCCATGGCGGCGATCATGGCGCTGAATGGCGACGACGAGGACGCGGCCGAGGAGGCCTGCATGGCGGTGCGCACGGATGGCGTGTCGGTTGATATCGACGGCGACTATACCGAAACGCTGGCCCGGATCGAGGCAGATCCCAATGGCATCGGTGTGTTCGGTCTGTCGTTCTACGAGAACAATACCGACCGTCTGCAGGTCGCAACCATGTCTGGTATCGTGCCCAGCACGCAGAGCATCGCCACCGGAGATTATCCGGTCTCGCGTCCGCTCTATTTTTACATCAAGGCCGCGCATCTTGACGAAATCCCTGGCTTGCAAGAGTTCGTGTCCTTCTTTGTCAGCGATGACATCGCAGGTCCCTATGGCCCGCTTGCTGAATACGGGCTGGTCTCGGACCCTGAACTGGCGGCGACACAGGATGTGGTTGCCAATCGGACTGTGATTGACGGCCAATAAGACAACGGTCGGGGCCGGCATCCAGCCGACCCCGCAACCCTCGACAAGAAAGCAGCGGTGATGTGGATTTTTCAAGCGGGTTTCGCGGTGCTGATCGGGTTGGCTTGCCTCACCTGTGTTACCGCACTGGCCCGGGCGCGGCTTGCGNCGGGTCGTGACAATCGCCATTTGGCGGCGCTGCCCCCGGCACACGCCGCCAATGCTGCGTTCAGCGTGTTGATCCCGGCGCTTGGCACCTTTGCGCTGTTGTCCGTGATCGGGATGATGCTTGATGACAATAGCACCGGCGGGCTTTCCGACGGTCTTGTGGTCTCGCTGGTTCTGGCCGTTGGCGGGCTTGGTGCGCTTGGCGCCCTGAGCCGCAATGTCATCCGGTTTCGCGCCCGTGCCGCCGCCGAGCGTTGGGTGAAATCGCTGCTGATCGCGGCGGCGTCGGTCGCGATTCTGACGACCATCGGTATTGTCCTCTCGATGGTTTTCGAGGCCGCTCGGTTCTTTGACCAGTACCACTGGCGCGACTTCTTTTTCTCGCTGGACTGGGCTCCGAATTTCCGCGGCAACAGTGAGCTCGGTGTTCTGCCGCTGCTATGGGGCACGCTCTATATCAGCCTTATCGCTTTGTTGGTGGCCGTGCCTGTTGGCCTGTTTTCGGCGGTTTACCTGTCTGAATACGCCGGATCGCGGATGCGCAGCGTCGCCAAACCGCTGATCGAGGTTCTCACGGGCATTCCGACCATCGTCTACGGACTCTTTGCGCTGATCACCATTGGCCCCCTGCTGCGGGACTACTTCGCCCAGCCGCTCGGGCTGGGGGACAGCGCGTCGTCGGTGATGACGGCTGGCCTTGTGATGGGGGTCATGCTGATCCCGTTTGTCTCGTCGCTGTCGGATGATGCNCTNAATGCGGTGCCGCAAGCNATGCGCGACGGGGCCTATGCACTTGGCGCGACGCCNTCGGAAACCATCCGTCAGGTGGTTGTCCCNGCCGCACTTCCGGGGATCATGGGGGCCGTGNTGTTGGCCGCCAGTCGCGCGATTGGCGAAACGATGATCGTTGTGCTGGGGGCAGGCGCCGCGGCGCGGCTTTCGCTTAATCCATTCGAAGCCATGACCACAATCACCGTCAAGATTGTCAGCCAGCTGACGGGCGATACGGATTTTTCCAGCCCCGAAACTCTGGTCGCATTTGCCCTCGGGCTTACACTGTTCATCATCACACTGGCGCTCAATGTGGTGGCGCTGATTATCGTGCGCAACTATCGGGAGCATTACGAATGAGTACTCCGGCAACCTCTTTGTTGGTGCCAGACGCACGCGCCAGACGCCGCAATGCCGCCGAGCGCCGGTTTCGCGCTTACGGTCTGACGGCGATCTGCGTTGCGGTGCTGGCGCTTGTGGTCTTGGTGACGTCGGTGCTTGGCAACGGGTCCAGCGCCTTTCGCCAGACTTACATCACCCTGGAAATCACCTTGCCCGAAGAACGGCTGGATCCATCCGGCCAGCGCGACGCAGCCGAGATGGCGCGTGTGACCACATTCGGNTATGCGCCGTTGCTGCGNGATGCGCTGCTGGCGCAGATCGACGCGCTGGAAATCACGACCACGCTGCCCGCGCGCGGTATTGGCAGCATGATCAGCAACGAAGCGGCTGCGACCTTGCGCAATCATGTGTTGGCCAATCCTGATGCGGTCGGTGGCACCGTAACGCTGGAGGTTCTGGCCGGCGGGCGGATCGACGGATATTTCAAAGGCCGCGTGACGCTGCAAAGCGCAGAGCTGGACCGGAACACCTCGCCCGAGGCACTGCGGCTTGCCCAATTGCTTGCCGATGCCGGGGTGATCGAGACGCGCTGGAACTGGCAGTTTCTGACCGCGCCCGATGCCAGCGATCAACGCCCCGAAGCGGCGGGTCTGGGCGTTGCCATTCTGGGCTCGCTTTACATGATGCTGGTGGTGCTGGCGTTGGCTCTGCAGATTGGCGTCGCTGCGTCGATCTATCTGGAGGAATTCGCCCCCCGTAACCGGATCTCGGATTTGATCGAAGTGAATATCAGCAACCTCGCTGCGGTGCCCTCGATCGTATACGGCATCCTCGGGCTGGCGATATTCATCAATTTTGCGGGCCTGCGACAGTCGTCACCGCTGGTCGGTGGCCTGGTGCTGACGCTGATGACCCTGCCGACGATCATCATTGCCTCACGCGCCGCCCTGAAAGCGGTGCCGCCGTCGATCCGCGACGCTGCCTTGGGCGTCGGGGCCAGCAAGATGCAAACCGTGTTCCACCACGTCCTGCCCTTGGCGGCGCCGGGGATCCTGACCGGTACAATCATCGGACTGGCACAAGCCTTGGGCGAGACTGCACCCCTACTATTGATCGGCATGGTGGCTTTTGTGCGCGACTATCCGGCCGCCTATAGCGAGTCCGCCGGACTGTTCGGCGAGGCCGCCACCGCATTGCCTGTGCAGGTGTTCAACTGGACGCAACGCGCCGATCCGGGCTTTGCCGAACGGGCCTCGGGCGCGATCATCACCTTGCTGGTGTTTCTGGCGGTGATGAACATTGCCGCAGTATTGCTGCGCCGCCGCTTTGAGCGGCGCTGGTAACGAGAGATTAGCCCATGAAAGATATCACGATGAATGACGCATTGACCCGGCAGAAAATATCAGCGCGAGACGTGCAGGTTAGCTATGGGGACACGGTCGCCATCAAGGGCGTGTCGGTGGACATTGCCGACAACTGCGTGACCGCGCTTATCGGACCCTCCGGCTGTGGAAAATCGACGTTTTTGCGCTGCCTGAACCGGATGAATGACACCATCGACGTTTGCCGCGTGACCGGTGATATCCGCCTTGATGGCGAGGACATCTATGACCGCCGGGTTGACCCCGTGCAGTTGCGCGCCAAGGTTGGCATGGTGTTCCAGAAACCGAACCCGTTTCCGAAGTCCATCTATGACAATGTGGCTTACGGTCCGAAAATTCACGGACTGGCCAGCACTAAGGCCGAATTGGGCGATATTGTCGAAGACGCCCTGCGTAAGGCCGCGCTCTGGGAAGAGGTCAAGGACCGGCTTGACCGGCCCGGCACGGGTTTGTCGGGCGGTCAGCAGCAACGCCTTTGCATCGCCCGCGCCATCGCCACCGCGCCCGAAGTCCTGTTGATGGACGAGCCTTGCTCGGCGCTGGACCCGATTGCAACGGCTCAGATCGAGGAACTGATCAACGAGTTGCGCCAAAGCTATTGTGTTGTCATTGTCACCCACTCGATGCACCAAGCCGCGCGGATCAGCCAGAAAACCGCGTTTTTCCACCTTGGAAGTCTGGTGGAATATGGCGAAACAGGTCAGATATTCACGGCACCAAGTGACCCGCGCACTGAAAGCTACATCACCGGCAGGATTGGATAAGTCATGAAGACTGAACATATATCATCGGCCTTTGACACCGATCTCGAAGAGGTCCAGGCGCTGATCATGAAAATGGGCGGGCTGGTCGAGAACGCCATTCATCAGGGCATGCAATCGCTTGAAACTCGCGACGAGGATCTGGCCCAGACCGTGCGCGCCGCTGATGCCGAAATCGACGCGCTCGAAGAGACGATCAACGAGGGGGCCGCGCGGATTATTGCCTTGCGTGCGCCGACCGCAATCGATCTGCGGCTGGTCCTGAGTGTGATCAAGATCAGCGGCAATCTGGAGCGGATCGGTGACTACGCCAAAAACATGGCCAAGCGCACCGAGGTTCTGTCACAGGCCGCCCCGGTCCGCGACAGCACCGGCACCCTGCGCCGTATGACGCTTGCCGTTGAAGGGATGCTCAAGGATGCGCTGGACGCTTACATCCACCGTGATGTGGCGCTGGCCGCCGATGTGATTGCCCGCGATGTTGACGTCGATCAGATGTACAACGCGCTGTTTCGCGAATTGCTGACCTTCATGATGGAAGATCCGCGCAATATCACGGCCAGCCTGCATCTGCATTTCATTGCCAAGAACACCGAGCGCATGGGCGATCATGTGACCTCGATCGCCGAGCAGGTGGTCTATCTGGCGACCGGCAAACACCCCGACGAGGCCCGGCCCAAAGCCGATACNACNGCCACGGCCGGACAAGCCTAAGGCATGGCGGGCCTGCAGGCACAGATNTTGTTGGTCGAAGATGAGCCAGCGCAACGCGAGATCTTGAGTTATAACCTCGAGGCCGAAGGCTACGCTGTGCGCTGTGCCGGGAATGGCGAAGACGCGATGCAAATGATCGCCGAAGCGCCACCCGATCTGGTGATCCTTGACTGGATGATGCCCTTGATGAGCGGNATCGAAGTNTGCCGGCAGCTCAAGACAAANCAAGCGACGCGTGGCATTCCGGTGNTGATGCTCTCGGCGCGNTCCGAAGAGGTCGATACCGTGCGCGGGTTGGAGACNGGGGCGGACGACTATGTTGTCAAACCCTACTCGGTGAATGAACTGATGGCACGGGTGCGCACGCAATTGCGTCGGGTTCGCTCGGGCGCCGTTGCAAGNTTGTCCTATGATGACATCACACTGGACCCGGAAACCCACCGCGTCAGCCGCAGCGAGCAGACCATAAAGCTTGGCCCGACCGAGTTTCGCCTGTTGAGCCGGTTGATGGAGAGGCCGGGGCGCGTGTTCAGCCGCGATCAGCTGCTTGATCTGGTGTGGGGGCGTGACATCTATGTCGACGCCCGCACCGTAGACGTTCACGTCGGACGGTTGCGTAAAGCCCTGACACAGTTTGGCGGCAGTGACCCGATCCGCACGGTGCGCGGCGCGGGCTACGCACTGGGATAAAGGCGATCGTCGCGCATTCCGGGTCCACAGGTTGGCCTGCGGTCTGTCTGGCCTCAGGGCTGGCCTCAAATTTTGGCCGGATTTGTGACGGGCCTTTGTGACGGGCCAGACGCTTCTCGTCGATGCTGGCCGCCAGCTCAACAAAGGTGAACTTACAGCAACACGCGGCTATTGCTCCGCGCGTTTCGCGGCACCGAAAGCGTCGCAAGAGACGTCAACGCGGTGTCCGGATCGCGATTGATCACGTCTTGCTGCGTGCGGCTTTTTCTTCTTTGGTCAGCTTGTTGTTCCAGGTGTTGTTGCTCAACCCCAGCTCGTTCGGCAGGGGTTTGGTCTTTCCGACGCTGACTTTGCCGCCTTTGTTCAGATATTCCTGAATAAGCGCATCGTCCGTTGTTTTCTTTGGAATCTTTTTCATAGCTCAGAGCCTATCCGATCCAGCGCAGCGGTGTCACGCACCATCTGCAATCCACGGCTCGCCACGGCCTCATATTGACGACAGGGGAGGTCACGAAAAAAGGCGCCGGGTTTCCCGACGCCTTTTGAACCTTGATGTGTTGACCCTTAGCGCGTCGGCAACGAGAACCGATACGATACGCCAAGACCGAACGAGTAGTTCTCGAAGGAGTTGGTGTGCGATCCCAGACGCTCGCCAAGGGACACCGTTGCCCCAAGCTGGCTATAGACCGAAAGCCGGTCGTTCACGCGGTAGGTGAGGCCGACCGACGGGTACAGCAGTGTGCCGACCTCATGCGCGAAATCAACGCCAACGTCGTTCAACCCGTACATGAGCTGCGCATAACCTTGCAGGCGGCCCGACGCAAAGGTGCGGCTTTGCCAGCCGACGCCGACAAAGCCCTCGGCATACCCGGCATATCCGCGGAACGCCGAGGTTCCGGCGGCAATTTGACCTGCAATATACCAGTGATCATTGAGCATATAGTCAGCTTGCACGGCGATCATCGTGATGCCGTCGCTTTCGCGCCCGCTATAGGTGATGGACGACGTTGCGCGGCCAAAGACGTTCAGGCGAATGCCTCGCATGGTGTATTCATGCCCCGTCACCGACTCTGCCTCGGACGGTGGACGCTGCGAGAGGTGATAGCTCAGCCCCAGACCCACGCTCCAGTTCTGCGATGTCGCAAAGGGGGCGATCTGATAGCCCGCCGATAGGGTCGCGCCCAGCTGGTTGTTGATCATGTATTCCAGCGTTGCTTTGGGATAAATGATGAACCCCGGACCCGTATCAACCGTATCCGTCACCCAGCCACTGCTGCCGAACCCGATCTGGCCATACAAATTGACCCGTGGCGAGAGTGCCCTGCGCACGCCGATACCGCCATGCATCTGGTTGTACCAATGCAGGCCCGTGATCCCGATATCGACGGCAAAGAAGGAATAGATATTCCGGGTATGAAAATGGGTGAACTGCGCCGAGGCAACGCCGATATCCCCCGTGTAGCTACCCTGCGGGTCGATCTGGAAAAAGTTGTTGGTCTGGATCGAGATGATGTTGTCGTTTTGCGGCGCGTCGAAATCCGCCGAGTTCAGCCGGCGTCCGGCGTCGTAATAAGAGCCGACCGAGAACGAGAAGGGGCTTTGAACGAAGAAATTGATCGTGGAATCGTCGATCATCGACCCCTGCACGGTCACGCGAGAGTAATTGAGACCGAAACTCAGGTTCCGGAATGTATACCCCATCCCGGCATACGCGCGCGAATAAAAACCCTCACCCGAGAGCTGGCGAATACCCGAAACACTGTCGCCACCTGCCGCCGCACCCACGGCCACACCAGCGTTCACGAACCAGTTGCTGTCACCGATATTGCGTTGGGCATGCAACATGACATCAGCGCCAAAAAAGCCGCCATAATCGCCCTCGGCAATAGGCGCAAAGGCACCTACGCCGTAATACAGCCAGTTATTCGCACGCTGCAGGTAATGGACGCCGAACAAATCGAACGCGTCGCCATTGGTCAGCGTGATCGGGCTGTAATCCATAAGCATCATCCCCGAGACAGGGCGAAGCTGCGGCGTTTGCGACCCGGGCGCGGATGCTGTTGTCTGGGCACTGGCCGTCGTACCCGCGGTGATCGAGGCGCTTGCCACGGCAAGGCCGAGCGTCGCAGCCAGCGTCAATCCAGATCGTGCTTTAGGTGCGAAAGCGATGGCGCACATAAACCGACTAAAAACCGGTCGTCTACTCTTGAATGGCATAGGCTCAAATTCCCACAAACTTTTGCTTTTTTTGAGGAATTTATCCTACATTGCGCACGTAGCAAACCCTATTTTGACTTTTTTTGCCGTATCTTGGTCCGGCAAAGCCTGTGAAAGGCGTTTCTTCCGCGATGTGGGCATCCGGGACACAATCTGTGCGCAGGGAACTCAGGCGCCGCGATCAGACGAACAACGCCACAAGCGCCGCCGTGGCCGTCTTGGCGGGCAACCACGCAGTTCACCCTTGAACTAGAGAGCGAATCCAGGGGTTTGGAAGCCGATGGCGACAGATAAGCCGCCATCGGTTTTGATATCAGTGCGTTATTGAGATCAGAATAAGTCGATCTCGGACTCACCTGCTGTCGCGCTGGCCCAGCCGT
>JGI24724J26744_10003610_pt1 | contig 9985 bp, 8 predicted proteins | sample Cruoilmetagenom7_FD_26744 | JGI IMG/M metagenome (IMG submission 26744)
AGCCACATCAATATGGCCATTGGTCACCGGGTCAAAGCTGCCGGGATAGAATGCCACAATCATGTCAGCCCTCCTGGCCATAAATTGAAACCCAGGTATCACCATAATGCCGCTGCTTGACAAGTTGGAGCCATCTCAAGGTCAAGGGTAGCTGCTGATGTGAGGAATGTTGCACCACCACAGTCGCCTTTGCCCCCACAATTTTGGAGCCAAGCAATTCCTCCAAGGTATTGACTAAGGGGGGGCCACTATAGGGGGGGTCGGCAAAGATTATATCATATTCCTCCCCAAGCAGATGCAATGCCCGCTCTACCGGGCAGCAGTAGACCTTCGCTTGTGAGGTGAGCCTTAATCTTTCTAAGTTCTCCCCGATTACGGCACAACATCTAGGGTTCTGTTCTACAAAGTCTGCCCACTCAGCACCACGACTGAGCGCCTCAATCCCCAGAGCACCAGTGCCAGCAAACAGGTCAATCACTTGGGACCAGCTATTGGCAGTAGATTCTAGCATAGAGAATATTGCCCCCCGCACCAGTGCAGTGGTGGGGCGAATGGGGGACTTTCTTGGCGATTTAAGCCATTGTCCTTTTGCTTTACCGGCAATAACCCGCATCTTCAATTTAAGGAGCTGGGGAAATTCAAAACCCCTTACTATTATATCAGTAGTTTGCCTGTAGTCAAGTGTAAATTCTGAACTTGGGAGGTGGTTCGGACAAGGGGAAATCCATGGCCCTTGTGGGTGATCAGCGACTTTAACAACTCCATGTTGGAGAGTTATAATTGTGTCAGCAACACACAAATCAAGCTGTTCTGGGTGACCTGATGCATTGTGTTGGGGTAGATATAGTAGAAATAGCTCGGATCGAAGGGGCGGTAAGGAGATGGGGAGAGCATTTCCTCCACCATGTGTATACCCCGAGGGAAGTGGAGCTTTGCCACCATCGCCTTGCCTATCTAGCAGCTCGGTTTGCTGCTAAAGAGGCAGTGATGAAGGCATTAGGCGTCGGATTTACTGGTATTGGCTGGCGAGAAGTTGAAATCCTCCCTGGCTTAGGTGGCAAGCCTTCGATTTGCCTTTACGGCCGGGCGCAATCGAGAGCCCGGGAGCTCGGCTTAGGAGAGATAACTATCAGCTTATCTCATTCTGGTGACTATGCTATTGCCTGTGTAGTAGGATTTCCTATGACAGACTAAATCGTCCCGCGAGGTGAGCAATGAAAATTGTTACTGCCGACCAGATGCGAGAGATTGAGCGGCGTGCTGCTGAGATTGGCCTCCCCCCCCGAGTGCTTATGGATAATGCTGGGCTCGCTGTAGCTCAGGGGATTAGAGAATACCTGACGAATATTGAGGGGCGGCATATTTTAGTTCTGGTTGGTCCGGGCAACAATGGCGGAGATGGCTTGGTAGTTGCTCGTCACCTTCATGATTGGGGGGCAGGCGTTCTCCTCTACCTTTCCAGCCCAAGGCCGGATTCAGATTCTAACTTTCAACTCACCCAACAGCGGACTATTCCCACTATTTTAGCCAGTCAAGATGATGATCTCGCTACCTTGTCGAGCTGGCTCAACTCAGCAGATGGGGTGGTCGATGCCCTATTTGGTACTGGCAAGGTCCGTCCCCTGGAAGGTGTCTTTAGGCAGATATTACATCAGGTAAGCAAAGTGAAGGCAGTACGCCCTGATCTTGATATCATTGCCTTGGACCTTCCCTCGGGGCTAAATTCTGATAGTGGTACAGTTGATCCTGCCTGTCTTGCTGCTGATGTTACCATTACTCTGGCTTATCCTAAGCTGGGCTTATTTGCTTTTCCTGGGGCTGGGAAGCGGGGNAAGCTTGTTGTTGCCGATATTGGCATATCAGCCGCTCTTGCTGATGACATTCCCACTGAGCTTATCACTGCTGATTGGGCGAGGTCAGTTTTCCCTGAGCGCCCCCCAGAGGCTAATAAAGGAACCTTCGGCAGGATTCTTGTCGCTGGTGGCTCGATCAATTACATTGGGGCAGTCTATCTTGCCTGTGCCGCAGCCACTAGAGTAGGTGCGGGGTTAGTAACGCTGGCTACAGCTCGCACTCTTCAGCCTATCCTAGCAGCCAAGTTGACTGAGGTAACTTATGTCCCCCTTACCGAATCTGAGCCGGGGATCATTGCTGCCGAAGCTTCTGAAACCCTAAAGCAGTGGCTACCCAATTATAATGTTCTGCTTTTGGGTTGCGGGTTGGGGCAGGATCCTCAAGCTGCCGAGTGCATCAAGTCCACCCTTTTCTCCTCCCTCCCCGACCCCCCACCTGATTTGGTTCTTGATGCTGATGCCCTTAATACCTTGGCCAGAGTCCCTCAATGGTGGCAAAAATTGAGCCAGGATGCTGTGCTCACCCCTCATCCCGGCGAGATGTCACGGCTCATGGGGCTTTCTATAGATGAAATACAATCCAATCGATTGGAGGTAGCCAGAGAAGCGGCCACTTTATGGCACAAGACAGTGGTACTTAAGGGGGCTTATACAGTAATAGCTGCACCTGATGGTAGGGCAAAGATCAATCCCCAGGCCAACCCTGGGTTAGCTTCAGCAGGCACCGGCGATGTGCTGGCTGGGATGATTTCTGGCCTTTTGGCTCAGGGCCTTTCGCCTTTTGAGGCTGCTTGTTGTGGGGTATACCTTCATGGCGAGGCGGGGGAGAGGGTAAGAGAGAAGTTGGGTGATGCCGGCATGATTGCCAGTGACCTGTTGCCACTATTGCCAGTGGTTATTAAGCAGCTTAAGGAGAAATGTGATGATAGAGGATGAATTCATATTTAACCTTTCTACCTATTCAGGTATAATAGATGAAGATCGCTTTTGGGTCCAGGGGCGGATTATACCCCAGCTCCATTTCCCTCCACGGAGGCTAGTGATGTTGGCTCTCTGAGTATGTTGCATGATCAATTCTTTAGCCTGAAATTACCTGAGACTGCCTGTAAAGAATTGGGGGGAATATTTCTTGAGCTAACTCCAAGGATGTATTCTTATGTTGCTTGTTATCGATGTGGGAAATACCAAGATTGCTTTAGGCATTTTCGAGGCGGAAAAGCTCAAAGTGAGCTGGCGCATCCAGAGCTCGGTGCACAAGATGGCCGACGAATATGCTATATTGCTACTCGATCTACTGTCTCGGGAGGGGTTAAAGGCTGCTGATATTACCCAGGCAATCCTGTGCAGTGTTGTCCCCCCCTTAGTCACCACATTTGAGGAGGTAGTCAAGCGCTATTTTGGGGTTGCCCCACTGGTGGTTGAGGCAGGGATTAAGACTGGGGTGCGTATCCATACCGATAACCCCAGGGAGGTTGGCCCCGACCGGGTGGCAAATGCTGCCGCAGCTTTCAGGCTCTATGGCGGGCCAGCGATTGTTATTGATTTTGGCACCGCTACTACCTTTGATGTTATTTCTCGGGAGGGTGATTACTTGGGGGGGGCTATTGCTCCCGGGATGGAAATAGCCGCTGAAGCTCTGTTCAGCCGCACGGCCCAGCTTCCTCGAGTGGAGCTAGTTTATCCCAAGCGTGTTATTGGCAGGAATACCATCACTGCCATGCAATCAGGGATTGTCTTGGGCTATTTGGGGCTGGTTGAGGGGATAGTAACGCATATTCTCCACGAGCTTGGTGAGAGAACAANGGTGATTGCCACCGGCAGTTATGCCGAAATTATCGCCACAAAGGCGCCAGTGATAGAAGTGGTAGACCCTCAATTGACCATGGTCGGGTTACGGCTAATACATGAGTTGAATAGGCGTTAATTAAAATTTTGAAGGCAAGGGAGATGTTTACTAATAGAAACATAGTATTGGGAGTAACGGGAAGTATTGCTGCCTATAAGGCAGTAGAATTGGCCAGCAGGCTAACTCAAGCCGGAGGCAATGTGGATGTAGTAATGACCAAAGCAGCCACTGAGTTTGTAACCCCGCTGACTCTTGGTAGCATCACCCATAGGCCAGTGCACACTGACATGTTTGCCCCTTCCTCTGATGTTGATATGGAGCATATAGTTTTAGCTGAGCGAGCTGACTTAGTAGTCGTTGCCCCAGCCACTGCCAATATTATCGCTAAGCTGGCGGCAGGGATTAGCGATGATTTGCTTTGTTGCACTGTGCTAGCTACTCGAGCCCCGCTTATCCTGGCCCCGGCAATGAATGTTCACATGTATGAGAATGCAATTACTCAAGATAATCTTGCCAAACTTCGTGCCCGGGGATTTAGTATCGTTGAGCCTGCCTATGGTCCCTTAGCTTGTGGCGAAGTGGGCTCAGGACGCCTGGCTGACATTGAGGACATCCTGGGTATCATACGACAAGTATTGGCAAGAGGAGGTGATTTGACCGGAAAACGCCTTGTGGTTACCGCCGGGGGTACTCAGGAACCCATTGACCCGGTGAGGTATATAGGCAATCGCTCCTCAGGCAAAATGGGTTATGCCCTAGCTGGGGCAGCGCGAGACCGGGGGGCGGAGGTTATTCTAATTGCTGCCCCCACAGCGCTACCTGTTCCCGTTGGTATAGAGGTGATCCAGGTGCAAACAGCACTTGAGATGCGGGAGGAAGTTCTTAGAGCGGCTCCCCGAGCCTCGGCACTGATTATGGCTGCTGCCCCCGCTGACTTTCGGCCACAAAGTTCGGCTCAGAGCAAGATTAAAAAGGAAACTGCAAAACTTGTGCTGGAACTGGTCAGAAACCCTGATATCCTCTCTGAAGTAGGGGGTGAATTAGTTAAGGTGGGCTTTGCCGCTGAAAGTGAGGATTTGATACCTAATGCCACTCAGAAATTGCACCAGAAGCGCCTCGACCTTATTGTGGCCAATGATATCACTGCCCAAGACTCTGGTTTCGCCGTCGATACTAATAGAGTGGTGCTAATTGACCGCTGGGGCAATGTGGAAAAGTTGCCCCTGCTCACCAAATTGGAGGTGGCTCACAGGGTTCTGGGTAAGGTAGTGGAATTACTCGGTAAAGGGAGGACCCAATCGATTGAAAGCACCAACTGGTAAAGAACTTCCCAAAGCTTATGATCCCCAGCAGGTTGAGAGCAGAATTTACCACTTGTGGCAAGAGGGCGGGTATTTTACCCCTAAAATAGATTCTCAAAAAAAACCTTTTGTGATTATCATGCCCCCTCCCAATGTCACCGGTGAGCTTCACTTAGGCCACGCTTTAACTGCCACCCTGGAGGATATCATGATCCGCTGGCATCGGATGAGGGGGGATCCTTGTCTGTGGCTTCCCGGCACTGACCATGCTGGCATCGCTACTCAACTGGTAGTAGAACAACAACTCGCTGAGAACGGAATAACTAGACACGACTTGGGGCGGGAAAGGTTTATAGAGAGGGTATGGCAATGGGTAACTCAATGTAAAAGTGCTATCATGGAACAACATAAGAAGCTTGGTGTCTCCTGCGATTGGACAAGAGAATGCTTCACCCTGGATGAGGGGCCAAGNAAAGCAGTGTGTACTACTTTTGCCAATTTGTATAACAAAGGGCTCATTTATCACGGGGAACGGGTTATCAATTGGTGCCCGCGTTGCCGTACTGCCCTATCTGATCTTGAAGTGGAACGCCGGGAACTATCAGGACATCTTTATTATCTCAAGTATCCTCTTGCTGCAGAGGGGGGCTTCATTACTGTAGCTACTACTCGTCCTGAAACTATGCTTGGTGATGCTGCAGTAGCTGTTAATCCTGATGACGCGCGATTCGAAAGCCAGCTAGGCAAGCAAGTCATCCTCCCAATAATAGGTCGCCTGATCCCTATCATCGTCGATGATGCTGTTGATCCTGCCTTTGGCAGCGGAGCGGTGAAAATCACCCCAAGCCATGATCCGGTTGACTTTGAACTGGCGCAGCGGCATAAATTACCCTTGATAAATATATTGACCCCTGAGGCTACTATGAATGAAAATGCTGGTTCATTTGAGGGGCTTGATCGTTTTGCCTGCCGGGACGGTGTACTCTCTCAGCTAGAGGAGGCAGGGCTTTTAGACAAAATCGAGCCTTACCTTCATTCTGTAGGCCATTGCAGTCGCTGTGGCACCATTATCGAGCCTTGGGTAAGTAAGCAATGGTTTATCGACATGGCGCCATTAGCCCAGCCAGCTATTCAAGCGGTGTTAGCCGGGGAAATCATTATTATCCCGGAGCAATTCACCAAGGTTTATCTTCACTGGATGGAGAATATACGCGATTGGTGCATTAGCCGCCAACTATGGTGGGGACACAGAATCCCAGTATGGTATTGCCAGGATTGCGGTAAGCTCACCGTCGTCCCAGATTCGCCCCAGATTTGTGTCTGCTGTGGCTCAGCCAATATTTATCAAGACCCTGATGTCCTCGATACCTGGTTCAGCTCAGCACTATGGACTCACTCCACCTTGGGCTGGCCTCGGGATAGTGCTGACCTCCACTATTTCTACCCTACCACAGTGATGGAAACAGGCTACGATATTCTCTTCTTTTGGGTGGCGAGGATGATTATGATGGGCTTAGAAAATACTGGGAAGATCCCCTTCCGCATTGTCTACCTCCATGGCTTGATCCGGGATGAGGAGGGGGAGAAAATGAGCAAGCTCAGGGGCAACGTTACCAATCCAAAAACTGCCATTGATAGATATGGTGCTGATGCCTTACGCTTGGCGTTAACTCTGGGCACTGCCCCGGGGAATGACATCAGGGCAAGTGACCAGAAGTTGGCCGGCAGCCGTAACTTCGCCAATAAGCTATGGAATGCAGCTAGATTTGTAATCAGGAATCTGGGGGCAGAGCCAATCTTATCTCAAACTGGCGGGATGGAGACGGAGGATCGCTGGATAATAAGTCGGCTAAATCGCTTGATAGCGGACACAAACCGCTTAGTGGAGGGATTTCAATTCGGTGAGGCTGAAGAACAGCTTCACCATTTTATATGGGGGGAATTTTGCGATTGGTATATCGAGTTAGCCAAAATCCGCCTCCGCCAGCCGAGCTCCCCTTCTCCCCTTCCTGTCCTGGCTCAGGTTCTGGAAACTTCGCTGCGGTTGCTTCATCCCTTCATGCCATTTATCACTGAGGAAATTTGGCAAAATCTCATTCCCTATCTTCCCCAAGATGAGACCAGGCCCTCTTCCCTCATGATTGCTCCCTACCCTGAAGTCGCCGCCAGCCGTGATCTTGAGGCAGAGGATGAGATGGAGACGATTATTGAGATTATCCGCTCTATTCGTAATGCCCGCAGTCAACTTAAGATTGAGCCAGCCAAGTGGATCGAGGCGCAAATTTACACCCCCCATAAGCCAAAGGTTGAACCTCATCTTATGGCTATTGAGACTTTGGCCCGAGCCCAGCCTCTCACTATCTCGGAGCACACCGGGGGGGAAATAACTAGCCACAAAGCTATGGTATTGGTGCTACCGGATGCGGTGGTAGTTCTGCCCACTGCAACTGAAGTAGACCTCAATGCGGAGAGGAAACGCTTGACCAAGGAGATAGAAGCTTGCCAGGCGGCAATGGCCAGCGCCAAAAGCAGGCTAGATGATGAGGCGTTCCTTTCCAAAGCGCCCCCTTCTATAGTGAAAAGAGAGCAGGAAAAGCTCTTGGATTTACAAGATAAGTTTGATAGACTGAGGGAAAGACTGGGCCGGTTGTCTTGTCTGGCCTAAAACAAAGTTTTCCCCTTCTGGCATGAGGGGGGTCGAATCACAAATTAAAGGAGGTAGACATGGGCTTTTCATTTGATTTAACACCAGAGCAGGAGGAATTACGAAGGCAGGCGGCCGAATTTGCTCGAAGGGAGATTGCTCCTCTAGCAGCAGAGATTGATGAAAAGGATGACTCACAGCTACTTTTGTCTGTAGGGCAAAAGATGGCACAACCACCATACAGATATTTGGGAATGCATATTCCCGAGGAGTATGGTGGCCATCCGCGAAGTTTAATTGATATTTGCATCATCATGGAGGAGATAGCTGCTATAGGGCAAAGTGCTATATGTGCTGCGTCGATAGAGGGGGCATTACTTTCGCCAGGGCCATTTATAAAAGGGGGGAGTGAGGAGCAGAAGAAAAAGTACTTGCCTCTTATCGCTCGTGGGGAGGAGCGTATTAGCTTTTGCTTAACTGAGCCCGGCATCGGCTCCGATGTCGCTGGTTTGGAGACCAGNGCTAAGCTAGTAGACAACACCTGGGTACTGAACGGCAGGAAGCGTTATGCTAGCTTTGCTCATGTAGCCGACTACCATGTGGTTTTCGCTAAGACAGACCCCGAGAAGGGGGCAAGAGGCATTAGCGCCTTTGTAGTGCCTGGAGGAACCCCAGGGTTTACAGTAATAGAGAGGATACCGTGTATCGGAATGAGAGGGCATCAGGACGAGGAGGTATTGATTGAGGATTGTCGCATTCCCAAAGAGAACCTGATTGGAGAGGAGGGGAGGGGGATGAGATACGCCTTAGGGGCTCTCGATGAAAGCAGAACGACCCTAACTTCGGGCTTTATTGGGCTGGCGAGGGCGGCCCTTGAGGAAGGGGTGAGGTTTTCTAAGGCAAGGAAGGCCTTCGGACAGCCGATAGCTGAGTTTCAAGCGATTAGCTTTCCCTTAACCGAGGTTGCTATTGAGATTGAGGCAGCGAGGTTACTCGCCTATAAGGCTGCGTGGTTGGGTGATCAAGGTATACGCCATACTGCCGAGACAGCAGCGGCCAAAGCTTTTGCTTCGCAATTGCTCATTAAGGCCACAAATGTAGCCGTAGAGGTGCATGGTGGCTTCGGGGGCACCAAGCGATTCCCTGTGGAGCGCATGCTTCGGGATGGAAGGATTTGGGTTTTTGCCCAAGGGGCTCCTAATATCCAGAAGTTGATTGTGATGCGGGATCTGTACAAAAGGTTAGAGCCGCCACCAGGACTAGTGGAGGAGCTAGCCGCCAGAGCGTAATCTTAGTGGGCAAACATGTTTGAACTGGCCCCGTCTTTTTTTGAATTAACCCCAGAGCAGGAGGGGACCCGCCGCCAGGCCAGGGAGTTTGGTGAGCGCGAGGTTGCCCCCAGGGCGGCAGAGATCGATGAACAGGATGTCTTCCCTTGGGATTTATGGCATAAGATGGCTCAACCTCCCTATAGATATACTGGGATGTTTATCCCTGAAGAATATGAGGGCTGGCCACGAAAAATATTCGATATCTGCCTCATTTGTGAGGAGGTAACCGCCGCCGGCAAATTAGCCCTGGCTGGTGTGCTGATGGAGATGCCTGGTGTGGGGCCAACAGCGATACTCAAAGGGGGTAATGAAGAGCAGAAGAGAAAGTGCCTGCCCCCCATAGTTCGTGGTGAAGGGATGGGGGCTTTTGCCTTAACCGAGCCAGGAGTGGGCTCTGATGCCGCCGCTATATCAACTCGGGCAGAATATGTAAATGGCAAATATGTACTGAATGGCAGAAAGCGCTATACTAGCTTCGCTAGCATAGCTATGTGGGTTGTAGTCTATGCTAAAACAGGCCCGACTAAGGGGGCAAGGGGCATCAGTGCTTTCCTGGTGGAGCAGCCAAATCAGGGATTTTTGATAATTGACAGAGTACCCTGTATGGGGGCAAGGGGACATCAGGATGAGGAGGTACTACTCCAGAATTGTACCCTCCCTAAGGAGAGTCTATTGGGAGAGGAGGGGAAGGGGCTCAAGTATGCTTTGGCCACCCTCGATGAGACCAGAACTACCCTTTGTGGGGGATTTATTGGGCTGGCCAGGGCAGCTATGGAGGAAGGGATAAATTACGCCAGGGAGAGGGTAGTTTTCGGTCGGCCTATCGCTCAATACCAGGGGGTTTGCTTCCCCCTGGCAGAGGTGGCTGTGGAGATTGAGGCGGCTCGGCTGCTGATGTATAAAGCGGCTTGGCTGGCTGATAAAGGAGTACGCCATACCGCAGAGACAGCCGCCGCTAAAGTATTTGCCTCCCAAGTTCTACTCAAGGCCACCAATTTGGCAGTGGAAGT